>OLFW01000852.1_pt1 | contig 22265 bp, 20 predicted proteins | sample 1605351 | NCBI WGS metagenome assembly OLFW01 (sample SAMEA3888918, study PRJEB22519) | human gut metagenome | biome: human gut; feature: human-associated habitat; material: faeces | place: Denmark | collected 2010 | reverse complement strand
ATACAGATTTATGAACTAAAGATAGCAAGCTAAGGAACTTGCGAAACTTGAATAACTTATTTAGAGTAGCGGAAATAACTTTTCAGAACGGCCGCTATCAACTTTTGTAGCCTAAACATTTGGTGGATTCGATGGAAAATCGTATTTTAGCGGCTGAAAACCAAAAGCGACAAGAAACATGACGATAATCGGAGAAAACTACATACGGTTCGACTGGGCGATGAAACGCCTGCTACGCAACAAGGCCAATCATGCGGTGTTGGAAGGATTTCTGTCCTCATTGATAGGAAAGAAGTTTAAGATACAACGGTTTCTTGAGAGCGAGAGCAACCAGGAGGACGAGACCGACAAATACAACCGAGTGGATATATTGGCAGAGAACGAGAACGGAGAACTCTGCATCATAGAGGTGCAGAACAACCGCGAGCTCACCTATTTCCACCGCATGCTCTACGGTGTGTCAAAGGCCATCACGGAATATATTGGGCTGGGAAGCCCCTACGACAAGGTGCGTAAAGTCTATTCCATCAACATCGTCTATTTCGAATTGGGCCAGGGCAAAGACTATGTGTATCACGGCAAGACAGAATTTAGGGGTGCGCATGAACCACATGACATCCTTAAACTCTCCGTCCGTCAGAACAAGAAGTTCTTCGGTATCGATGAGCGGAGCCTTATGAGCAGAAAAGAGGCGGGCGACCTGTTTCCGGAATACTACATACTGCGCGTGAACGACTTTGACAAAGTGGCCACTACCCCACTCGACGAGTGGATAGAATTTCTCAAAACGGGACAAATTAGCGACAAGGCCACGGCCGAAGGCCTTGCCGAGGCGCGCGAATGCTTACGGGTGGACTCGCTCTCCGACCATGACAAGCGAGCGTACGTTCGACACATGGAGTCTATACGACACATGAAAAGCATTTTTGATACCAGCCACTACGAAGGCTACGAAGAGGGGATAGAGGAAGGAAGAGCAGAAGGAAGAGCAGAAGGAAGAGCTCAGGGAATAGCGGAAGGAAGAGCAGAAGGTGAATTGGAAAAGAGTTTGGAGATAGCACGCAACCTTCTTTCCCTTGGCATACCTGTCTCACAAGTGTTGAAAGCTACAGGGCTGACCCAGGAACAAATCAACAAGATATAAGAACAAGACGGCGGCACGTTGCTCACAAAGACACTCAAAAGGCTGGCAGGGGACCAATTCCCTTGCCAGCCTTTTGAGATGATAGCTGGGATAACAGCCTCTTTATACTATTACGCGCCAAGCACGGCAGCGGCGAAGGCTTTGCCATATTCGCGCCACTTGCGCTCAGCCTCCGTGTCGGGAGCCCAAAGCTGCTTGCCCGGTTCGGCGGCAATCTCGAAGCCCGCTTCCTCCAATCGCTGCTGGATGCGCTTCTCGCCACCGCCGCCCCAGCCAATGGAGCCAAAGGCCGCAGCCTTCTTGTTCTTGCACTTCATACCGTGGATCATTTCCAGGAGTCCGGCAATGGCGTAGGTAATGCCCATATTGACCGTCGGGCTGCCCACCATAATGGCCTTGGAGCGGAACACCTCGACGAGAATGTCGTTCTTGTCGTCCTTGGCAGCGTTCATCAACACCACACGGACGGTCGGGTCGAAATCGCGGATGCCGTCGGCAATGGCCTGGGCCATGCGTCGCGTGCTCTGCCACATCGTATCATAGATGATGGTGATCTGATGCTCCTGATAGTTGGTTGACCACTGGAGATACTTTTCTACGATCTCGCCGATATGGTTGGTCCAGATGACTCCGTGGGACGGAGCGACCATCTTCAGAGGCAGGTTCATGCCTACTATTTCCTTCACCTTGCGATTGACCATCGGGTTGTAGATATTGAGGATGTTGGCATAGTACTTCTCAGCCTCATCAAACAGGTCCTTCTGGTTCACCGTGTCGTCGTAGAGGCTCTCCGTAGCGTAGTGCTGTCCGAAGACGTCGTTGGAAAAGAGGATTTCCTCCTTGTCCGCATAGGTCACCATGGTGTCGGGCCAGTGGCACATCGGAGCCTCAACAAACGTGAGCGTGTTCTCGCCGATGCAGAGCGTGTCGCCCGTCTTCACGTTATGGAAGTTCCAGTCCTTATGATACAGTCCGCGCAAGATGCCTTCCGCCTTCTTCGTGCAATAGATCGGCGTATCAGGAATCTCGCGCATCAGCACGGGCAGTGCACCGCTATGGTCGCTCTCGCTGTGGTTCACCACGATGGCATCGATTGCTTGGAGGTCGATCTCTTCCTTGAGATGGGCCACAAACTCCTGGTCATAAGGATTCCATACCGTGTCGATGAGGACGGTCTTCTCGTCCCGGATCAAATAGGAATTGTAGCTTGTACCCTTGTGGGTAGAAAGCTCGTCGCCATGGAAGGTCTTCAGTTCCCAGTCAATCTTGCCTACCCATGTCACTTTGTCGGTTATTCTCTTTCCCATAATGATTTGCTATTGATTAGATGTTCGTTCGGGGGGCAAAGGTACAACTAAATATCGACAATCTATAGAAATTACAAACAAAAAGTCTTTAAAAGAAAAAATAGTGACAAAGCACGCTGCGTGACAAATGCGGGTCCTACGAGAATTGGCATTATTTTTGCAGCCAAATTTCCAGTCGAGATTGCTGTCGTAATTGCTGTCGATTTTCCAGTCGAAAATTGTAGTCGAGATTGTAGTCGAACAAGAAATTATCACAGAGCAAAACAATTATAGAGCAAAACAATCAGAGAGCAAATGAATATAGAAGAAGTAAGGAGCTATACGCTTTCGCTGCCAGGCGTGAGCGAAGACCAACCGTTTGGCGAGGACAATGTCACCTTCCGCGTGGAAGGCAAAATCTTCCTGTGCCTTTGGCTGGGTAGAGAGGGACAAGACTGGAAGGGCGGGCCACGCTTTGCCTGCAAATTGCCTCCCGATCGAAACGAGACGTTGCGCCTGCAGTATGAGGCGGTGACGCCAGCCTTCCATTGGAACAAGAAGCATTGGATCGACGTATATTATGAGCAATTGGCCACACCGCTGGTGAGAGACTGGATCAGAGAGTCGCACGACCTGGTCGTCAGCAAACTGCCCAAAGTGCTCAGGGCGAAATATCTCTGAGAGACATACGGCCAAGTCGCTCACCACAGCAAACCACTTGCCACAGAAAGCTGCTTGCCACAGAGAACTGCTTGCCACAGAAAGCTGCTTGCCACAGAGAACTGCTTGCCACAGAAAGCTGCTCGCCACAGAAAGCTGCTTGCCATAGAAAGTTGCTCGCCACAGACAGAAAAGGCTGCGCTGGTCTTCTTTCGACACCACGCAGCCTTTGTTGCTTACTGATTACTGATCTTGCAGAACCACTTTGTCAGTCCGCCATCATTTGTAGCGCATCCACTTGATGATCTCCTTCATGCTCGGCTTTTTGCCGTACATGAGGATGCCGACACGATAGATCTTGCCACCAGCCCAAACCATAAAGAAGGCCGTGGCGTAGAGCAAGACGACGCTCAGCAATTCCTGCCACAAGGGCACGCCAAAGGGGATGCGCACCATCATGACGATGGGAGAGGTCAGGGGAAACAGAGAGGTCCAGAAAGCCAGCGGACCATCGGTATTCTCGACACTATACATGGCGGCGTAAAAACCGAAGAGGGTGATCATCGTGACGGGAATGACAAACTGCGAACTGTCCTCCTGCTCGTTGATACTGGCTCCCGTGGCAGCGAAGAAACTCGCATAGAGGAGGTAGCCTCCGACAAACATGAGCAGGAACATGATGGCCAGTTCGGCCAAAGGCAAGTTGCCAAGCATAGAAAGCATCTCCTGCGCCTCGACGTTGGGCTGGGCCTGAGCCGCCTGCATCACAGCCGGATTGGCAGCAGACATCGTGTCCATGGCGTTGATACCGAAATAGACGGACACGCCCGAGAGAATCACCACAAGCAGGATGGCCCAAATAGCCATTTGAAGGAGACCTACGAGCATCACGCCAATAATCTTTCCCATCATCAGTTCAAAAGGCTTGACACTGCTCACCATCAGTTCGACGATGCGGTTGGCCTTTTCCTCGATGACGCTCTGCATCACCTGGCCTCCATAGCCTACGACGAACATATAGATGAGGAACGTGAACAGGAATCCCACCACCATGGCTACGACACCGCTGGAGATGGTCTCGTCGCCCTGGTCGTTCCACTTCACGGTCTCTACCTTAGTACCTTTTTCCACCTCGCTGATGATCTTGTCGAGCTGGGCAATGCCCGAGGCTTTCAGCCGCTGCTGCCTCACCTGATCGTCCAGGGTCGTCTGGACGTAGGAGAGCAAGTTGACAGGCACCTCCTTCCTACTATAGATACAGACCTTCGCCTTGTTGTCGAGCAGTCCGCGGGGAATGCTCACCACAGCGTCGTAGGGAGATTCCTCGCTACGCATCTCGTTGTTGAGACTTGGCACCAGCGTGAAGTGGAAGGTCTCCGTTTCCTTCAGCGCCTTGAAGTATTGTCCCGAGGGATCGATGACGGCCACGTGCTGCTGCTCGTCGTTCTCGATTGACGAGAGCCAAAGCGGCACAAAGATGAGCGCGGCCATGATGAGTGGCGAGACGATGGTGAGCACGATGAAACTCTTCTTCTGAATGCGCTTGAGAAACTCGCGCTCGATGATAATCAATATTTTGTTCATGGTTGCGGGGGGTAAAGATTGCTGGAGGGATTCACACTTTCTTCCGCCTTCGACTGCTGACGGTTTTCTATCTGCTCATCGGCCCACTGCGCGTCTTTGCCGATCAGCTGGAGGAAGATGTCGTTCATCGACGGGATCTGTTCGGCAAAAGCGCGCACCTCCACCTTGCCGGCCAGATAGCCGACCAATTGGTTGCCCGTGGCGTCGCCGTGAGCCTTGAGCAAGTAGGAGTGGATACCTGCACGCTCCTCCTGGCGAACTATGTCAAAGGGGCTGTCAGGCTCCACAGAGAGCACGTCGGGCGTCTGAAGCTCATAGAGGCCCGTGCGGTGAGCCTCCTTGATCTGCCTCATGTCGCCCTTGAGCACCACCTCGGAGTGGTTGATGAGCGCGATGTCGTCGCAGATCTCCTCCACGCTGGCCATGTTGTGGGTCGAGAAGATAATGGTGTGTCCCTTCTCCTTGAGTTGGAGAATCTCCTGCTTGAGTTGCTCGGCGTTGACCGGGTCGAAGCCCGAGAACGGCTCGTCGAAGATGAGCAGGTCGGGCTCGTGGAGGACGGTGATGATAAACTGCACCTTCTGCGCCATTCCCTTGGACAATTCTTCGAGTTTGCGGTTCCACCAGGGCATGATGCCAAACTTCCGAAACCACTCCTTGAGGCGGGTCTCGGCCTCGCGCCTTGTGAGCCCTTTGAGTCGGGCCAAATAGACCGCCTGCTCGCCCACCTTCATCTTTCGATAGAGTCCGCGCTCCTCGGGCAGATAGCCGATGCGGGCCACGTCGGCGGGCTGCATCTGCCGTCCGTCGAAGATCACCTCGCCCTTGTCGGGAGCAGTGATGCGGTTGAGGATACGGATCAAGGTGGTCTTGCCCGCACCGTTAGGGCCAAGGAGTCCGAAGACGCGGCCACGACGCATGGTCAGCGACACATCGCTGAGCGCGACGTGACGGTCGAACGCCTTGGTGACATTTCTCACTTCAATAAAATTCTCCATTTGTATTGTTTAAGAGTAAAAAAGAAATCCCCAAGCGCATGATCTTCCTTCTTGTATCCTATATAGTCTTTGTTGCGTCCTATATAGTCCTTTCTACAGTCCTATATAGAATGAGACAAGCGGGAGTCCACCATGCGATTGGGGACGAAAGGATGTCAAATATTAAGCTTCGAAGTTCTTCAAGTCGTCGGCATGGAAGGCCTGGATATAGGCGGCCTTGCCCATCACCTCCTCCTCGGCCATGCGCACAAAGACGTTGGCACTCTTCTCAAACAACTCCGGCGCACGCGTTGCGTCGTCGAGGATGAGCAGGGAAGCGACGATGTCGGCAGTCATGTCGTAGAGACGACGGCCCAGGAAGTCGTGCTCGTCCTGGTTGGCGCCCGCCTTGACCTTGTCGAGGCAAGCCTCGTAGGTAGCCACGAGTTTGGCCACGCGCTCCTGCAGCGGCTTGAGACTCTCGGAGACCTCACCCTGCAGCATCTCCTTCATGATGTTGAGGTAGGTGCCATTGGTGATGTAGCGGATGGCAGCCACTACCTGCAGCTGGGTCGTACCCTCATAGATAGAGAAGATACGCGCATCGCGGAAGAGTCGCTGCGACTTATACTCCATGATGAAGCCCGAACCACCGTGGATGGAGATGGCGTCGTAGGCGTTCTGGTTAGCCCACTCCGAGTTGGTACCCTTGGCCAGCGGCGTGAAGGCGTCGGCCAGTCGGTTCCACTTCTTCAGTTCCTGACGCTCCTCGGGCGTCAGTTTGCGGTCGCGGCCGATATCCTCCAGCGCCTTGTAGAGATCGACGTAGCGCGCCGTCTGATAGAGCAGGGAGCGACCCGCGTCGAGCTTGGCCTTCATGCGCGAGAGCATGTCATAGACGGCGGGGAAGCTGATGATCTTCTTGCCAAACTGCATGCGCTCCTTGGCGTAGGCCAGTCCCTCGTTGTACGACTCCTGCTCCACGCCGACGCTCTGGGCGGCAATGCCCAGGCGCGCACCATTCATGAGCGCCATCACATACTTGATGAGACCCATGCGGGTGCTTCCGCAGAGCTCCGCCTTGGCGTTCTTGAAGACCAGCTCACACGTGGGCGATCCGTGAATACCCAGCTTATGCTCGATGTGGCGCACCGTGACGCCGCCGCTCTGCTTGTCGTAGATAAACATCGAGAGGCCGCGTCCGTCGTGTGTGCCCTCCTCAGAGCGGGCAAGCACCAGGTGGATATCAGAGTCGCCATTGGTGATGAATCGCTTCACACCGTTCAGACGCCACGTGCCGTCCTCGTCCTGTGTGGCCTTGAGCATGACGCGCTGCAGATCGCTACCAGCGTCAGGCTCCGTGAGGTCCATGGACATCGAGGCACCCTCACAGACGCGGGGGATGTACTTCTCTCGCTGCTCCTCCGATCCAAACTCATAGAGCGTGTCGATGCAGCTCTGCAGGCTCCAAATGTTCTGGAAACCCGCATCGGCCGCCGAGATGACCTCGGAGAGCATGGAGAAGACCACATTGGGGAGGTTCAGGCCACCGTACTTACGCGGCATGGAGACACCCCACAGGCCCGCCTTGCAGGTAGCGTCGATATTCTCGACCGTCTTGCTCGCATAGACCATGCGTCCATCGACGAGGTGCGGACCTTCCAAATCGACCGACTCACTGTTCGGCTCGATGATGTTGGCGGCCACGTCGCCCGTAATGTCCAACACGCGCTTATAGTTCTCTATCGCATCTTCGTAGCAGACGGGAGCGTCGGCAAACTGATCCTTGTCAGCATAGCCCTTCTCCTTCAGCTCCACGATGCGCTTCATCAACGGGTGATCGAGGTGGAACTCAATCTCCGGATGGTCGGTATAGTAATTTGCCATAATATGAATTCCCTGCCGCCCGGCCCTTAGGAGCCCGGCATGAGGGGGTCTTTTTTACTTTGTATTTACCTTATAATATTTAATCAGCTTGGGAACCACCTCCTCTACGCTGCCCGTGATCACATAGTCGGCAATGCGGTTGATGGGCGCCTCGGGGTCGGTGTTGACCGAGATAATGATGCCCGAGTCCTGCATACCAGCGATATGCTGGATCTGTCCCGAGATACCACAGGCGATATAGACCTTCGGGTGGACTGTGATGCCGGTCTGACCGATCTGACGATCGCTATCGACCCATCCTGCGTCCACGGCGGCGCGGCTTGCGCCGACCTCTCCATGCAGGAGGTTGGCCAACTCAAAGAGCAGGTCGAAGTTTTCCTTTGATCCCACGCCGTAGCCACCAGCCACGACGATCGGCGCGCCCTTGAGGTTGTGCTTGGCCTCCTCGACGTGGCGGTCGAGCACCTTGACGACATAGTCCTCTGCCGGCACATACTTGGCCACCTCGGGATAGACCACCTCGCCCTTGGCCTTGCCCTCGTAGAGGGCCTTCTGCATCACGCCCGGACGCACCGTGGCCATCTGCGGGCGGTGCTCAGGATTGACGATCGTGGCGACGATGTTGCCACCGAAGGCGGGACGAATCTGATAGAGGAGTCCATCATAGTGCTTTCCGGCCTTGCGGTCGTCGAAGTCGCCGATCTCCAGTTCGGTACAGTCGGCGGTCAGTCCGCTCGTCAGCGACGACGACACGCGCGGTCCCAGGTCGCGTCCGATGACCGTGGCGCCCATCAGCGCGATCTGCGGCTGCTCCTCCTTGAAGAGGTTGACCAGGATGTCGGTATGGGGAGCGGAGGTGTAGGGGAAGAGACCCTCGCCGTCGAAGACAAACAGTTTGTCCACACCATACGGCAGGATCTGCTCCTCGACCTTTCCCTTGATGTCCTTTCCGGCTACGATGGCGTGGAGCTCCACGCCCTGCTGATTGGCCAGTTTGCGGCCCTTGGTGAGCAACTCCTGTGACACCTCGGCCACCTTCGTGCCCTCTATCTCGCAATAAACAAATACGTTATTCATCTTGTCGTTTGTCTTAGCCAATAATCTTTTCGTCCAACAATTCCCTTACGAGGCTCTCGATATCCTTGTCCTCGCCGGTCAGCGTCTTGCTCTCCTTGGCCTGGAAGACGATGTTCTTCACGGCCTTGACCTTGGTGGGCGATCCGCTGAGACCACACTGTGAGGGGTCGCCATCGACATCGGCCACGCTCCACTGGTGGAGCGTCAGGTAGGGGCGCTCCTCATAGAGTTTGCTCCAGGGCTCCTCGCCCGTGCGCTCCATGGGGCAGGTGGCATACTTGTACTTCATCACGAGCTTGGCGTTGCACGGGCGGCACGGAGCGGCCGATCCATTGACGGTGACGACGACGGGCAGCGGTGTCTCCACCGTCTCCACACCTCCGTCGATATGGCGGCGGATCGTGGCCTTGCCCTCCTCCACCTTGAGGATCTCCTCAGCATAGGTCACCTGGTTGAGCCCCAGCTTCTGTGCTACCTGCGGGCCCACCTGGGCCGTGTCGCCGTCGATAGCCTGTCGTCCGCCGATGACGATATCCACATCGCCAATCTTTTGGATGGCCGTGGCCAGTGCATAGGATGTGGCCAGCGTATCGGCACCTGCGAAGAGGCGGTCCGTCAGCAGCCAGCCAGTATCGGCACCTCGGTACAATCCCTGGCGGATGATCTCGCCCGCGCGCGGAGGACCCATCGTCAGCAGGCCTACCGTGCTCCCCGGGTGCTGCTCCTTGAGGCGCAAGGCCTGCTCCAGCGCATTAAGGTCTTCGGGATTGAAGATGGCGGGCAAAGCGGCGCGATTCACCGTTCCTTCGGCCGTCATCGCATCTTTGCCCACGTTTCTCGTGTCGGGTACTTGCTTGGCAAGTACAACAATCTTTAAACTCATAAATCCTGTATGTGTTACTTATTTTCTTATTTCTATCTTATCCTCCAGTCTTTTCACCGTTTTGTATTCCACCAAACCGCTATTCGTGAAACAACCTGAGTGATGTATCCTAAAAGAACCGCTGCAAAGGTAGTTATTTTCCCCGTTATGGGCAAACATTGTGCACAAAAACGACAAAGATGTGCACAAATCGGGGCAAATGTGTAAACAAAATCCCTCATTTTGGGAAGAAGCCGACCGACTTTCTTGCCAAAACGAGGGATTTGAGACTTTATTCCAATGGCGCCCCATCGCCAGTAGGGCTATATGGTTCGACTATATGGCTCGACTATATGAGCGGCTATATGAGCGACTATATGGGCGGCTATATGGGCGGCTATTGGAGCAGCTTATAGGGTTCGACAGCTTATACGAGGGTAGCCACCACCTCCTCGCGCGACTGCGGGAGCAGGTCGATGACCGGTATCTCGGGCAGGGTGTAGCATCCCGGGGCCAGTCGGAAGGAGGCGCGAGCCACCCCGACCAGGATCTGCGCCGTGAGCGCCGGGTTGTTGATGCTCATGTCGAAGGACATGCGCTGGTTGGGCGTCTTGCCGCTGGTGCCCTTGCGGGTGAGGTGTACGCCGTGGCCCATGTCGCGCACGTCGTCCACCGACTTCACGGCGAAGACGTGGAGCTCGTCGTGGGCAAAGTAGTCGTCAGCCTTGAGTTCCGCCTCGACCTGCGCCACGGTGTAGCCGTCCTCCAGTTCCACATAGACCATGCGGCGATGGATGCCCTCGCCCAGGGGGATGGTCATGGAGAGCGCGTTCTTGACGCCCTTCTTGGAGCGAGCCACGACGCTGTGGCCCATCGACATACCCGGACCGAAGTTGGTGTAGGTGAGGCCCTTCGGGGCGAGTGCCTCCAGGAGCACGCGCACCACGGAGTCGCTTCCCGGGTCCCATCCAGCGGCGATGACGCTGACGCGGCCCGCCTTCTTGCAGTTTTCCATCTGTCGCGTGCGGTATTCGAGGATGCTGGTGTGGATGTCGAAGCTATCGACGGTGTTAATGCCCAAGGCCACCAGGCGCTCGGCGTAGTCGGGGCAGGAGCGTGTCGGCGTGCAGAGGAAGGCCACGTCGACCTCCTTGAGCTTCGTGATGTCGTCGACCACCTCGTAGGGGGTCAGTTCGAGTGGTTTATCCTTGTCACCCTGACGGCGTACTACGCCTGCAATCTCAAAATCGGGGGCAGCCTCAAGAGACTCGACCGTGTAACGTCCGATGTTGCCGTAGCCAACTACGGCGGCTCTGATTTTCTTCATAGGTCATTAACTTTTTGTTATTCTGCAAACAATTTTCGCCGACAAAAGTACATTTTTTCCATGAAACGAAACGTCACCGACTTGTTTTTTTAACAAAAATACCTACTTCTTGTCATAAATCAAGCATCCGACGTTTTATGCCTCACCACCCGTTGTCATCAAATCGTAACCCGCAAAGCGCGTCGCGTTCCACATTTTTTGCCTAACTTTGCCCCCGATTCATGAACATATCGCAAATATGGAAGACAAGCATTATCGCATACTGGTGGTCGACGACGAGGCCGACCTCTGCGAGATTCTTCAGTTCAACCTGGAGGCGGAGGGCTACCGGACCGACGTGGCCTACTCCGCCGAAGAGGCGCTGACGCTGGACATTGCCGCCTACGACCTGCTGCTGCTGGACGTGATGATGGGCGAGATGTCGGGGTTCGAGATGGCCAGAAGAGTGAAGGACAACCCGCTGACGAAGCAGACGCCCATCATCTTTCTGACCGCGCGCGACACGGAGGACGACACCGTGGAGGGCCTCAACCTCGGCGCTGACGACTACATCTCGAAGCCTTTCTCGCTGCGCGAGGTGCTGGCCCGTGTCAAGGCGGTGCTGCGCCGCACGTCGCAGGAGGCGGAGGCGCAGGACGAGGAGGGCGTGATCCGCTTCCAGGGGCTCGTCCTCGACGACAACCGCAAGGAGGTGTGGGTCGATGGGGAGCACGTCGCGCTCACGCGCATCGAATATTCGCTGCTCCTGATGATGCTGGAGAACAGGGGGAAGATCCTGAGCCGCCAGCAGCTCATCAATCATGTGTGGCCCCACGACGTGATCGTGCTCGACCGCACCGTGGACGTCAACATCACGCGGCTGCGCCGCAAGGTGAAGGCCTACGCCGAGCATATCGTGACGCGGCAGGGATTCGGCTACGGATTTGAGGTGAAGACCAACTGACGGGATGATGGGAGACGGAAGGATGAGACAGAACAACCAGCAGACTAACCAAGGGGCTAACCAAGGGACTACGCAAGGAACTAACCAAGGGGACAACCAAGGGAACATCCAAGGGACTACGCAAGGAACTAACCAAGGGACTACGCAAGGGGACAACCAAGGGACCGCCCAGGGGCCCACGGGGCTTCCTCCCTTCGCGCCGCTGCGCACCCGCATCCCCGTGGGAATGCGCCTCTACCTCGGTGTGCTCTCCATCTTCCTGCTCTTTGCCTTCACCTTCATCGTCTATCAGCAGCGAAGGGAGAAGGACTACAAGGTGTCGGTGCTCGACGCGCGCCTCCAGGACTTCAACGTGCAGATGAGCGAGGCCATCACCTCGTCGCCGAAGGACATCAAACCGTTCATCGACCGCTACATCGTCGACAACGACATGAGGGGGCTGCGCGTGACGCTCATCCGCCCCGACGGCACGGTCTTCTACGACACGTGGCAGAAGGACCTGAGCCACATCCACAACCACGCCAACCGCCAGGAGGTGCGCCAGGCCCTCGACGACGGCAGCGGCCACGCCATCGAGCGCAGGAGCGCCACCGTGCCGCAGGCTTTCTTCTACTCCGCCACCTATTTCCCCTCCCACCGCTACATCGTCCGCAGCGCCCTGCCCTACAACGACAACCTCGCCAGCGTGCTCAACACGGACAAAAACTATCTTTGGTTTGCGCTGGGGGCCGTCGTGCTGCTGACGCTCCTGCTCTACAACTTCACGCGCCGACTGGGCAACAACATCACCAAGCTGCGGCTCTTCGCCTCGCGGGCCGACCACAACGAGTCGCTCGACATCAAGGACCTGGCGGTCTTTCCCGACGACGAGCTGGGCGACATCGCCGAGCGCATCATCAAGGTCTATAAGCGCTACCAGCGCACGCGCAGGGAGCAGGACGAACTGAAACGCCAGCTCACCCACAACATCGCCCATGAGCTGAAGACGCCCGTGGCGAGCATCCAGGGCTACCTGGAGACGCTCATCAACCATCCCACGATCGACGAGAAGACGCGCCAAATGTTTTTCGACCGCTGCTACGCGCAGAGCCAGCGGCTCTCCTCGCTGCTGGCCGACATCTCGACGCTCAACGTCATGGACGAGGTGAAGGACCTGCACGGCAAGGAGACGGTGGACATCGCGCGGATGGTCCGGGAGATCGAGCAGGAGACGGCATTGCAGTTTCAGCAAAGGCAGATGAGGCTCCTCGTCTCTCTGCCAGCCGAGCTGACGGTGAGGGGCGTGAGGAGCATGCTCTACAGTATCTTCCGCAACCTCATCGACAACGCCCTGGCCTATGCGGGAGAGGAGACGACCGTCTATGTCAAGGCTCGTGCCGAGGACAACTATTGGCAGTTTACCATCGCCGACACGGGCCGCGGCGTGGCCGAGGAGCATCTGCCGCGCCTCTTCGAGCGCTTCTACCGCGTCGACAAGGGACGAAGCCGGTCGCTCGGAGGCACAGGACTGGGGCTCGCCATCGTCAAGAACGCCGTCATCCTCCACCGCGGCAGCATACGCGTCAGCAACCGCGAGGGAGGCGGACTGCAGTTTGACTTCTCCCTGGCCAAGGAATAAAAAAAACAAAGGTCAGCAGGGAAACAACTAAACAACAAGTACAACGCTTCGCGAGGAGGCGGAGGAGGAAGCGGGGGAAGCCTTAACGTAACATGTAACATGTAACATGTAACAATGCGACTCCATGCGACCAATGCGACGTGTATCTGAGAAGAACGCTTACACGACTTGTCAGCGCTTCGCGAGGAGGCGGAGGCGGAAGTGGGAGGCCTTAACGTAACATGTAACATGTAACATGTAACAATGCAGGACGGGCACAAAAGAAGAAAAGCGGTCTGCCGCGCGGCGTTGTAACCGTATTGTAACGCGATAGCAAAAAGTTTGTAGCATCGTCGGCGTAACTTTGCACCCGAAGAAATTAACAAACATAACATTTACAACACATGGAGACCATTTATCTGTGTATCGTCATCTTCCTGCTCTGCCTGGCCGTCTTCGACTTGTTTGTCGGCGTGAGCAACGATGCGGTCAACTTCTTGCAATCGGCCGTCGGCGCCCGCGTGGCGTCGTTTCGCACCATCCTCATCATTGCCTCGGTGGGCGTGATGCTCGGCGCCGTGATGTCCTCGGGCATGATGGACGTGGCCCGCCACGGCATCATGATGCCGGCCCACTATTCCTTCCACGAGGTGATGACCATCATGCTGGCCGTGATGGTGACGGATATCATCGTGCTCGACGCTTTCAACACGCTCGGCATGCCTACCTCCACCACGGTCTCGCTCGTCTTCGAGCTGCTGGGCGGCACGGCGATGCTCGCGCTGCTCAAGGTGATGGGCGACCCCACGCTGGAATACGCCGACCTGATCAACTCGGACAAGGCCTTGCAGGTGATCATCGCCATCTTCGTCTCGGTGGCCATCTCCTTTGTCATCGGCATGGTGGTGATGTGGCTGAGCCGCATCGTCTTCACCTTCCACTATTCGAAGCACAGCCGCTATAGCATCGCCATCTTCGGCGGCATCGCCTTCACGGCCCTCTCCTACTTCATCTTCATGAAGGGCATGGGCAAGAGCCCCTACCTGCCCGAGAACGTGCGCGACTACATCGAGGAGCACACCAACTGGCTGCTGCTCTGCACCTTTCTCGTCTCTACCGTCGCGATGCAGGCGCTCCACCTGCTGCGCGTCAACATCTTCAAGTTCACGGTGCTCATGGGCACGTTTGGCCTCGCCATGGCCTTTGCCGGCAACGACCTTGTCAACTTCATCGGCGTGCCGCTGGCCGGCCTCGACTCCTACCAGGACTTCACGGCCAACGCCCACGGCCAGACCATCGACACCTTCATGATGTCCTCGCTGATGGAGAGCGCCACGACGCCGCCCCTCTACCTGATCCTGGCGGGCCTGGTGATGATCTTCGCCATGGCCACCTCGAAGAAGGCGCAGCACGTCATTCAGACCTCCGTCGATCTCTCCCGCCAGGACGAGGGCGACGAGATGTTTGGTTCGAGCCGTGCCGCCCGCGCCATCGTCCGCTGCTCCCAGAGCCTGATCGAGGGCGGCAAGCGCCTCTTCCCCGCCGGCCTGCGCCGCTGGGTGGGCACGCGCTTCAACACCAACGAGGTGGAGCTCCAGGACGACAAGGCCGCCTTCGACGTGGTGCGCGCCGCCATCAACCTGGTCATCGCCTCCATGCTCATCACCTTCGGCACCAACCACCAGCTGCCCCTCTCCACGACCTACGTCACCTTCATGGTGGCCATGGGCACGAGCCTGGCCGACCGCGCCTGGAGCCGCGAGAGCGCCGTCTTCCGCGTCACGGGCGTGCTGAGCGTCATCGGCGGCTGGTTTATCACGGCGGGCGTGGCCTTCATCGCCTGCGCCCTGGTCTGCCTCGCCATGTGGTTTGGCGGCGTCATCGTGCAGTGTGGCTTCATGGCGCTCGTGGTCTTCCTGCTCTACCGCAGCAACCGCCAGTACAAGGCGAAGAGCGCCAAGGCCAAGCAGGAGGACGACACTTTCCGCCTGATGATGCGCACGCGCGACCCGGAGCTGGTCTGGGAGATGCTGCGCAGCCACGTGCGCGACACGCAGAGCACGGTCTGCAAGTATATCATGGAGCAATACAACGCCATCGTCGAGGCCTTTGCCACGCAGAACGTGCGGGCGCTGCGGCTGAGCCAAAAGAGCATGCGCCGCGAACTGGACCTGCTGAAGAAGTTTCGCCGCCAGGAGATGCTGGGCCTGCGCCGCTCGCCGATGGACCTGGCCATCGAGCGCAACACGTGGTTCCACGTCGGCATCAACAGCGACCAGCAGTACGTCTACACGCTGCGCCGCATGCTCGCCCCCATCAAGGAGCACGTCGACAACAACTTCAACCCGCTCCCGAAGGCCTACGAGACGGAGTATGAGCCGATACGCCGCAGGGTCAACGAACTGATGCGCGCCACCTACGAGCAAATCTCCACAGGACAATACGCCAACTACCGCGCCACGCTGGCCGAGGCCGACGGCTGCAAGGACGACTTGTCGCTCGTGCGCAAGGAGCACCTCAACCGCATGCAGAAGAGCCACGGCACCAAGATGATACAGGTGGACCTGGTCTATCTCAATCTCCTGCAGGAGACGCAGCAGCTGCTGAGCGTCATGCGCCACCAGTTGCGGGCCGCCAAGAAGTTTATGGAGGAGGGCCAGGGCCAGCTCCAAAGCCTCGCCGACTGATCGCCGGGGGGCGGCACGAGAACCGCAGAGAGCGCGCAGGGGGTAGCCTTCCCTCATCCCCTACCCTCTTTGCTTCCCAAGCAAACAGGTATAGATTGAAAAAAATTGGGATAACCAACAGGGCACCCGTCTTCTGCCGACGAGTGCCCTTGTTTTTTGTTTGTGTGGATCATGCAGAAATCCTTAACGGCATGATGACATGATGACATGATGGCGAGACAGAATGATGCGCTGCCAGCTGCGGGCCACCAAGAAGTTTACGAGGGATAGCCATCAGCTGCATTCAGAAAGCTACAAACCTCTATGGCAGATATTTCTCTTGTTTGTGTGCAGATATGAAAGCAGTAGAACAGTAAAATACGATAGTTTTGAACGGACAAAACAAATATTCTGCGTGGAAAACTATCGCGTTTAAGGATAAAGTTGTATCTTTGCAGCAACAGAATCCAGCAAGGGGAACTACCGGTACAAATATGATAGACTTCACACCAAATCATCAATATACAGAAATAATTGACAGCGATGTACAGGCGGAGATTTCTGCCAACAAATCGGTACAAATAGTTATAGCCATAGCCGTTGTAGCCAGTATCATTTGTTTGTTTTTAGGATTTCAGAATCTATCATGGTGGATAATGATACCCATCACTATCATCATGATACCTGTTTGGATTGTTGCTTTGTTTTTCTATGCCTTAGCATCCTATCGGCCTCTATCAAAAGCTCAGGTTGCGAGTATAATTAAAAATGTTATTGGGTTTGATTTCGGTGATGACTTTACACTGCTGCAAACAAGTAGTCATGATCATGAGGAATATCTCTATCTATTCTCGGAGTCATCTTTTGAACCATTAAAGAAACATCTGGACTCCATTCCTGACAAGGATGGCCAAGAAGGTGAGCGTTCTATCAAGCATCAAATAAGCGTGAGGCTACGCACGGAGATTTTCCCTACGCCGAAGGCCGGTTTCTATCTATGCGACAACCGGCAGGTCAATGGCATGGGCAATATCGAGGCTATAGAGATCGATTATCAAGAACGTACGTTGAAACATACATTTACTATATATTGAGGTGGTGCGAACAGAACTGTGTCACGGCTTTGTTCTTTACTCTCTCATTTACAACGATTTGACTTGCCATTCGTACCTTGGTTTTGAAACCTTTTTATCACATTTTTGGTTCTTGTTCGCCAGCAAAAGGTATGGTATATGAACTATCAGAGACGGATCGTGTTGCGATGGCTTGCTCTGTGCTGCAGCCATGCGCATTCTCATTGAGCAAGACCAACACATAGAGCCCATTCCCGATTTTTGTCATTTGTGTCAGTTTTCGGGAATGAATAGGTAAAATGCCACTGACTTCTCAATGTATTTTGGGGTCGAACAGTATGAGGTTTTGAATGTAAACCACATAAAAAGCCATTTCCATTCCCGATTTTTGTCACTAATGACACTTTTCGGGAATGGATTCTTTCTTTTCCAGTAAAAAACGTACCTTTGCATTCCCGAAAGTTGACACTAATGTCACTTTTCGGGAATGGCCATGATTATAAAAAGGGATTATTATTTACAGCAACTTATATCAAGCAAGTCAAACAATCTCATAAAGATTGTAACTGGGATCAGAAGAAGCGGCAAATCGTTTCTTCTCTTCAACTTGTTTCACAATCATTTGATTGAAACAGGAGTAAGCGAAGACCATATCATAGAAATCGCATTGGACGATCGCCTTAACAAGAACTTGCGTGACCCTGATGTTATTCTTCAACATATTCATGAACGTATTGTAGATGACAAGCTCTACTATATCATATTGGACGAAGTGCAAATGATAGACGAGTTTACGGATGTGCTGAATAGTCTTTTGCATATCCGCAACGCGGATGTGTACGTCACGGGAAGCAACTCCAAATTTCTATCCAAGGATGTGGTCACAGAGTTTCGGGGACGTGGTGATGAAATCCATCTGTTCCCATTGTCTTTTGCTGAATTATACAACTCTTTAGGGGGCGACAAGTTGGAATTGTGGAAAAGTTATTACACCTATGGTGGACTACCTGGTATATTGGAGTTGGACGGCGAGAAGAAGAAAGCTGCCTACCTCCGTTCTTTACACGAGACTGTGTATCTCAAGGACATAATAGAGAGAAACAACTTGAAAAACAGCGAGGAGTTTATGGAATTGATGCGTGTGATGGCTTCATGTATCGGCTCTCCATGCAATCCCAGCAAGTTGGAAAAAACATTCAAAAGTGTAAAGAATGAAACGCTTGACAGAAAAACCATATCCAAATATCTTTCCTACATGGAAGATGCTTTTCTTATAGAGAAGTCAATGCGCTATGACATCAAGGGCAGAAAATATATAGGCACACTTTCCAAATACTATTTCCAAGACATCGGATTGCGCAATGCCTTGCTGAATTTCAGGCAGGTGGAAGAGAATCATATCATGGAAAATGTCATATACAACGAGTTGCGCTTACGGGGTTTCTGTGTTGATGTAGGTATGGTAGAGACAAGGACTGCAACAGAGCGCAAACAATTGGAAGTAGATTTCGTTGCAAATATGGCAGACCGCAGATATTATATCCAATCAGCATTTGCCATGCCTGATGATGACAAAAGAGAGCAAGAAAGTGCTTCATTAAAAAGGATCGACGATTCCTTTAAGAAGATAATCATAATGCGCGATGACATAAAGCCGTATCATGACAACAATGGATTTTATATTGTTGGTCTGATGGATTTCTTGCTTAAGCCAGATCTGATAGAACAACTATAAAATAGCAGAAAGAGCCCATTCATCACGAGTGGACTCTTTCTTTTGATAATCATTGTTTCGCAGATTACCGCGTATCGTATGATATGATAGTAAAACACATTTACTGTGCAAATAGTCTGACAGCCGTATGACGGTTGGCTGCAATTGGTGAATACTCATCAATCCCGCCCTCGCTTTTGATATTATCATGGACTTGTCAATGCCTCTTGCCACAAGCTGATGCGTGATATAATCCGCTCTTGACTTGCTGAGAGGATTGTTGATGCCATCGCTTCCTATGGCACTGTCGGCAGCACCAACAACGGAAATTTTGAGAGGATAAGCCTTAGCTACACGAGCAAGTTCATCCAAGTTTATCATCTGTGAAACGTCAATCAACTGCGTGGTTCCAATCTTGAAAAAGAAGAACACTGGCGAACCGATGCACTTGGTTTCACCTGCCATTTCTGCAACGTATTTGTTCCAAGAAACAGAATCGGAAACAGAGGAACTATACTCCAGAGAGCGACTTGTTTTAAGTTTTCCCATGCCATTCCAATCCTTGTGAGCCAATCTTGCACGTAGCGAGTTTAAACCGCTGTGGTTATTTTTCGGGTGATGCGATACTCCGTACTATCTTGCCGTCCTTGATTGGCAGAAGAACGCAATGGATGTGTGGCGAAGTCTCGTCCAGATGTACATAGAAAGCAACGCTATTCTCCTCACCATACTTTCCTGCGACAAAATTATAAATGTCCGTCGCCCATTGCTCAATTTCAGGCATACGCTTGACGGCATATTTTTCCTTGTTGTCGCCAGGCTTGAAGACCACCTCTTGGCCACCGAAGGCAAGTTCTCGCATCTTCCATTGCGAACCGCTGAAGATAAAGTCAGTCACAGTTCTGAAACATGGCTCAGCCAATCCTTCATTCTTGTCCTTGATACCACGAGCAGCCAAGTTCTCAGCCATCATCTGTGGGATGGACTTGCTCTTGTCGATAGGTGCTATCTTGCCTCCCTTGGAAATCTGGAAGTTCAGATGCTGTCTGCCGAGGTCATAGTTACCCTTGGCAATGGCTATCTGCCAAGCCCGGTCGCTCCAGTTGCGTTGGTATTCACGGCTGAGAGCGGCGGCGCATTCCTTACGTCCCCTGACGTTCAAAACCTGCTTTGCTATTCTTTCCATATCTCTTATATGCTTATATGTGTCAGTAAAAACAGTGTCCCAGCTTGCTGCCTTGGCGGACACTTTCCCGAAGACTTTTAGGTCGTAGGGGTATGAGTTACCACACTCCCTAAATTCGTGAACAGCGGGCAAGCCCGATGGGCTAAAAAGGGCAAGCCACGACGAGTGCGCTATGCCAGTGCCGAACCGTGAGGTCTTACAATATATCATTGTCTAAACGGACGAGAGAGTTCAGTCGCTAAAGCTTACAATGGATATTTTGAGAAAGTTGACAATTATCTCAAAGGAATTAGTTAAGCTTCTATAAGAAATTCGACGAATTCCTAAATATTACTTTTTTTTTATAGCTTCTCAACCCATAAGATCTCTAATTATCAATTTTATTCGTAGTTTTGCATCCACAGCAGCTCAATTGGGAGCAGTAGTGACAGGACTTGGGGTTCGATCCCCTTATGCTGTAGGAGTGTATTAACATTATAAATATGCAGATTAAGAATTATGAAAATTAAAAATCATTTTTCATTGACTGCATTTATCAAAAATGTCCAATCAATCACAAAAACGGTTGGCTTGTTTGTACAAAGTCATTTGTGGGAGATTGTAATCTTGGTCGGACTTGTTTCTAAAGGAATGGACATCTATTCACTTGGATTTTTAGTACCCATCTACGTTTACACAGATTTCTTCCGGGACCTTAACGATTTATTTAGGGGCCTTTTTTGTACAAAATGCACATCCCTTAGGCGCAGAGTTCGGCTCTGCGCCTTAAATTTCAATTGGGCAATTTAAATAAATCATGTTCTTTTATACACTAACAATATGTTATATTTCATAACCCCAGAAGGCTTAATATCAGAGGAAGCCATAACAAAACAAAATGTTTCTGGTCTTAGCCCCCTGCAACCTTTTATTGAAATTCCCATAATGACGAATCTAAGTAAAAAGAATTTGAATATGGGAAACTATGATTTCAGTGATGATGCAAAGTATTATCAGCCAGCAGTAGTTGGCAATGTTATTATTCGATATATTACAAAATATATTGAACGAAAAGGAAATTATGCGCCTGATATATTTTACGGATTCGAGTTACAATGGTTTTCAATTGACAATTATATTAGAGGTAATAGAGAATTCTATATAAACAATGATATATTTGGATTCAAAGACCTATTCTCAAAGGTTATCCCTTTCATAAACAGATGTATTAAGGTAAAGGACAATACTCTGAAACATCATATTATTGTTATTACAAGATTAATGGGCATCAGAGATGGTTTCAATGCATTATTTAATCCAAGAATTAACTCTATGCATGCAAGTTATCATGCTGTAAGAAACTGTAATTTCGACTCCTCATTTCGTTCAATGAAAGTATCTTGCCATTATTCCTATCAATATCGGGTCGGACGTGATGATTATGAGTCTGAACATATGACGATAAAATATAAAACGGATGACTATTTTAACAAATCGGATAACGGTTATTTGCAGGATTTGTTATATGATACGATTATAAGAAAATATCAAACTCAAATAGATGTTAGGAAAGAAGGTACAGAATATACATATACATATCGGTCATGGAGTGATTACAATTATGGACCTTCACAAGAAGATTTTGATTATTCAGAAGAAGAGTGTAAAAAGATGAAAGAGGAGCTAATTAAAGAAATAATCGCAACCTATAAACAATATTATGATGATTTTGTGGAAGCATATAAACTTTTTTTTTGCTGATTTGAAAAAGTGATGTTTTGAAGATGTCCTAATTGACATAAGCTTACCATTTGGAACAATTTTTGGCTCAGGGGAGATTGTCCGTGGATAGACACCTCTCCTAAGCAAAATATTTCTCATTCTGATTTACGATTGAATCTCTGAATTCTTTCATGATTCTACTTCTTTTACGGTTATTGCTCCTATCGTATCATGGGTTGCTATCTTCAGAAGAAGTCCAAAAAAATCCTTCTCGTCCAATCGCCAACTTCTGCAGACTATCTTTCTGTTTGCTCCTTCTGGAAGCATATTGGTAAAAACCGGGAATAGATAATCAGATTGATAGGGGGCTTCCCTGAAAGGCATGGTAAGCGAGACCGGATCATGGGTCCTATCCATCATATATTGCTTGTCGTATGTAAAGGTATAACCTCTGCCCGGAGTTGACTCCTCTAAGAGTCCTGCCTCTGTGTCGTGGCAATAAACGATAGCTTTTCTCATAACTTACTTTATTCAAGTTTCGCAAGTTCCTTAGCTTGCTATCTTTAGTTCATAAATCTGTA
>OLFW01000843.1_pt1 | contig 22399 bp, 21 predicted proteins | sample 1605351 | NCBI WGS metagenome assembly OLFW01 (sample SAMEA3888918, study PRJEB22519) | human gut metagenome | biome: human gut; feature: human-associated habitat; material: faeces | place: Denmark | collected 2010 | reverse complement strand
AAGCTGTCTTTCAGATAACTGGCGAAATCCTGCAAATAGAGCACACGCCCAAATCGGCCGTCGATTTTGAAATGGTCGGCGGCAAATTCCATGCTGTCGGGGCAGAGCCAGTCCTTGAAATGCTGCCCGCGCTTGGCATTTTCCGCAATGTTAAACTCAAAAGCTGGTTCCTGCCCGACTTTGAAAAAGTCACGGAAAATGCGCAGGCGGTCGTTCACGGGCAGTTCTGCTGCCACCGAGGACAGCGCGGCAAAATGCGTGACGAGATCGGTGCCGACCCGCGCAAAATAAGCGCGAGCCTCATCAATGCTGCGCTTCACCACGCTCACGGTCAGGTAGCGTTCCCGCACAATGCTGTTGCTGCCCGCCGTCTGTGCGAGCAGCATTTCATTAAACTCGCGGCGGTATTCGTCCAAGGTATCGCCTTTCATCGGCAACAGCACCGAGCGCTCAAACTCCGCCTTGTTGACGCGGCGATTGCACAGCGTGATTTTGGCTGATGCGCCGGAGTCCAAAGCGTTGAGCAGCTCGGAGTAATCCAGGAACATCGCTGTTTTGTCGTCCTTGCCTGCAATGGCATAGTTGATGTCGGTAAACGACCATGTTTTGGAATACTGGTTGCCGACTTGGAAAATCCCATCCGCAAAGATACGGCGGATGGGGATGGCGTCCTGTACACTGCGCGGAATCCGGAACTTTTCGCGTTCCATCTTCTGCGCTTTCGTCAGGGTTTTAATCAAGCGGTCTCCTCGCTGTCATGGGTGTTTTTCTTCATAGGCTTGCCTCTCTTTCGTTTCATGCCCGCGCGGATGGCGGGCTGCATAGCTTCGTAATAGTAGCTGTCGGACTTGAACTCAAGGCGCTTCGGGCAGAGGATTTCAGACTTGAACCACGCCCAAAGCACCTGTTCAGCTGTCATGCCGTGGTAGGTAAAAAAGCCGCAGGCGGCAAAGGGTGCGGCACCCAAGATGCACATCCAGCCGATTTCTTCGGTGCCGACATACGGCTGCAAGGCAAAGTAGATACCCACCGCCACGCCGACCGCCAGCACCGAGCAAATAAACTGCCGCGTGTTCAGCCCGAAAAAGATGTTTTCGTGATAGTCGCGGACTTCTTTCGGTATTTTGATTTCTATAAAGCATTCCCTCTTTCTTTATTAAATAGGTTGAATTTCTCCTACAATTCATGTATACTATACTTAAAGGAGGCGTTGCATTATGGTTATTAACACAGACAATCTTGTATCCATCACGGAGGCCAACCAGAATTTTTCCCGTGTAGCGCGAATGGTTGATGAGAACGGCGCGGCGGTCATCTTAAAAAATAATGTTCCGCGTTATGTCCTTATGGAGTTCAGTCAAGTCGAGGACGAACAACAGGCTAAAGACGAGGACATTCTCGAAATCTCCAAGCGCCTGATTGCCAAGAACAAGCAAGCCTATGAGGTACTTGCCAAATGAAAACGCTGAGCAAGGAACAGGTTTTAAGGCTGCATAATGCTCTGCTCGAGACATTTGGCGGCACTGCCGGTGTCCGTGACGATGGTTTATTGGAGTCTGCTTTGAATGCGCCTTTTGCCACATTCGGCGGGCAGTATCTATATCCATCCATACAGGCAAAGGCAGCACAGCTTGGATTTGGCTTAGTCTGCAATCACCCATTCGTGGATGGTAACAAGCGCATCGGCGCCCACGTTATGCTGGTTTTTCTGGCAATTAACGGAATAGAACTTGACTACACGCAGGAAGAACTGATTGACATTATTTTGCAAATTGCAAGTGGGCATTCAAAGGCTAATGACCTGCTGGAATGGATTCTCTATCATCAGGCATAATATTTGCTGCGCACCATAATGGTGCGCAACTTTTGCTTTACAACCCCATAATCTCTTTGACAATGCGGTCACAGCCCTTAATTGCCCCAACCAGTACCAGCAGGTTAAATGCCAACTCGCCAACATACGTCCACACTGCCGTCACCACAGATGCACCGGTATCCACTGCTGGAGGGCTGGACGAGATGGCGGAGAAAATAATACAGGACAGTGCAATCACCACGCCCTGCAGGCACACCCCCGCATAACTGCGGATGAAGTTTTTGCCGACGCTGCTGGTGGGTTCACCCGCAAAGGTAGACAGCGGTATCGGTGCAATGGCGGCATACATCCACAGGCTGAACATTCTGCCGTAGACGGTCAGAATCATCGTGAACGACAGCACTGTAATCAGCAGCCCGCCGATCAATGTGACCGCCCACAGCGGGATGCTATCCCAGAACCCCACGTTGTTTACGGCGTCGATCAACTCCTGTGGTAGTGTCACGCTGCTCATCCCGGAGCTGCCCGATTGGGTAATAATCGTAGACACCATGCCCTGCACGATGGAGAACACCGCCAGCATCAATTCCAACCCGTAGGTCACCGCACCCTTTGCCAGCGCAAAGCGGATGAACAGTTTGAGGGCGTGTTCGGGCTTTTTCACTTCTACAAAGCTGCCGCAGGTTTTCATAACGCCTACGGCAAAAAACAGCACCAGCAGCCCATAACCGATTGCCTGCAACGCGCCGTGGATGCCTGTCATAACGCCCCAGACCTGCCCGCCTTTGAATGTCTGCGGACTTTCGGTCAGCAGCGACCATATTTCTGCCAGTTTGTCATTCCATGTGGAGAGCGCGGCATTTAAGTTGCTGACGATCCATGACTCACCCACAGGACATCACCACCTTTCCTCTTGGTGCCGTCCTCACGCGGTAATGAGGTCGAGGATTTCCTTTGCGAACGTGATAACCAGCCCGCCAGCCAGCGTCAGGAAGCCTTGGCTGCGCTGGCTGGGGTCGTGGCTCTGCAAAGACAGACCGACCTGCACAATGCCCCACCCCAGCAGGATAAGGCCCACCGCGCGGATCAGCGAAAAGATGAATGTGGAGAGATTTTCGACCACGACCAGCGGATCATCTGCGGCAAAGGCGGGCAGGGCAAAAACAATGCCGCACACCATGACGGCGTACAGCATGAACAGGCTGCGAGAAATTTTTACGGATTTTTTGTTATGATTCAGCTTCATTTGGGCCTCCGAATTCTTTGTATGGTAGGCTTCATTTCTGCCGCTTCGGCGGGCAGAAAGTCGTCCATATCCAGCAGTTCGTAGTTTTCGGGTGCGCCGGGCAGATCGTCCCGCGCGTTGTCGGCGGCGGTATAGTCGTAAGGTGCTGCGCCGCCGTCCTCGGTATAGCGGATGTTCGGGTGCTTCAGCAGATTATATTTCAGGTCAATCACGGGGCGTTCCCCACGGATAAACAAGATGCATTTACTGTTGTCCAGCAACCGCACCTCGTCCGGGGTCATAAGATCTTTGCCATAATGTCAAGTGATGAATTCAAAAAACGTGTTCTCCATTTTGAAGAGAACACGCATATTGCAGCAGTTTATTTGATTTACAGTGCTTTTTCTCCGCCTATATGGTACAATTTTAATCAGGAGACTAACTATTAAAAGTCAAGCCCGCAAATAAAGATGTTGCAGAAATTTGCACCGACCGAAAAATGGTATGACAAGTAGAGCGTCACAGGGGGCGCTCTGGGAAAAGATTATAGGAATGGTTAACCTGCTTTGCGGTAAGGCTGACCGGACCTCTCCATGGCGTAGATCAGTCTGACCAGCTTCTTGGCAGCATGAGAGATAGCGACATTATAATGCTTACCCTCAGATCGCTTCTTTTCGAGGTATTCCTTGAAAATGGGATCCCAATGACAAACATACTTGGTTGCATTAAATATGGCGTAGCGCAGGTATCTGGAGCCTCGCTTCTCCATGTGGGCATAGCAATTGTTCATTTGCCCGGATTGGTAGGTAGATGGTGACAGGCCGGCATAACAAGAAAATACAATCAGGTTGAACACAACGACACAGAAGCCAGAGCAGCGCTTTTGCGGGAGTTATTCGGTGCAGTTGGGGAGAATGTAGAAATTGATACGCCGTTCTATTGCGATTATGGAAAAAATATTTTTATTGGCAATGATGTGATTATCAATATAAGCTGTACTTTCGTAGATAATTGTCCAATTCACATTGGAAGCCAGGTGCTGATTGCATCTAACGTACAAATCTACACTTCCGGCCACCCCGTGTTACCGCAGGAGCGGTTCGTGTCTGATTGGAAAAATAAAGGAACATCGTTTTTTCGAACCTTTGCTAAACCAGTTACGATTGAAGACAGAGTATGGATTGGTGGTGGCGTAATCATTCTTCCTGGCGTAACGATTGGGAAGAACAGCGTTATCGGGGCCGGGAGCGTTGTTACACATTCTATACCCGAAAATTGTGTTGCGTTTGGCAATCCATGCAGAGTTACACGATACTTTTGATAATGAATCAATGATGCATTGAAGGAGATGATAACGATATGAAACCTGAAATAAAAATGGTCGCTGTCGATGTTGACGGCACTTTTGTCCGGTCTGATTACACCTACGATATACCACGGTTCAAACGCATTTTGTCTCAGATGAATGATTTCGGCTGCCATTTCGTAGTGGCAAGCGGAAATCAGTATTACCAGTTAAGGGATCTGTTCCCTGGATATTATGACGAATTATCCTTTGTGGCGGAAAACGGAGCGTTCGTAAAAGACAGGAAAGAACTGGTGTTTACGGCTAATATTCAGCCCTGGGATCTGGTAAAAGTAATTGCAGAAGTGATGCATTTCAATCCGAACAAAACAGCAGCTTAACATCCCTTATTAAAACAGTACAATTATTTCTCCTTCTTTCAATATTCCAATGCAAAACGACGGTCTGTAAAGTCAGACCGTCGTTTTGCATTTGTATAAGTGTTTTATTCATTGGAACTGTTGGCTATTGCTTCTCCCTGAAGCATTTTACGGTACTCAGAAGGGGAAACACCTTTCTGCTTCTTGAAAATACGGCTGAAATAAAGAGGATTCTCATAACCGACAATAGTGGATATTTCTGTCACATTGTAGTCCGTGGTTTCCAGAAGGCTGACAGCGTTATTGATTCGAATGGCCAGTATGTACTGCATGGGAGATTTCATAGTCATTTGCTTGAAATTCCGTAGGAACCAACTGACACTCATTCCTCTGGACTGAGCATATTCCTCGATACTGATATCTTCGTTGTAATGCTCGTTAAAATACTTCCGGGCATAATCAATTTCTTCCTGCAGGTAAGAACTGACAGTGGGTTTCCGTTCTTCCCAGCTGCGCTGCACCAGCAGGAAAATCTGGCGCAGATACATTTCCAAAAGTTCCTGATATCCGGTCCGGCAGGTTTGCAGCTCATTGATCATTTCCTTGAACAAATAAGCATAGGTAGCAGAGGAACCGGAGTAGATTACATTGCGGTCGAGAGGAATATCATAATGTCTCAGGATGTTTCTAACATCAGAGCCGGTAAAGTGTACCCAATAAACTTCCGGGCGATCCACCGCAAAGTATTCATAATGTTGTTCCTGGCGGGGATGGAAAAGTATCATGTGTCCTGCGGCAACCTCTTTTGGTTCTCCATTAAAATAGAAGACAGTCTTACCGGAAGCCACATACAGTAACTGATAGTCCAAACGGCCTCTGGGACGCCAGGTGGGCAGTCGCTCTTTGGTGCGCAGGCGGTATGTACCGCAGCTGCCCACAATGAGAGGCTTGGATTTGTCCTTGAAAGGCAATCTGGAATTATTCAGGTAACCGGAGTTTATATACATTGTACAATCTTCCTATTCTGTTTTTGTACAATATGCTTGTGAGCATGGATATTGTTCGGAAAACATGGAAAAACAAGGGAAACTGAAAACTACACTTTTCTACATAGTATCATTTTGTGTAGGTTTTGTCCATTCTAGTTTATTCATTTTTTTGCAAATTATTTCTATAATACAGCCAGAAGTTAAAAAACGGCAAAACAAAAAACGGAGGAGAAATCTATGATCATTCCTGCATACTTCGAAGACCTGCATACCCATCATGTAGGCACAACTCCTAACCGCTCCTACTTCATCCCGGCATCTAAGAGAATGGATGATCTTGTGGAGAACCGGGAGAATTCTGACCGGTTCCAGCTGTTAAATGACAACTGGAAGTTCCGGTACTGCGCGTGCATCCACGACTTCGAAGATAAGTTCTACGAAGAAAACTACGATGCATCCGGCTGGGATATGATCCCCGTCCCCAGCGTCTGGCAGAACCACGGTTACGACCAGCACCAGTACACCAACATCCGCTATCCCTTCCCGGCAGACCCTCCCTATGTTCCTTATGAAAATCCCTGCGGTGCTTATCTGTACGATTTTGTCTATGAAGGCAATGCAGATGCCCCCAAGGCCTACCTGAACTTCGAGGGTGTTGACTCCTGCTTCTACGTCTGGCTCAACGGCACCTTCCTGGGCTACAGCGAAGTCTCCCACTCCACCTCCGAGTTTGACATCACCGAGACTGTCAAAGAAGGCAAGAACACTCTGGCAGTTCTGGTCCTGAAGTGGTGTGACGGCAGCTACCTGGAAGATCAGGACAAGTTCCGTACTTCCGGCATCTTCCGGGATGTGTACATCCTGAAGCGTCCTGAAAACTGCATTCGGGACTACTTCACCACCACGCTGCTGGATGAAGAGGAAGCCACCGTCCGTATCCGGTTTGCCTACAACGGTGAGTTCGTCCCCACCAAGGTAAAGCTGCTGAATGCGGCTGATAAGTCTGTCGGAACCGGTGTTGTTAAGGTGTTCGATGGCGGTGCCTACACCCATCAGGCAGTCTTCACGGTGAAGAATCCCACCCTCTGGAATCCCGAAAAGCCTTACCTGTACACCCTGATCCTGGAAACTCCCGACGAAGTCATCACCGACCGCATCGGCTTCCGGGCCATCCACATTGAGAACAACATGGTGTTCCTCAACGGCAGCCCCATCAAGTTCCGGGGTGTCAACCGGCACGACTCCGATCCCGTAACCGGCCCTGTGATCAGCGTCGAGCACATGAAGCGGGATCTGGTGATGATCAAGGAATACAACTTCAATGCAGTTCGCACCAGCCACTATCCCAACGCTCCCATGTTCTACCAGCTCTGCGACCAGTACGGCTTTATGGTCATCGACGAAGCTGACAACGAAAGCCACGGTGCTTCCGCTCTGTACTGTAAGGAGAACGACATCTGGGAGAACCACGTGGAAACCTGGAACGAGCCCTTCGCAGATAACCCCGACTTCCTGGAAGCAACTATGGACCGCACCCAGCGCTGCGTCCAGAGAGATAAGAACCGCCCCTCCGTTATCTGCTGGTCCATGGGTAATGAAAGTTCCTACGGCTGCTGCTTCGAGGCGGCGCTGGCCTGGACCAAGCACTTCGATCCTGCTCGCCTGACCCACTACGAAAGCTCCCAGTACCGCAGCCGCAAGCGCAAGTACGACTTCTCCAACATCGACCTGTACAGCGATATGTACCCCTCCATGGAGCGCCTGCAGCGCTACCTGGACTCCAACCCCGACAAGCCCTTCCTGATGTGTGAATATGCACACGCCATGGGAAACGGCCCCGGCGACCTGGAAGACTACTGGCAGTTCATCCAGGATCACGACATCATGTGCGGCGGCTTCGTCTGGGAGTGGTGTGACCACGCAATCTACGCAGGTGTAGCCGAGAACGGCAAGGCAAAGTATCTGTACGGCGGCGACAGCGGTGAGTGGCCTCACGACGGCAACTTCTGTGTCGACGGTCTGGTCTATCCCGACAGAACTCCCGGCACCGGCCTGATGGAATACAAGAATGTTCACCGTCCTGCCCGTGTTGAAGCTTACGATGCCAAGTTTGGCCAGCTGACCGTCCACAACTACATGGACTTTGTCAGCCTGTCCGATTATGCCACCGCAACCTACGAAGTCAGCTGTGACGGTGTGATCGTGGCCAGCGGCAAGATCGAAAAGCTCCCCGCAGTTGCTCCTCACTGCGACGGCACCATCCCCCTGAGCATCGAGATCCCCGAAAAGGGCCGCTGCTACCTGAAGATCTCCTACAAGCTGAAAAATGCCACCGAGATCCTGCCCGAGGGCTTCGCCCTGGGCTTCGACGAAGTCAAGCTGGAAAATGCAGATGACCGGAACCAGACTGCCCTGCAGATTTGGAAAACAAAGCCCGTCAGTGAGGAGTCCATCACCACCACCGAAGGCGACCGTTACATCACCATCAGCACCAAGACCTTTACTTACAAGTACGATAAGTTCACCGGTATGTTTGCCAAGATGACCTTCGACGGCAAGGAAGTCCTGGACAAGCCCATGAACTTCAACATCTGGAGAGCACCCACCGATAATGACCGCAAGCTGAAGCTGCACTGGATGGCTGCCTATTACGATCACATGGCTACCCGCTCCTACAGCACCCACTTTGTGGCTACCGAAAACGAAGTTAGAATCCACTCCAATGTATCCATCGCTGCTACCACCATTCAGAAGTTCATCAACATCGAGCTGGATTGGACCGTCAGCGTCACCGGTGCCATCACCGTAGACATCCTGGCAAAGCGGAACCCCGAATTCCCTGAGCTGCCCCGGTTCGGCCTGAGAATGTTCCTGCCTGAGCAGCTGGAAAATGTCACCTACTACGGTCTGGGCCCCATGGAGAACTATGTGGACAAGCGTAACGCCGCATGGCATGGCCTGTTCACCGATACTGTCACCGGTCTGCATGAAGATTACATCCGGCCCCAGGAGAACGGTGCCCACGGCGACTGCGACTACGCAGTTCTGGAAAGCGAAGACCTGCGTATGACCGTTGTCAGCACTGAAGGCTTCAGCTTCAACGCATCCCACTACACTCAGGAAGAGCTGACCAATAAGGGTCACAACTTCGAACTGGAGGAATCCGGCAGCACTGTCCTGTGCCTGGACTATAAGCACAATGGCATCGGCTCCAACAGCTGCGGTCCCGAGCTGATGGAAAAGTACCGCCTGACCGATGAAACCATCGACTTCAGCATCCGTCTCATCCCCGAATCCAAGTAAGAAATGTGGGTGGGGGAAACCCCACCCAAAATGAAACAAACAAAATATATTAAGGAGAATAATTATGAACGAAAAGAGATATCTGAAGTGGTATAACAAGATCGGCTACGGCTCCGGTGACATTGCAGGTAATGTGGTGTATGCGTTCCTGACCTTCTTCGTTATGATCTACCTGTCCGACACCATCGGACTGAACCCCGGCATTATCGGCACCCTGATGGCATTTGCCAAGATCTTCGACGGCATCTCTGATGTGATTTTCGGCTCCCTGATCGATAAGACCCACACCAAAATGGGTAAGGCCCGTCCCTGGATGCTGTGGCCTTACCTGGGCTGCGGTGTCTGCTTGTTCGCAATCTTCGCCATTCCCACTTCCTGGGGCAAGACCGCACAGTACGCCTTCTTCTTCATCTTCTACGTGATGCTGAATGCCGGCTTCTACACCGCAAACAACATCGCTTACTCCGCACTGACCGCTCTGGTTACCAAGAATGAAAACGAGCGTGTTCAGCTGGGTTCCCTCCGCTTCGTCTTCGCATTCACCACCAGCACCATCATCCAGGCTGTTACCTTCGGTCTTGTTGCACACTTCGGTAATGATGCCGCCGCATGGCGAATCGTCGCTCTGATCTATGTCGTCATCGGTATCATCTCCAACACCATCTCTGTCCTGTCCCTGAAGGAGCTGCCCGAGGACGAAAACGAAACCAAGAAGGACACCTCCGCTCCCGCTGAGAAGTACACCCTGCGTGAGGCAGCCGGTCTGCTGGTCAAGAACAAGTTCTATCTGCTGATCCTGGGCGTTTATCTGCTGACTCAGCTGTACACCGCCTTTACCGGTGTTGGTACCTACTACATGACCTATGTTTTGAAAGATGCAAACCTGATGGGCAAGTTCGCCGCTGCACTGAACATCCCCATGATCATCGGCCTGCTGCTGGTGCCCACTTTGGTTGCAAAGCTGGGCGGCATGTACAAGATCAACTATAGCGGCTACGCTCTGGCTACCGTTGCAAGAATCCTGGTGATCGTGGCTGCTTACATGGGCAGTGTCCCCATGATGCTGGTTTTCACCGCTGTGGCTTCCCTGGGTATGTGCCCCCTGCAGGGCGACCTGAATGCGGTTATCGCTTCTGCTTCTGACTACACCTATCTGACCACTGGCAAGCGTATCGACGGCACCATGTACTCCTGCACCTCTCTGGGTGTTAAGATCGGCGGTGGCCTGGGTACCGCAATCTCCGGCTGGCTGCTGGCTGCCGCAGGATTCATTGAAGGCGGCGCCGCTGTTCAGCCTGACTCCGTGATTACCATGCTGAATGTTATGTACCTGTGGCTGCCCGCAATCTTCTGTGCACTGGTCACCTTCCTGCTGACCAAGCTGAATGTTGAAAAGGCAAAACAGGCTCTGCTGGCTTCCCGCAAGGCATAAGAAAAATCTTTCGAAAAGGAATTTAATCCTATGGAAAAACACTATGTATTCTCCGCTCCTGGCAGAACGGAAATCAGTGGAAACCATACCGATCACCAATGCGGCTGCGTTCTCGCAGCCGCGGTGAATCTGGAAACCGTGGCCGATGTCCGGCTGAATGGCGCCAACAATATCTGGGTCCAGTCTGAAGGCTATCCCACCATTAAAGTAAACCTGGATGACCTGTCCGTCCATGAGGAAGAAAAGAACACCACCGCCGCGCTGATCCGTGGTGTTGCTTCCAGCTTTGTCCAGAGAGGTGCCAAGCTGGAAGGCTTTGATGCGGTAGTAAACTCTACAGTCCTTCCCGGCAGCGGTCTCAGCTCCTCTGCAGCCTTTGAGGTTCTGTTCGGTACCATCCTGAATGAGCTGTTCTTCGACAAGAAGCTGACCGCTGTTGAAATCGCTCAAATTGGGCAGTATGCAGAAAATGTCTACTTCGGCAAACCCTGTGGCCTGATGGATCAGATGGCATCCAGCGTTGGCGGTCTGGTTTACATCGACTTCGAGAATCCTGAAAATCCTGTAATTGAGAAAATCAATTTTGACCTTGCCAAAGCTGGCTACGCCCTGTGCATCATCGACAGTGGCGCGGATCACGCAGACCTGACGGATGAATACGCTGCGATTCCCTACGAATTAAAAGAGGTCTGTGATTTCTTCGGCAAAGAAGTTCTCCGTCAGATCCCTGAAGAAGACTTCCTTGCAGCCCTTCCGAAACTGAGAAACCATGTTTCTGACCGGGCAATTCTCCGGGCGATCCATGTTTATCAGGAAAATAAGCGCGTAGAGGTTCAGGCTGCTGCCCTTCGCAATGAAGACCTGTACGCATTCTTCCATCTCGTTCGCCAGTCCGGACATAGCTCCTGGATGTATCTGCAGAACATCTATCCCTCCGGATCAATTATGAAGCAGGAAGTGGCTCTGGCTCTGGCGTTGTGCGATACACTCTTACAGGGTAAAGGCGCTTACCGTGTCCATGGCGGTGGCTTTGCCGGAACCGTCCAGGCATTTGTGCCTTTCGATCTGCTTCCTAAGTTCAAAGAGGGAATTGAAAATGTACTTGGTGAAGGAAAATGCCATGTACTGAATATCCGCAACGATGGCGGTATCCGAATCCAATAATTCGGAGCATATAACTACTTAGCATATCTGAATTTCACTAGATAAATAACACGATCCTCAGTCATTCCGGAACGAGTTGGAGGATGACTACTCCAACTCGTCCGGCCAACCCTTAGAATAAAGGAGTGTTTTTATACGAACATCAATGAGAATATTTCCGCTTTGGTGCAGTATGGCTTGGACAGGAAACTGATCGAGCCCTGCGACAAGGCGTTTATTATAAACCAGCTGCTTACTCCCCAGCAGCTGGATAGTTTTGAACCTGCAGAAGTCCGTCCCATGCCTCTGGAGCAGATCCTGAAGAATCTGACGGATGACGCAGTGAATAGAGGTATCATCTCCGATGATATCACCAGCCGGGATCTTTATGATACCAAACTGATGGGAATCCTGACCCCGCCTCCCAGAGAAGTGCGCAGCACCTTCGAAGCGCTGTATGAGGAAAATCCCAAGACTGCCACAGACTGGTTTTACAAGTTCTCTCAGGATACCGATTACATCCGCCGTTACCGGATCCAGAAGGATATGCGCTGGAAGACTGTGACGGATTACGGCACGCTGGATGTGACCATCAACCTGAGCAAGCCTGAAAAGGACCCCAAGGCTATTGCCGCAGCCAAGGCGGCACCTCAGTCCGGATATCCCAAGTGCCAGCTGTGCGCTGAGAACGAAGGCTATGCAGGCCGGATGAATCATCCCGCCCGGCAGAACCACCGGATCATTCCCATCACCATTGGCGGTAAACCCTGGTACTTGCAGTACAGCCCCTATGTCTATTACAACGAGCACTGCATTGCATTTAATGCGGAGCACACTCCTATGAAAATCGATAAGGCAGCCTTCGAGAAGCTGCTGGACTTCGTCACCATCTTCCCTCACTATTTCATCGGCAGTAATGCAGACCTGCCCATCGTGGGCGGCAGCATCCTGAGCCATGAGCATTTCCAGGGTGGATGCTATACCTTCCCCATGGAGAAGTCCCCCGTGGAGCGTAAGATCGTCTTCAATGGCTTTGAGGATGTGAAGGCAGGCATCGTGAAGTGGCCCATGAGTGTCATCCGTCTGACCTGCCCGGACAAGCAGCGGATCGCGGATCTGGCAGACCATATCCTGCAGTCCTGGCGCGGTTATTCTGATGCAGATGCCTTTATCTTCGCGGAAACCAACGGTGAACCCCATAATACCATCACGCCCATTGCCCGCCGCAGGGGAGAGGACTACGAGATGGATCTGGTCCTGCGTAACAACATTACCACGGAGGAACATCCTCTGGGCGTATTCCATCCCCATGCAGAGCTGCATCATATCAAGAAGGAGAATATCGGCCTGATCGAAGTGATGGGTCTGGCTGTGCTGCCCTCCAGACTGAAGCAGGAACTGGCAGACCTGGAAGAAGCCATTTTGATGGACAAGCCCATTACTGGCGAGCTGGAGAAGCACGCTAAGTGGGTTCAGCAGTTAAAGGAAACCCATACGTTTACAACGGACAATACCGCATGCATTCTGAAGCTGGAAGTTGGCAAGGTGTTTGCCAAGGTACTGGAGCATGCTGGTGTCTATAAGAGAAATATGGATGGCGAGGCAGCTTTTGACCGCTTCATCCGCTATGTAAATCGGGAGGTATAAATTATGAATATCCTTGTTACCGGTGGCGCCGGCTATATCGGCAGCCATACCACTGTGGAATTGCTGAATGCAGGCCACAAAGTCATCATTGCTGACAATCTGTATAATGCACACTACACGGCTGTGAGCAATATCGCAAAAATTACTGGTAAGACCCCTGCGTTCTACCAGATCAACTGTGCATGCAGGAATCAGCTTCGCCATGTATTTACAGAACAGAAGATCGATGCAGTTATTCATTTTGCAGCCTACAAAGCAGTGGGCGAAAGTGTCAAGAAGCCTCTGGAGTACTACCGCAATAACCTGGACAGCACCATGACGCTGCTGGAAGTGATGGAAGAGTTTGGCTGCAAAAGTTTAGTATTCTCTTCCTCTGCCACAGTCTACGGTCCCAATAACCCCCATCCCTATAAGGAAGAGATGCCTGCCATTCAGTCCTCCTCGCCCTATGGCTGGACTAAGGTTATGAATGAGCGGATTCTGACCGACTACTGCACTGCACACCCTGATTTCAGCGCAGTTCTGCTTCGCTATTTCAACCCCCTCGGTGCCCATGAATCCGGCCTGATTGGTGATGATCCCAATGGCATTCCCAACAACCTGATGCCTTACATCGGCCGTGTAGCAGCTGGTAAGCTGGAAAAGCTGACCATCTTCGGTGGTGACTATGATACCCCCGACGGCACCTGCCAGCGTGATTATCTGCATGTTGTGGACCTGGCAGTCGGTCACCTGAAGGCGCTGGAATATGCTGCAGAGCATAAGGGTGTCGAGGCTATCAACCTGGGTACCGGCAACGGTGTTTCTGTTCTGGAGCTGGTGAATGCATTCCAGAAGGTCAATGGCATGAAGCTGCCTTACGTAATCGGTCCCCGCCGTGACGGTGATCTGCCTGCATTCTGGGCAGATGCAAGCAAAGCCAAGGAGCTTCTGGGATGGGAAGCAACCCACACTTTTGAAGATATGTGCCGCAGTTCCTGGCAGTTTGCCAAGAATGCGTCCATATAAATTACCCCTTTCCATTCTTAAACGGGTATCCCGGATCTGCTTCGATCCGGGATATTCGTTTTTTCGTAAATACCATTTTGTGTATGGATCGAAGAACATTGTTCATTCACAAATGAAGTATATTTCGCTATAATAAAGCCATATACAGTGGTTTTGAGAAATTAGAGCCGCTGTCTTGTACTTCCGTTAAAAAAGCCCCATCCCTCCAAAATGAGAGATGGGGCAAACTATTTACGCTGCAATCTCCGGGATTTCCCCGACAAAGTTATAAACAATTCTGACTTCCTGTACCTTCTGGCCGTCCACTTTTTTGACCTCGCCGATCAGAATGCGGCTGATGAGACGGTTCAGTACCGCCTCGTCCAATTCCTCAATGGCGGCATAGCGCCGGATTTCCTTGATAAAGGTACGAACTTCGCTTTCCTGTGCGTCTGCCCGGCTCTGCATCACCGCCAGATCGTGCAGGCGCTTCTGGTTGGCTTCCTGTTCCTGTTCCAGCGCCGCCGTCAGCTTCATAAATCGCTGTTCGGTCAGGACGCCTTTGGCCTTATCCGTGTACAGGCTTAAAAACATTCCGTCAATTTCCTGATTCCGGGCTTCCAGACGTTTCCGTTCCTTCTCCGTCTGAGAAGCATCCACCAGATACCGGCGCTCCATCCGGCTACTGAGCCGCTGGTAGAACGCATCGGCGTCCTTCATAGCCTGCGCCGCTAATTCCTGTATATCCTTCAGCACCAGATTGTACAAATCCCTTGCCTCAATCTTGTGGCTGGTACAGGCGTTCTTGCCCAGCCGGTTGTAGGTCTGGCAGATATAGTATGCCCTGTCAATCGGCTCCCGCATCTCGCCGGTGAAGCGGTTCTTCCCGGTTCTGCCGACCTTTTCATACCGCACCTGCATGGACTTCCCGCAGGTGGTGCAGTAGACAAGCCCGTGGAACAGGTTATAGAAGGGGCAGGCGTTGCCTTTCATAATGGTTGGCCTGCGGTCAATGATTTCCTGCACCTGTTCCCATTCCTCCGGCGTCACAATCGCTTCGTGGCAGCCCTCGATGACCTCCCAATCCTCACGGGGGATGATGTCATAGGTGTTGGAACGGATGCCTTTCTGGTGTGTCCGGCAGACAAGATGTGCGCCTTTATAAAAGGGATTTCTCAGGATATGGCTGATCCTTGCGCTCCCCCATGAATAGTAGTTCACGTCACATTCTGTATTGCTCTTTACTCTGGTAATGGGGATTTTATCCTCCATGAGCTGCTTTGCAATCCGCATACAGCCCCAGCCGTCCAGTGCCATATCATAGATTTTTCGGATCACCGGCGCCGTTTCCGGGTCAAGGATCAAATGACCTTTTTCCTCCGGGTCACGCATCAGGCCAAGAGGCGGCTGCCCGCCGCAGAACTTTCCCTGCCGGGAACGGGTCATGCGTCCCGCCAGCACCTTTTTGGAAATATCCCGGCTGTACATATCGTTCAGGATATTCTTAAAGGGCGTGATGTCCATTTCCTGACGGGTCAGGCTGTCCACACCGTCCGTGACGGCGATATAGCGCACATTGTGTTTGGGGAAAAAGATTTCGATATAGCTTCCAGCTTCGATATAATTCCTGCCGAGCCTCGATAGGTCTTTCGTGATGACGCAGCCGATTTTCCCCGCCTCAATGTCAACGATCATGCGCTGGAACGAGGGACGATTGAAGTTGCGGCCCGTATAGCCGTCATCCACATAATACTCATACTGGAACATCCCATGCTTTTCTGCGAAGTCCCGGAGCATGAGTTTCTGGTTGCTGATGCTCATACTCTCATTGTCGCCGCCGTCATCAAGAGAGATACGGCAGTAGAGAGCGGTGATTTTCTCATAGACTTGTTTTTTCCTGCTCATAGCGTTCTCCTTCTATGAACAGGGACACGATACCATTATAGTACCATGTCCCTGTCCCTGAATCAACCGTTTTTACGCAGCTTTTTCTGCCATTTCCCGCTGATGCCGCCATTCCTCGAAGTGTTCGCAGGTCTGGCGCTCAATGAGCTGCTCAAAGGCTTCCCGCATGGACTTCTCCCCGGAGAACTCCCGCACCACCACAAAACGGACTTTATTCTTCTGATTTTTGCTTTTTTCCATAGGCTACCTCCATAGAGAGATAGGCCGGACGGCAGCACCGGCAACGAAGTCCGGCAACGAACCTCTAAAAACCTGTAAACTACCGTCTGGCCTGTAAATCTTACTTTGTGAATTTTTTTGAAAAATCTCGTTGCTTTCGTTGCCGGAGATAAAGATAAATCATAAAATATCCCTTATTTACTGGCTTTTCCCGTATCCAGACAGGGAAATCCCCGGCAACGAACCCGGCAACCAAGCGGCAACCATCCCGGCAACAGACCGCCATTTTCAGGCAATCCACTCATTCGGAAGCTCCAACTGACGGCATTCTTCCTCGCTCAGTTCCACAAATCCATCTTCGTTGCCGGGCAGTTCGTTGCCGGAAGCATCCCGTTCCCAGCCCTTCTGCCTGCCGTATCCGGCGAACATCCTCGGATTGGAGAATGGCTTCCAGCCCGTCACCACCGTGTTCATGATTTCGTTGATATTGTGAAGCTGCCACCGCTTCGGCTCGTCATAGGTGTGCCCCAGTGCCTCCTTGAAAAGCTGTTTGGAGCAGACCATGTTGCCGGTGTAGTGTTCCAGAAAGCCCTGTATCTGCCCGGCCTCCGTGTCCTCCGGCATGAAATCCTTCTGTACCTCCACCAGCTGGCGCTGGATGGACTTGCTGAACTTCATAGAGTAGTGGCCGCTGCGGTAAATCGTCATGGCCTCCGCCCAGACCTGCAACAGATAGGCTCTGGAAGCGTCCTCGTCCTCCAAAATGTGAACCTCTGCATTCTCCGGGTAAATCATGATGGGAAGGAAACGCCGGTTCCCGGCCCGGTCAAGGGGCAGGAAGTCCAGCGTGTTGGAAGAACCGCCGAACACGCACTGCCGCAGCCGGTCTTTGGGCTGGGCCTCATAGGGTGTGCGGTAGGTTTCTTTCTGGCGGCTGATAAATGAACGGATTTCCTCAATGCTTTTGGCGCTGCTGGTAGCCAGCATCTCCGACATTTCGATGATCCAGTGTCCTTGCAGCTTCAAAAATACCCGGTCATCGTCCAGCTTTTTCAGGTCATCACTGAACCACTCGTCCCGGATCGCCAGCAGACGGAAGAAACTGGACTTGCCAGCCCCCTGTCCGCCCACCAGACAAAGCATTTCCTCATATTTGGAGCCGGGAGAAAACACCCGCCGAATAGCGCCCAGCAGGAAGTGTTTCAGCATTTCCTCCACATAGTCGCTGACCTCCGCACCTAAGAAGTGATGGAGACAGGAGCGGATGCGGGGCGTCCCGTCCCAGACAAGGCCGTTCAGCACGTCCTGTATGGGATGGTAGCAATTCTCATTCGCCACGATGGACAGGGCCGCCGTCATTTTCTTCTCGCTGGTCAGGCCGTAGTTCTGCTCAAAATAGAGAAGCAGATACTTCACGTCCGTATCCGTCAGGGCGCTGGTGTTCCTGCGCCAGCCCAAATCCCGCACGATGTCCACCCGGTCAGTCAGGAGGTTCAGACGGATGGCGTCCCGCAGCAGCGGGTCATGGCAGAACACCGTCCGGCAGTTGCCGATGGTGTTGGCGGGCTGCCCCTTCTCCGTGACGGAGAGGCTTTCTCGCACCTCGTCAACGCTCTGCTCCGGCGCTAAGGCTTCGGCTGCGCTCATGGCGGCCTGCCGGGTGGCTGGCGGTAAACTCTGATATTCGCTGCTCAATCTTCCTCACCTCTTTTCCGTATTCAGCGACCACGCAGGCCCGTTCCTCCATACTGCCGGACAGCAGAATATCCAGCAGATACTCCGTGTACGGTTTCTTTTGCAGAGCCTCCACAAACAGCGGATTCCATGCTTCCTCCGGCGTCTGTGGGGCGTATTCCTTCTCCCAGCGTTCCAGCAGATGCAGGTAATCGCACAGCACCCGGAAACATTTCTGCTCCGCCTGCCGGTAGCGCAGTTCCTCGCTGATTTTCCGTTTGACCGGCCTCCTGCGGGGCGGGTCGTGACCTTTGGCGTCATAGCGGACAGAGAAATCCTCCGCCAACTTCAAGGTCGCATCTTTCTTGTTCAGCCCGAACAGACGGGCGGTAAAATCAATCACATCCCCGTCCGCCTGACAGCCGAAGCAGTGGAACCGGCGGTCAACCTTCATGCTGGGATGTTTGTCATCATGGAAGGGACAGCAGGCCATCCCGTTCCTGCCGACCTGTACCCCGTAAGATTCCGCAGCCTGCCTTGTAGGGACAGCCTGCTTCACCGCTTCAAACACATTCGATTTTCTCACCTCCAGACAGAGAAAAAGACACCCGGTTTCCGCAGGAAATCAGATGCCTTACAACTCTATATCGTTCTTTTTGGTCGGGGCGATTCGCCCCTCACGTTCCCAACGCTCCCGGTTATCCCGGTCAGCGTTAGTTTTTGCCTTTGCCAGAATATCCATAATGGATTCTTTGGCTTTCTTCTTGACCTGCTCCTTCCCGGCTTGCTTGACTTCCGGCTGCATCAGCGTCCGCTGGATTTTCGCCAGAGCGTGCTGCATGGCGTTTTTGATTTTGGTAATGACTCCATCCAGACGCTCAGCGGCATACTCACGTTCCTTCTTTGGGGCCTTGCGCTCCGGCGACAGCACCCATTTTTTTGTTTCCTCCACCAGACGAATATCTTCCTTGTGCGTTTCCTGTCGGACGGTATCGGTCACGACCTCCACCGCCTTGTCGTAGGCCGCATCGGAAACATCATCTAACAGCGTCTCCACGTCCTCGATTTTGAGCGTCAGTTCTTCCAGCTTCTGCTCCTGCGCCGCAAGCTGCTCCTTCTGCTTCATCAGGATATAATCCTGTTTTTCCAGATATTCCCGCCCGCCGTAGGACGGCTCCTGATCCAGATGCAGCCCATGCCGTCTGGCGATGTCAAACAGGATCGTCCGGCAGACCGCATCAAAGGTCTGCTTGCGATTGTTTTTCCGGCCTTTGGGCTTCTCTGGGTTGGGGAGAGGGATGCCCAGTTCTTCCAGCGCCTTTTCCTGCTGGGGGCACAGTTCCCCGTAGCGGTTCTCGCAGTCAAAGACGTGCCGCTCATGGATGTGGGGCGTCCCCTCGTCCAGATGGAGCGCCCAGTCCAGGATGTGGATATGGGAACCGAAGCGGCGCTCAAATTCCTCATAAAACTCATTGACGATGGAAAAGAGCGTGTCCGGCGGGACGGATTCTCCCATCGTGCCGATCTGGTAGATACTTTCCTCCGGGCAGGTCTTGTTATTTTTCAGCAAGTCCTCCACGGTGCGGTTGCGCTCGGTGTGCCGGGTTTTCTCATTCCGGGCGTTCTGGGCCTCCACATGGCCGCTGTAATGCTCGTAGTAGTACATCCGCTCGATTTCCTCAAAGCTGAAATCCGGCTGCTCCGGGTTCTCCCGGAACTCATGGGTGGTAAAGCCCCGGTAACAGTCCCAGTAGACATTCTGCCTTGCCCGTTCTGCGTCAATGTGTTCGCTGTTCTCCACATCGAACCGGCGGTCATTGTGGCGGGGATTATAGGTGCCATGCTTGCCGGAGCGTCCATTGTGTCGTGTCAGTTTCAAAAAGATTTCCTCCTTCCTGCGAAGATGTTCTGGGGCCGGGGAAGGGGCAGCGAAGCCGCAAATCCTGCGAATTTTGCGTCAGGTAATACCCACTACGAGTTGACGCAGGCATCAACTTTCCCTGGGCAAGGCGTTTCACCCTTGACCCGATGGGGCGGCTGCCCTCAACCTGCCAAGGCACTTCGTCCTTGACCCGATAATGGCTGCCGCCCTTAACCCGCCAATGGGCGTTGCCCCTTGACCCCAGCAGTGCGCTGCCGCCCCTGCACCCCGGCACAAAGGGCTGGCTGCCCTCTGTACTCCCGCACCGGCGAAGCTGGCTTCCACCGCAGAAGCGGTATTTGCCAGTTTCACCGGCTCCGTATCCGCACATTTGCACCCATAGGCGGGGAATGGATACGGAATACGCCTGCGGGGATTGCCGGTCAAAACAGCGGGTGCAGACCCGTCATTTTTTCCGTAAACGCCCCGGTTTCAGGCGATTTTTTCTTCCGCCCCTACCACCTGAAAGCCATGCTCTTTTGCGTAGGCGCTGGCAGCGGCTTTCCGTTCCTCGCTGTACGGCGGCACCAGCCGGATCGACAGCCGGGACTTGTCCAGCACATAGGTCACGCTGCCCTCCGGCGTGCTGCGCTCCAACCGGCACAGCAGCGGGTACTTCCGGCTGAAATCAGCCAGCCTGCGCTTCAAGCTGGCGTTGAAGGTGTAGATGCTGGCAAGGTTCTCCGCCTCGTTCCAGTTAATGATGGTTTCTTTCTCATACTTAGACAGCTTCCTCATACAGATCCTCCTCATAATCAGTGTAAGATTTCAGCACACGCAGGCTGCGCTTGAGACGGCGGTACTCGTCCATCTCCATGCGCAGATGGTGGTAAAAAGCCTCGTACCAGCTTTCGTCCACCTCCGTCTCCACCTTCCGGGCCAGCCCCAGCATCCGGCGTTTGGCCTCCGGGTCAACTGTCAGTGCCGTCAGCCATTTCAGCCGTGTCACCGTATTGTGATGGCTGGGACAGCCGTAAGCGTAGAGAATCTTCTTTTCTTTCATACTCAGTGTCATAATGATTTCCTCCGTTTCTTTGCTGCGGAGCCATGCGCCCCGCATGATTGATAAACTTGTTTCTGTCTGCCGGTCTGCCTGCAAGCCGCTCCTGCCCGGAATTTTTCCCGGCGTATCGGCCTCTTTGGTGCGCTCGATTTCTGTCCTGGCGTCACTTCCCCGGAGGCCATACCCCTTGCAGCCGGTCATTCGATTTTCAAGGTTCTGTGCCTGTCTGCAAGAACCAGTTTACCGAAAAAACAGGCCCTTTCCCGTATATCCAAAACGTTGGAAAAACGCTCGAAATCCGCATATTTCCACGCTTATGGAATCGTGCTATAATGGGTGTAATCACTGAAAAACGAGAACGAGAAAGGGGGCTTTGGATGTATGCAAAGCTGACAATCCCGGAGCGGCTCCAAGACCTGCGGAAAGACAGAGGTCTGACGTTGGAGCAGTTGGCAGAACAAACAAAGCTGTCCAGATCGGCGCTGGGGCAATATGAAACCAAAGACTTTAAGGACATCAGCCCGTTTGCGATAGCAACGCTGGCGGACTTTTACGGCGTGTCCACTGACTATCTGATGGGGCTGACGGAAAATAAGGAAATTCCCAACGCCGATGTGCAGTCGCTCCATCTGACCGATGAAATGATCGACCTTTTGCGGAGCGGCAAAATCAACAACCGGCTTCTCTGCGAACTGGCTACCCACCCGAATTTCCGGCGGCTGATGGTGGATATGGAAATCTGTATCGACCAGATCGCCAATATGCGGGTGGAGCAGATGAATCTGGTGTTGGAGGCAACCCGGCAAACCGTCCTCAGCAAGTATGCGCCCGGAGAAGATGAACTCTATATGCGGACGCTGGAACTGGGGCAAGTGCAGGAAAGCGATTTTTACAGCCACGTCATACACGATGATTTGGACAGCATCGTCCGGGACATCCGGGAAGCACACCGCAAGGACAAGACCACCGCCGACCCGCAGCCCACGCTGGATGATGTAAAGGAAAAATTTGAGCAGGCCATAGGGCAGGGCAGCGATATAGAGATGCTGATCCACGAGTTCTGCGATAAGTTGCAGATACCCTTTGAGAAGATTTCCTCGGAGGACTTCTCGGCATTCCTGCGGATACTGAGCCTGTCCAAGCTGCTCAAAAATCCCAACAATATGAGGGGAAAGGCCAGCCCCCTTCTTCCCAACCGCAAGGCCAGACGCAGGCAGAAGTAAATCTGCCGGTATCAGCTTTGTATGTGTCCCCGTCTGTATTTTCCAGTTTAACGGAACAAACGCCGGTTCCAGAGTCCCTTGCAGACGCAGTTCGGTATGTCTTGTAGACATAGCCCATCACTCGGTATTCGCTTCCGACAATAAAAAGTATAGGTCTGGACACGGCAGAATCAGAGTGACTTGCAGTACAGCTACCGGGCGTGTTTGTCACAGTTGGCGGCTGTAAGGGCAACAAAAAAGGTCATCC
>OLFW01000827.1_pt1 | contig 22718 bp, 19 predicted proteins | sample 1605351 | NCBI WGS metagenome assembly OLFW01 (sample SAMEA3888918, study PRJEB22519) | human gut metagenome | biome: human gut; feature: human-associated habitat; material: faeces | place: Denmark | collected 2010 | reverse complement strand
GCAGAAGCATACAAAGCACTGATTAATAATTAGCGTTTAGTGATTAGTGTTTAGTGAGTGGCTAATAGGTTGACTACCGGCAGCACGCTGTCTCCAATCATGCCGCTAATCCACCATGGTGCCATACCGAGGGTGGCAACGCATGCGATGAGGATGATGACCGCTGTACGTTCGTCCCAGGTTGCATCGCTCAAGGTGAGGTGATGCTTGTTAGTGCAGGTGCCATAGAGAATCTTTCCTACCAGTCGCAGGATATAGACTGCCGTAATCACGATGGAGCTGCATGCAATGACCGTCCACACGCGGTGGAACGTATCGGGATGCTGGAACGAACCGGTGAAGATGGTCATTTCGGCAATGAAACCGCTGAGTCCCGGCAGACCGAGGTTGGCCAGACCGGCGATGACATAGGATACCGCCAGGAAGGGCATAATCTTCATCAGTCCGCTAAGCTCGCGTACATCGCGTGTGTGCGTCCGTCCGTATATCATACCGATAAGGGCGAAGAACAGGGCGGTCATCAATCCGTGGGAAAGCATTTGCAGCACGGCACCCGTACAGGCTGTCCGGTTCATCATCAGGATGGCGAAAAGCACCAGTCCGCAGTGCGATACGGAAGAGTAGGCATTGATGTACTTCAGGTCGGTCTGCACGCAAGCGGAGAATGCGCCGTACACTACGGAGATACCCGTCAGTACGAGGAATATCCAGCCCAGCTCCTGTGCGGCTTCGGGCATCAGGTACATGGCGATGCGGAAGCAGCCGTAGCCGCCCAGCTTCATCAGTACGCCTGCATGCAGCATACTGACGGCGGTAGGTGCGGATGCATGACCGTCGGGGCTCCATGTATGGAACGGGAACAGAGCGCCCAGCACGCCGAAACCGAGGAAGGTAAGCGGGAACCAGATGCGTTGTTGCTCCACGGGAATATTGTGCAGTTGGGCTATCTCCAGCAGGTTCATGGTGGTGGCGCCGCTACCGAAGTAGATACCGAGGATACCGATAAGCAGGAAAGCGGAACCGCCCATCAGCATCAGCGTCAGTTTCATGGCAGCGTATTCCTTGCGTCCCGAACCCCATACGCCAATCAGCAGGTACATCGGGATGAGCGCTACCTCGTAGAACATGAACATGGTGAACAGGTCGGTCGAGATAAAGAAACCGAACACACCCATCGACAGCAGGGTGAACCACAGGAAATATTCTTTGGTCAGCGGTTGCAGACGCCAGGAAGCGAATGTACCCGTAAACACGATAATGGCCGAGAGCAGCAGCATGGCTACCGAGATGCTGTCCACCCCTACGGAATAGTGGATGTTGAGGGCGGGATACCAGGCTACATCGGCACGGAACAGCATTTCATCCGTAGCGCCGCCGTGACGGGCTTGCAGGTAGACGACGGTCAGTCCGACGGCTGCAACGAGCAATGCCGAAGCGCCGGCTACCATCACCGCACGTATCTGTGCGATATTACGGCTGAGCCAGAGGCCCAACAGCATCAGCAAGGGGATGAGTACGAATATGGATAAGAAATTCATCTTTATAATATGGTATTAATTGTTATTGTTCTATATGGTTGATACATCACTATCAATTTCCGTTTCTCGTTTACAGCAACAGCAGCAGTATCAGTGCAAGCGTACCCAGCAGGAATACGAAGGTGTATTGCTGGATGCGTCCGCTTTGCAGGCCGCGTATCTCGTCGCTGGTGGCATTGGCGCCCCAGGCAAGGAAATCGAAGAAGCCGTCCACCACATGACGGTCCCACCAGGCAATGGGGCGGCTGATGCAGCCGAAGATGATGCGGTGGGTGATGAACTGGTAGACCTCATCGATGTAGAAGCGGTGATAGGCTGCCGTCCACAAGCCGTTGAAGCGGCGGGCAAGCGCATCGGCAACCGGCTGTTTTTCGCCTTTATACATAAAAGTGGCCACAGCTATGGAGATAACCGCAATGGCAATGCTTGTTCCTGCCACGCCCCAGTCGAGGTGGATGGTATAGGCTTCGCCGTTGGAGCTGACGAAGTGGCCGAAAGGAATAAATCCGGCAACTATCGTAACTGCGGCAAGGAACATCAGGGGAACGGTCATGGCAAGGGGCGACTCGTGAGGCGTGTGCTGATGGCTGTGGCTTTCATCGCTTGCCGACTTCTGCCCCGGCTCCGAACTGCCCCAGAAAATGCCGTAATACAGTCTGAACATATAGAATGCGGTCATGGCGGCAATCACCGTCATAATCCAACCCATATCCCAAAATGAAATCGTTGGGAATGGAGAAACACTTGTACGGAATATCCAAATCCACTTTCAAATTACCGGGCTTGAGCAACAAGGTGCAAATGGAAATGGAATGGGGATTGTACTTCGCCAACATTTCTGTCACGTATTTCATCGTCAATCCGGAATCCACTATATCCTCCACAACCACGACATCCCGTCCGGCGATATCGGCATTCAGCCCTATCATCTCACAGACGGAACCGGTTGAAGACGTACCCACGTAAGAAGCCAACTTGACAAACGATATCTGTGCAGCAAGCCTGATTTCCCTCATCAAATCGGCCGCAAAGATAAAAGAACCGTTCAATATGGCCAGAAAAACAGGCTCTGTCCCGGCAAGATCACGGTTGATTTCCCCTGCCACCCGCTTCACCTGTTTCAATATCTCGGATTCAGGTATCGATACGGCAAATTTTTTATCCTTTATCTGAAGTGTTTCCATATCTTTTTGCTAATTTTGTGCAAATATAGTGCAAAACCAAGAGAATACGAAAGAAAACGAAGTTTTATTTGTCATGAAGATACTCACCTCGACCCAGTTTAAAGAATTAGATAAATACACCATCGAACACGAACCCGTCTCATCCACCGATTTGATGGAACGTGCCGCAAAAGCGATTGCAGCCGAATTGAAAAGCCGTTGGACCACCGCCACTCGCTTCATCGTGTTTGCCGGTCCGGGCAACAACGGAGGCGATGCCTTGGCGGTATCCCGCCTGCTCTGCAACGCCGGGTACACGGTGCAGACGTATCTGTTTAACATCACGGGACGTCTCAGCGACGATTGCCTGAACAACAAGAAACGGTTGGAAAACCTGGCCGGACTGCTGTTCACCGAAGTATCTTCCCAGTTTTCTTTCCCTGAAGTGGACGAAAAAGACGTCATCGTAGACGGACTGTTCGGTACCGGACTGAATAAGCCTTTGGACGGGGGCTATGCCGGACTCGTGAAAAGAATCAACGCCAGTCCGGCCAAAGTGGTGAGCATCGACATCCCGTCCGGCCTGATGAGCGAAGACAACACATACAATAATTCGTCGGCCATCGTCCGTGCGGACCTGACCCTGACCATCCAGCTTCCTAAATTGGCCTTCTTTTTCGGCGAGAACCAGAAATATCTCGGTGAAGTAAACCCCATGGACATCGGGCTTTCCGCCGAGGGACTGGCGGCTATCGACTGTAGTATTACGGTGATAGAGCCGGGAGAGGTGAAAAAGATACTCAAACCGCGTAACCCTTTCGCCCACAAAGGCAGCATGGGGCATGCCCTGCTCGTAAGCGGACAGTACGGCATGGGAGGCGCAACCATCCTCGCGGCAAAGGCTTGCCTGAGAAGCGGAGTGGGCAAACTGACCGTCCATACGCCGGACATGAACAACAACATCCTGCAATGCAGTGTGCCCGAAGCCATACTCAGCCATGATTTGTCCGACATCCGGGTGTCGAAAGCCATAAGTACCTACGACTACAACGCTCTGGCCATGGGTCCCGGACTGGGCACACACGAAGAAACGGCAGAGGCTCTGCGTACATTCATCCGTAACCATCCGGGCGAAATGGTACTCGATGCGGATGCGCTCAATATCCTGGGCAACCATCCGGAATGGATTCCGGAAATCCCGCAAGACACGATTCTCACTCCGCATCCCAAGGAACTGGAAAATCTCGTGGGAACATGTACCGACAGTTACGACCGTATGGCAAAAGCCCGTGAGCTGTCCATCAAAATGCAATTATATGTCATCGTGAAAGGACACAACAGCATGATTTGTACACCGACGGGACGCGTCATCATCAACCCCACGGGCAATGCAGGCATGGCCACAGCCGGAAGCGGCGACGTGCTGACCGGCATCCTTACGGCTTTACTGACACGGGGATATACGGCCAATGAAGCTTGCCAGTTGGGCACCTATCTGCACGGCCTGGCCGGTGACATCGCACGCGAAAGGTTAGGCGAAGAAAGCATGATAGCCAGCGACATCATCGACGCGCTCCCCGAAGCCTTCAAGAAGTTAAAAGAATAAATACTGATAAAAATAAAGTTTATGAAAGCAAGAACCCTGTTATGCGGACTGGCACTTTGCACACTCGGTGCCGTCGCACAAACCGAAGTAAGCCCGTACGTACCCGGCGCCACGGTGGAGGGCGTAACCTATTACTTGCCCCGTACAGCCCTTCGTCTGGTCGTCGTGGCCGAAAAGCAAGTCTATACCCCCGGAGAATTCAGCAAATATGCAGACCGCTATCTCCGTTTGTCCCAAATAAACCAGGAACCTTACACGAAGTGGAGTATAAAAAGTATAGATATGGTACCCTACGGAGTACCCGATCCTCAAAAAGTTTACAGCATACAGCTTAAAAAGAGAACCGTAGCTCCGTTGGTAGGTCTCACTTCCGAAGGCATCCTCCTGTCCATCAATACCGACGGGGAAGAGGAACCGTTACCGGCCGTACCGAAAGGAAATGATGCTCCTAAAAGACTCAATCCCAGAGATTACATGAATCAGGAAATCCTTTCTGCCGGAAGCAATGCCAAAATAGCCGAACTGACGGCCGAAGAAATCTATGATATCCGGGACAGCCGCACGGCATTGATTAAGGGCGAAGCGGACAACATGCCGAAGGATGGCGCTCAACTCAAACTTATGCTCGACCAATTGACGATGCAGGAAACAGCCCTTACACAACTCTTCAAGGGCACTGTGGACACCAGTACGGAGGTTTTCACCATAGAACTCACGCCTGCGGAGTTTACAGACCGGATGGTGCTGTTCCGTTTCTCGGAAAAACTGGGCGTAGTGGACAATGACGATTTATCCGGCGAGCCGGTTTACCTCTCTTTGAAAAACATGAATACCCTCCCCCAGCCCGTCGTGGACGAAAAGGCTGCAAAAAAGAAAGGTAAAATGGAGGAAGGAGTATATTATAATGTACCTGAACGAGTGGCGGTCAGCGTATTCAATGCTTCCAGAGAGTTCTGCAAAGGGGAGTTCCCCATGGGGCAATTCGGCCATGTGGAAATCCTGAGTAATGTGCTCTTCGACAAGAAAACCACCACCCAAGTCACTTTCTACCCCAGCAACGGAGCCATCAAACAACTGACGGACAACGGCGAGGAAAACTGAAAACCTACTAAACATGCGATAAGCATAAAAAAAGGGCTGCCCGAAAGCAGCCCTTTAACTTTTATATGTCGTACGACGGATTACAACTTGTTGTCAGAACCCAAAACGTTGACAATCTTGTGCTCGTACAATTTCTTCATGTTGTCGCGAGCCGGACCCAAATATTTACGCGGGTCGAACTCTGCCGGCTTCTCAGCAAATACCTTGCGAACAGCAGCCGTCATAGCCAGACGAGAGTCTGAGTCGATATTGATTTTGCAAACTGCACTCTTGGCAGCCTTACGCAATTCGTCTTCGGGGATACCGATAGCTGCTTCCAACTTGCCACCGTATTTGTTGATGGTGTCTACTTCTTCCTGAGGAACAGATGAAGAACCGTGCAGTACAATGGGGAAGCCCGGAAGCTCCTTCATTACGCCGTCCAATACATCGAATGCCAAAGGAGGAGGAACCAAACGGCCTGTAGCGGGATCAACGTGGCACTGTTCGGGTTTGAACTTATATGCACCGTGAGAAGTACCGATAGAAATAGCCAAAGAGTCGCAACCGGTCTTGGTTACGAAGTCAACTACTTCTTCAGGACGGGTGTAGGTGTGATGTTCAGCCACAACGTCGTCTTCTACTCCGGCCAATACGCCCAACTCACCTTCTACGGTTACGTCGAATTGGTGAGCGTATTCTACGACTTTCTTCGTCAAAGCCACGTTCTCGTCATACGGAAGGTGAGAACCGTCGATCATCACTGAAGAGAAACCTGAGTCGATACAGCTCTTGCAAGTCTCGAAAGTATCTCCGTGGTCGAGGTGCAACACGATTTGAGGATTGGCACAACCCAATTCCTTTGCATATTCAACAGCACCCTGAGCCATATAGCGCAACAACGTAGCGTTGGCATACTGACGGGCACCCTTAGAAACCTGAAGGATCACCGGAGACTTGGTCTCTACGGCTGCTTGAATGATAGCCTGCATCTGCTCCATGTTGTTGAAGTTGAAAGCAGGAATGGCATAACCGCCATTAATGGCTTTTTTGAACATCTCTCTGGTGTTCACCAAGCCTAAGTCTTTGTAATTAACCATATCTTTATAATTTATAAAAAGAACAATTCGTTTCACTCTTTTTTGGTAGGACAAAGATAGGCATTTTTCTTCAAATCCAATCTCCCGCCCATATCTTTTATACAAAAAAAATCCCCCGAAGCGTATTTTACCGTTTCGGGGGAGTGCTTGTAGCGTCATTTCATCTCTTTTACCAAATATACCACAACCGGAAGGTGGTCGCTATAACCGTTCAGCCACACTCCGCCGGCATGCGTACGCTTGGTATTGCCTTTGTATCGCCCTTCGGTTTGAAACAGATAATTGCGCGAGAATATCTCATTCTTAAAGAACTTCAAGGTCGAATAATCCTTCTTACCATCCAAATCCAATAAATTGGGAGTCATTACAATCTGGTCGAACAAGTTCCACTTGCCGTCATACATCAACGTGCCCCGTCCGTCTTTAGCCAGCACGTTCCACCAAGGATTATACAAATCGGACTTGCCCACATCTTTCATTTCGCGCTTGGCTCCCAAAGCTTTCGCCATACTCGGACTGAAAGGATCGTCGTTCATATCCCCCATCACGATGATTTTCATTTCCGGATTTGCCTTGCTGATACTGTCTTTCAACATACGGACTTGTTTCCCTGCACGCTCCCTATAGTATGAAACCGCTGCACGGCTGGGCCAATGGCATACGATAAAGGTCACATCATCGCCCGCCAGTTTACCTTGTACGGTCAGGAAGCCACGCGTATGATAAGCACTGTCTTTCGCCTCATATACATAAGGTTGCAGAAACGACTTTTCCGGTGTAAAGAAACGGGGATTGTATATCAGCGCACAATCTACGCCACGCTTGTCCGGCCCTTCTATATGAACGAACTTCATTCCACGTGCTTTCAAAGGCGGCTGTTCCACCAAATCTTGCATCACACGGCTGTTCTCAACCTCAGACACCCCGATGACAGACGCACCGATATTGGGCAACTTGTCTGTCCCCATCTCCGACAATACAGTGGCCATGTTCTTCAATTTCGCGAAATACTTCATTCCGTTCCATTTCATAGCCCCATCGGGCAGATACTCGAAATCGTTTTTCCCCTCGTCATGAATGGTATCGAAAAGATTTTCCTGATTATAAAACCCAACCGCATACATGCCGAATTTCTTCTCTTGGGCACGTGCCGCCGTAAACAGCAGCACGAACAAGCCCATAACCATAAACATTCGTTTCATAAGATGTTTTTTTAACGTTTTGTTAATTCTCTATTACAAATATGGCTTTTTTCGGCTACCGAGCCAAAAAAAATGGCAAAAAGTTAGTCCGGGATGACTTTAATTTGAAAATAATGTGTTTCTTTGTAACAACAATATAATAAATCTACGAGATATGGGGAAAAAGACAACTTTGATTCTATCGGCATTCTTTGTGTCAGCCTTGCTCCACGCACAACAGACAGACACTCTGGCCGTGCTCCAACAACGGGCACAGAATGAGAATGCGGACTTTTCGTTCACAGAATCGCAACTCAATGAAGATGACGACGCGGGCCAGACCGTTTCGGCCATCACAGGAGTCGGCAACGACCTGTACTTGTCTGAAGTGGGCTATCTATTCAGTCCCATGCGCTTCCGCCTGAGGGCTTATCAAAATTCCAACAACGACATGTTCATCAACGGTATCCAGTTCAACGATGCCGAACGAGGCGTATTCAGTTACAGTTCCATCGGAGGACTGAACGACGCAACCCGTAACCGTGAAGGCTCCCCGTTTTTCCTGATGAACCAATTCGGTTATACGTCGGTGGGAGGAGCGGATAATATTAATGTACGGGCCGGACAATACGCCACAGGCCACAAATTATCGTTGTCCGGTACCAATCGAAACTATCGTGCACGAGGCATGTACACCTACTCTTCGGGACTGATGAGCAACGGATGGGCCTTCACCGGTTCCATCGGTTACCGTTGGGCCAATGAAGGATTCGTAGAAGGTACGTTCTACAATTCGTTCAGCTATTTGTTAGGGTTCGAGAAACGGTTCAACGACCGACACAGCTTGAGCTTCACGACCTGGGGTTCCCCCACCGAACGTGCCCAGCAGGGTTCTTCCACAGAAGAAGCGTACTGGTTGGCCAACGACCATTACTACAACCCGAACTGGGGTTACCAAAACGGCGAAAAGCGTAATGCACGTGTGGTAAATTCTTTCGAACCGACAGCGATTGTCACTTGGGATTTCGACATCAACGAACGAACCAAGCTGTCTACATCGTTCTCCGGAAAATACAGCATGTATGCCAGCAGCGCTTTAGGATGGAGTGGAAATGCCGCCGACCCGCGTCCGGATTACTACAAAAAGTTACCGAGCGGACAAATCAGCGGCAACGTATTCAACCAACCGTTGAGCGACGAGGATGTGGAGACTTGGCAAAACGCATACAATTACTGGACCAGCGCAAAGTCCCACCGCCAACTCGATTGGGATGCCATGTACTTTGCCAACGCCCAACAAAACACGTTAGGGGGCGAAGCCTTGTACTACGTAGAGAATCGTCATAACGACCAAATGGCCTTCAACTTCGGTTCCACCCTGAAACGCGACATGGACGAGTACGGTTATATCACAGCCGGCGTAAACGCCAGCACCACCAAAGGCATGCACTACAAAACCATGAAAGATTTGCTGGGTGCCAACAAATATACGGACGTAGACAAATTCTCCGTTCGTGACTACGGCTACAACTCCAGCATGATTCAAAACGATCTGGACAATCCCAACCGCCTGATCGGTGAAGACGACAAGTTTGGCTACAATTATAATATATTCGTCAACAAAGCCAACGTTTGGGCCAACTACCAATTCGATAAAAGCTTCTACAGTTTGTTCTTTGCCGGACGTTTGGGCGGAACGACCATGGAACGTGAAGGTTTGATGCGCAACGGTCGTGCGGCCAACAACTCAAAAGGCAAGAGCGGCACAGCCAAATTTTTGGAAAGCGGAGCCAAGGCCGGAGCGACTTTCCGTATCGGAGGCAAACACGTGTTCAACGTCGGGCTTGGATATGAAGAAAACGCACCGTTGCCTTACAATGCCTTCATCGCTCCCCGTCTGAAGAACGACTTCGCCACGAATCTGACCAACGAGGAAGTAATGACTGCCGAAGCCAGCTATGCGTTCAACGGACCCATCTTCGCTTTCAAGGTCAGCGGCTACTACACGCGTTTCAACAATGTGACCGAACTCGACCAGTTCTACAACGACCAGGAGTCGCACTACACTTATCTGTCGATGACTGGGGTAGAGAAAGAATATATGGGAGTAGAACTGGCCGCCAGCGTAAAACTCACGTCAAACCTGACCCTGAAAGCGTTGGGCACATTCAACAACGCCGAATATGTGAACAACCCGAACGCCAATCTGACTTACGAAAACGAAAGCGAAACTACGCAAGATGTCGTGTACATCGACGGAATGAAAGAAAGCGGAACTCCGCTCTCTGCCTACAGTCTCAGACTGGACTACAATGTGAAAGGTTGGTTCTTCAGTATCAACGGTAACTACTACCACCGCGGATTCATCGACTTCTCCACTTACCGCAGATTAGGTAAGGTTTTGGGTGTGTCAGCCGGCGAGAACGGGACCGTAGGTGAAGACGGCAATAAGGTAAGCGTAAACATCCCCGGACAGGAAGAGTTCGACGGCGGTTTCATGCTCGACCTCTCCATCGGAAAATACATCCGCCTGCAAAAAGGCCGCGCCCTGAGCATCAACCTGACGCTGAACAACGTGACCAACAATACGGACATGAAAACCGGAGGATACGAACAGAACCGCGACGATGCCTACGATGACGGCCGCGAGCGTCCTTACCAGTTCTCACGCCACTCTAAATATTACTACGCACAAGGACTCAACGGGTTCCTCAACATAGGATTCCGCTTCTAACCTTTTAAAATGAACTTGAATATGAAAAATATTAAATTATTGCTCGTCTCCATGTTGGCGGCCGTCTTCTCCGGCTGTATGGACCACCATGACGACCCGACTAATTATACATACGGCAATCCCGCTGTAGGAGAAGCCAATACGACTATCGCTGACTTAAAGACAAAGTATGCCGGCATAGTCAGCAGCAACAAAGCGGAAGAAGTACAAGAGAATCTGGTCATCTCCGGTGTGGTGGTAGGCGATGACGAATCCGGTAACATCTACAAGAACCTGTACGTCAACGACGGAAGCGGTACTTTAGTTGTGGGCATAAACGCCACCGGACTGTATGCGTTCTTGCCCGTAGGACAAAAAATAGCCATCAACTGCAAAGGGCTTTATGTAGGCGGCTACGGCTCCATGGCCCAGTTGGGTGCCTTGTACCAAGGCAAGATAGGCCGCATGCCGGAATACACATGGAAGGACCATGTCAAAGTCATCGGCCAACCAGACCTATCTTACCCCGAACTGGTTCCTATGGAAATCGACGAAGCCTGGCTTTCTTCGGCCAATAAAGCCGACGCTGCATTCTTTGTCAAGATCAACGATGCGGAATTTGTAGAAGCCGACGGACTGACCCAATATGCTCCGGAAGCAGAAGGCGACGGAGGAAACGGTGTAAACCGTACCCTCAAAGTCGGAAACACCAACATTCCTTTCCGCACCAGCACTTACGCCAACTTCGCCACGAATTACATGAAGATGGGAAAAGTGGACGTCACGGGATTACTCACCCAATATAACGGCGAATGGCAACTCACCGTACGCACTTCAAGAGACATTCAATAAAAAGCATTCACCAACAAAAACGAAACAATATGAAAACCAAAAGTTTTATCAGCTTATTATGCCTGACATTAGGCGTGTTCCTGTTCCAGGCATGTAACGACGTCCCTGCTCCTTACGACATACCGGGCAAGGGAGATGCCAACAGCATATATGGAACCGGTTCCAAAGAATCTCCCTACACCATCAAGGGGGCTGCATTGAACCAAAACGGCGGTTACGCGTGGGTAAAAGCCTATATCGTAGGTTACATCCCGACTGGCGACAATACTTCTTCCACGATTTCCGACATCGTATTCGGAACAGAAGGAGCCGGCACTACCAACATCGTGATTGCCACTTCGGGCGACAGCAAGGACATCAACAACTGTATGGCCGTACAGCTCCCGAGCGGCGACGTACGTAACGCACTCAACCTGCAAGCTCATCCGGAAAACTTAGGCAAGGAAGTCATGCTCTATGGCACCATGGAGAAGTACTTCGGCAGCGCCGGGGTGAAAACCGTTACTGCCGCCATCCTTGACGGACAGGAGATAGGTGATGTCCCTGAAGAGCCGGGAGACGCCATCTTCAGTGAAACGTTCGCAGAGGGTATGGGTGAATTTACAATTAACAACGTCAACGTACCGTCTGAAATGGGTAGCGAAGTGTGGACCTTCGACAGTTACAAATACATGAAAGCCACATCGTACATCAACAGTGTAAACTATGCCGCCGAAAGTTGGTTGGTATCTCCTGCTATCAACTTGACGCAAGCTTCGGCTGCCACTTTGACTTTTGATTATTGTGCCCGTTATTTCAACGACTTGGAAAACAACATGACCGTATGGATTACGGAAGCATCCAATGAAAACTGGCAAAAACTTCCTGTAGAAATCAAAGATTGCAGTGATTGGAACTTTGTTGATTCTAAAGACATCGACCTGAACGCCTACAAAGGCAAGAGCATCAAGCTTGCTTTCGTCTACAACTGCACGGACAAAGCCGGTACATTTGAATTGAAAAATATTCTGGTTGAAGAGCGTAATGCCCAAGCCGACCAACCCATCACAGGAGAAAACCTCCTCAAAAACGGTGGCTTTGAAACTTGGGAAAACGGTGTGGCCACAGGTTGGAAGTCAAGCAACAGTGCAGGAAATGCCACCGTTACCCAATCTACCGACGCCCATGCAGGAAGTTATTCAGCCATGATAGAAGGATCAACCGATGCGAACAAGCGTCTGGGCAGCACGGAAATAACCTTGAAAGCCGGCACGTATGCTATCAAAGCCTACTTCAAAGCCGTAGATGCCAACGCCAGCATACGTTTAGGCTACGCTGTAAACGAAGCTGACGGAAGCATTGCCGGAGGAGATAGTTACAAATATGGAGCATACGTTAATGACATTACCAAAGATACATGGGTAGAAGCCACCCACGAATTCACATTGGAGGCAAATACCACAGTAAACTTGGTGGTCATGGTCGGCAAGAATCCTGGACAAAGCGTCCTCATAGACGATTTCTCCTTGCAAACTAACGACGGGGGAATCATCGAAGGAGGCAATCCGGAACAACCGGAAGAACCGGGAGATGCCATCCTCTCTGAAACCTTCGCCAACGGCTTCGGCGTGTTCACCCCACAAGACATAACCGGCACACAAGCATGGTATGCAGACACCCAATACCACTACGTAAAAATGTCGGCTTACCAACAAGGCAGCACTTACGACAACGAAGACTGGTTGGTTTCTCCGGCTGTCGACTTGAGCAAATCTCGCACATTGGCCTTTGAACAGGCTTTCGGCCCGGCCAACAAAGACATGAGCAATGCCGCAGAGATTTACACCTTGTGGGTTTCTGACAACTATTCCGGCGATGTGGCTACAGCCACATGGACACAAGTTGCCATCGAATATCCTTCTGAATCGGGTTGGACTTTCGTGCCGACATCCGTCACCCTTCCGGCTACCGGAAAAAATGCACATTTCGCTTTCAAATACAAGAATACAGCGAGTGATGCAACCCTGACTTGGGAAATCAAAAACCTGACCGTGAAATAAAGATTGGCGAACTATCATAGAACATAATAACAGAATAAGGATACGCCTGCACGGGCGTGTCCTTATTTGTATACAAGATTCATCCGTATGAAGAAAAAGACTTTATTCCTCTGCCTTTTGGCTCTATCGTCCACCTTTACCGCCTGCAACGACGACTCTTCCGATGGAGCCTCGGGCGACACCACGAACCAAAACGCCAACCCTTCGGTCATCCCCAATGCAGCCAATCTCGAGATGCCGAGGTTGGACGACCAGACAGGCGACATTTATTCCCATTACGTGACCTACAATGGTACGCGAGTATTGAACTACACCGTAGATTGGCATAAAGAAAAAAAGCATTCACGTTGGGTGGCTTTCATTTTTACCAATACAACGGCGGGCACTTCCTGGAACCGCAACAACTGGAAAGGCACAGAATGGAACGGCACCGTATGGGAGGGGGATCCCTTCCAAGCCGACCCGGATATTCCGGCCGGAGAGCGCACGGAACTGGAAGACTACCGGGGAAGCGGCTACAACCGGGGGCACCTTTGCGCCTCGGCCGACCGGCTGTTCTCCAAAGATGCCAACGGGCAAACCTTTTACCTGTCTAACATGAGTCCGCAAATGGGACGGTTCAACCAGGACGACTGGGTGGACTTGGAAGGTCAGGTACAAAACTGGGGGCGCAACAGTTCCTTTCGTGACACGCTCTTCGTCGTGAAAGGCGGCACGATTCTCGACGGCCAGATTAAAGCATACACCCGAAGCGGAATGCCCGTCCCGAAGTATTATTTCATGGCCTTGCTTTGCAAGAAATACGCAGGTGGACAAAACACTTACAAGGCCATCGGATTTTGGGTGGAACACAAGTCGTATGGCGGTAACCCCGACCTGCGTAGTTGGGCCGTAAGCATCGACGAACTGGAAGAGAAAACGGGCATCGACTTCTTCTGCAACCTGCCCGATCGGATAGAGACACCTGTAGAACAAACTTATAATATAGAAAGTTGGAACGGATTATAGCCGAAAATATTCCGCAGAAAGTTTGGTGGTTCTGAATAAAAGGCTTAACTTTGCACCTCGTAAATCAGACCATTACACATATAGTTACCAACTATAAGTTGAACTGACAAAAAATTATAAGACAATGAAGAAAGATATCCATCCTGAGAATTATCGTCCCGTAGTGTTCAAAGACATGAGCAACGGCGACATGTTCCTTTCACGTTCTACTTGCAAAACGAGCGAGACCATAGAATTTGAAGGCGAAACCTATCCGGTAGTGAAAATTGAAATTTCCAGTAGCTCTCACCCTTTCTACACAGGCAAGAGCAAGTTGGTGGACACGGCAGGTCGCGTAGACAAGTTCATGAGCCGCTACGGAAAGAGCCGCAAATAAATCGGGATTCCATATTTTATCGAAAAGATAAAAAACGGTGTGGTGACAACAGTTTCCACACCGTTTTCTTTTGCACAAAAAGGAGACACACCGCAGAATGAAGTCGCATTTTTTCGCCATTTCCTACCCCTGAGGAATAGGCTTCAAAAGACCGTGATTCCATTCTGCGCCAAATGAAAAATCAATCACAGCAGAACGAAAAATCAATCACAGCCAAACAATTTTCCGTTTGGCGCAGATTTTTCCTAAAAGATATAATCAGCTAAAATACAATATTTTAATCTTCAACTCGTACAAACCGCTTACCTTGCCACCCATACACGACAGGACGTAAAACTTTCTTCATACGCTCCGCCTCATCCTTATCCACCTCGCCGGGCTGCAAAACAAAAGTCAGCCGCATATCGTCCGGTTGCAGGGAAGCCGTCACAAAGCGCATGTCCTGCAAATGCTGCAGACGTGCCACTTCCTCCTTGTCCACCGAATCGTTCGTTTCCCAAAAATCGGCATACACCGGACGGGACATCCATTTCTCTTCGGGCAATGTTTCCCAATCCGGTGTGTAAAGGGCTACCTTCGTCTCTGCCATCGGTCCGGAATAAGTACGTGCCACACAAATATAATACAACGTGTCCTCCGACGGCAAAAGCTTCATCTCCACCCGGCAATTCTTTGTCAGCTGCAATTCGAGATAGTCCACCGTGAGAGCTTTCAGTTCCGTGTCGCCATCGAACCGGTTGTGCACTTTGGCGGCCATGGTGTTCTCGATGAAGTCGATACAATCCAAACGGTTATTTTTCGTCATGATGCCCAACACGCTGTCGGGCATGGCGGCAAACACGTCGCGCATCTTCTGTGCCTGAAGAGCCTGGCCCAATGCCAACGTTATGACAAGAGGTAAAAAACGTTTCATATATCCATTTTATTTTACGGGCACAAACTTAGTCATTTTTATCGACATTCCGCGCCTCGCACCTTATTAATAACATCTCTTCACGTTAACGGGAACCCAAATAAAGGAACACCATCCCGAGCAAGACCAACACCAAGTCCACGGCCTTGCTCTGCAAGTTCTTCTCGCGGAAAACCATGGCTCCGAAAAGGAACGAAACGATTACACTGCCGCGGCGTACCATGGAGACAATGGAAATCATGGCACCGTCCAGGCTGAGTGCATAAAAGTAAACGAAGTCTGCCGCCGACAGGAAGAGCGAAATCGGAAGGATGCACCAATCCCACCGGAAAGGCGTGGTCTGCTTCCTGCGCGGCCACCATAACAGAAGCATCATGACGCCCATCATCGCCAACTGGTAGAGATTATAATAACTCTGCACCACCATGCGGTCCAACCCCACTCCCCCATTCTCCGGCGAGGCCATCAGATATTTGTCGTACAAGCCGCTCACGGCTCCGAGCACACTGGCCAAGACGATGAAATAAATCCACTTGTCATGCCGGAAGTCGATGCCTTCTTTCTTGCCGCTCCGGCTCAACATGAAGAACGACAGCACAGCCAAGGCCACACCCGCCCACTGATAAAGGTTCAACCGCTCGCCGAAGACCAACAGCGCACCGACGAGCACCATGACGGGGCGTGTGGCATTGATGGGCCCCACTATCGTCAACGGCAAATGCTTCATGCCGAAATAACCGAATATCCATGAAGAAAGCACGATGCAGGACTTCAACAGGATGTACTTCTGCGCCCCCCAGTCGGTCGGGGGGATATAAAACAAGCTACCGGTGTCCGTCATTCCCCATGCCGAACCGAGAATGAACGGCAGGAAGATAAGGCTGCAAAACAATGTATTGAGAAACAAGACGGGAATCACAGCATTGCCTCTCAACGACTTTTTCTTGAACACATCGTAAAAGCCCAACAGGGCGGCGGAAGTAAACGCCAGAATCAACCACATATATCTCTTTCTTTTCCGTTTCTACTCTATACCATGAAACATTTGTCCGGATAGGCCACATCCACCAAGAAGAGGGCGTTCCCCGGCATGGACTCTCCCGCACGGCAACGGTCTTTTCCTTCTATCACCGCCCGAAAGCCTTCCGGCGTAAGCTTGCCCCGCCCCACTTCGACGAGCGTACCGACGATGGCACGCACCATGTTGCGCAAAAAACGATCCGCCTGGATTTCAAAACGCCATTCGCCTGGCGCAAGCTCCGTCCAACGGGCTTGCATGATACGGCAGTTGTTGGTCTTCGTATCGGTATTCACTTTGCTGAAACTGGTGAAATCGGTATAATCGAACAATGCAGCAGCAGCTTCGTTCATCTTCCCAAAATCAAGCATCTGGTACAGACGGCAGGAATAAGCCCGCAAGAACGGGGACTTGCCGAAATGCAGGTAATAATGGTAGGTGCGCGACAAGGCATCGAAACGGGCATGTGCATCGGCTGCCACAGGCACCGTCTTGTAAATGGAGATATCCGGCGGCAACAGGCGGTTGAGCTTGTCCGTCAGCCACCTTCCGTCAATCCGTCGCACAGGGTCATCGGCATACTCGAAATCGAAATGAGCCACCATCATCCGGGCGTGTACTCCGGTATCCGTCCGTCCCGCTCCTGTGATGGACACGGGCTGCCGCAAGAGGGTGGCCAAGGCTTTCTGCAACACCTCTTGCACACTGATACCGTTGGGCTGAATCTGCCAACCGTGGTAACTCGTGCCGTCATAGGCCAAATATAAAAAATATCTTTGCATCCGTCTGATTTGTAAACGGATGCAAAGATAATGCTTTTATTTAGATTCTCACCGGTTTTTCCTTACTACCTATATCGTAACACCATAGGCTTTTTACACTATAAGTCCAAATAAAAGAAGTGGGAATCATCGTAAGGATAGTCATACTCAACCGGAAGTTCTTCTTTTTCTATTCTCCTGAAACCGGCCTTCTCGTAAAACAAATGCGCCCTATCCGTATTTTTGGGTGTATCGAGAATTATCCTTGAAAAACCATGTAGTTTCGCAAACTCCAAAAACACACCGTACAACTGCTGTCCGAGGTTATGCGGTTTCCCCCTATACGGTTCGTACACAAAGAATTTTTTCAATATACATAAGCCGTTTCCCTTATTCATCAAACCGATAGTCCCAGCGACCTTTCCGTTTTCCTTTGCCACCCAAAAATTACCTCCGTCATAGATATATTCTTCTTCGATATGAAGTAAATCCGACTGGTCTTCGACACCCACCAACGGACGGGTACCGTCATTCTGGCAATGTAACACAAGGGCTATGACGCTTTCTTTATCGCACGTTGAATATGTTCCTATTTCTATCATCTTTATTGTTTAAAGGCATACCTATATACTTTCAGATTTGCTTGTATTGCGGGAACAAGTCACAAAACCCTCGCTTGTTAAATTGATAGTACATTTCGATATGTTCCGGCGTATCGTTTTCAAGCAATAGAAGAAGTTCTTTGGCAAATTCAAGCGTTGCAGAACCATTGGCTGTTACAATCCTGTTATCACTGACTGCCGACGTATGGACGTAACCTTCGAAATGGGTATAATGGTCTCCTCCCCAAAGCTTAAGTTGTTCCAAACCATTCCCGGTGTGCCGGACATGATTAAGGAAACCACATTTAGCCATGAACGACGCGGCATTACATATCGCACCTACCACCTTGCCTGCCTCAATGGCCTTACTGACAATCGGTGCGACTTTCTCTGCAACCGGTGCAGTCCATCCGAAACCGCCAATCAGCACCAACGCCGCATAGTCTTCAGGCATCGTGTCAAACGAATAATCCGGTATGACTCGGAATCCGCCTATCGACTTTACCGGCTCTAAAGTCGGAGCCACAACTTTATTAACATATTTCGGGTTCTCTTTCAAGGCAAACTCATCGGAAGCAATGGCTTCTGAGAGATATACCATCTCATGTGCCGCATAATCGGGCAAAAGGACATATAGGACTTCCTTATTCATATAGTCGTATTTTCGTTCAACAGTATTTCTGCAAAAGTACTAAAAATGCAGTTTATGCAGAGCGACAGGAGGCTCTTTTTACTCCTTTTCAGTGAAATAAAAACAGTGGCAGTTTATTTTTCCTCTTTCTCATGAGCCTTACACCCAAAAGAACAATACGTAACGAAACGCCATTTTAGCAGACTCGTTACGTATTGCTCCAATGTATCATGCCGGTATGCGTTTATTTCACAATATAATAATCCGGCCTCAAACCCTTCAGCGCATCTTTACGCTTAGCCTTACGTACCCAAATGCCGCCCAGGGTATACACATCCACCCACTCGTCGGGATTCTCCACCCGGATTTGCCGCACACCATCGCCCGTACCGTAATCGCTCATCTGTATGTCGTCCACGTTGATTCGCTTCGAAGAGGTTCCCGTCACGCTGAACTTCAACCGCACAAGACCGTCTACGTCTAATTTATAACCGTAACGTTTCCATTCTCCTTTGTTGAAAGCCAGATTCTTTGCCACAGGCAGCCACGTCATTCCCCCATCCAAGGAATAGTCCACACTGAGCTTCACGCCCGTATCCTTCTCACCATACAGCCCGGCATAGAACCACAAAGAGTCGCAACCCTCCGTCTTGTCTTCCATCATCTCCAGTTCTGTCGTGACACCGGATTTGGCCTGCATACGCACGCTCCAATCACCGTTTTTCCTGTCGTCCGCCAAGTTGCCTATCAAGGTCTGCGCCATCCTCCACTGCGCGGCCACACACGTCACTTCAGCTTCCGCATAACCATTCTTAAAACCGGTCTCAAAGGTCTCGAAAAACGCCTTTTTCTTATCCACTTCTCCCGAAAGGCTCACGATAATGTCTTCCGCCCCAGGAGTGGACAGCACCATTTCGCCTTCCGTCATCCCTTCCTCAGGCATTGCCCCCATGCGCACCATGAAACGTTGTTCCGTGCCTTCCACGGATGCCTTGGTACTCCATTCCTTACCGTCTGCACTCACTTCAAACGGAGCCTCTACCGTGGCTGTGGTCACATACTGGTCTACGCCTAAAGCCGTAACCGTCACTGTCTGCGGGGAAGAAACCCGTCCGGGCACAGACGTGAAATGCAATTCAGAAGCATCGGCCGTAAACACAGGCGTGACCTCCGGCATACGGACTTCCACCTCGTTGGAAACCATCGCCTCTCCGCCCTCTCCGTCCGGAAGACTTACCGTATAATAATAAGTCGCAGCGGGAAGCAGGCCTTCCACTGTGGCGGAAACACCTGTCAACGTTTTGGGATAGCCTTCAAGCATATGCTGTTGTCCACTCTCGTCCTTCGTATAGACAGCCAGCGTGTAATCCAATCCCTCTCCCATGTCCATCCACGAAGCCGTAAATCGTTGGGCATTCACCGTACAAACCACATCACGGGCCGGATAGGCAGGGATACCGTCCACATACTCTACTCTCAGGGGATTCCGGTGCTCGAAACCGTCGCCTTTCAACAGGAGTACAGCCTCGTGCACCCCGGCTTCGGCAGTACGGCAACGTACCGTCAAGGTCACTCCCCGAACGATTTCGTCTTCCGTCAGTTGCGTCTTGTCCGCCTCAAAACCGGACTGCCCGAAATCTAAAGCCAGTCCTCCGGGTAAGTTACGCCCCCGAATGGTCAAACGGCCCTCCAATCCCTTGGACAAGGCTTGCAGCCCGAAGTCCACCGTCTCCCCTTCTCCGGGCACAAACAACTCGGGGCTCGTGGATGTGCGGTCGATATAAAAAGCATAATCCGTACTGTCTCCCCAAATATAAGAGGCCAACTGCGGATAATCCACAAAGGGATTACGATTTCCCTGAATACCGGACACGGCTTCGTTACGCTCACGTTCTACATCGTCCACAGGGTCGGCTTCGCTCCACGCTAACAATAGGTTGCTCACCCAAGGCCGCAAAGTCGGATAACGGTTTTTCTCTACCATCAACAAACCTTCTGTCGTCTGCCACAAATCAGCGTAATCTTCATAACAAGTAGCCATATAAAAGTAAGTACGTGCAAAATCTCCTTTCCATTCATCCGCCGGTTCCCACACAGTAATCAATGAATCCGTACGATAAGATGTGGATTTCCCGACGCGGGTCACCCCATTGTCGAAAGCGGGCGTTTCCGTGACCACTCCAATCGGGTTGTTGCTTTTCCTCCCGTTGGCCGTTCCGTCACTGGGAAACAGGTTAAACAAATCGCAGTAGGCGTTGTTCACAATATGTCCCCACCAACTGTTGGCAAAAGAATGCTCGATGTTCATGCCCTCCACAGCATTCAATCCGTTGAACTCACGAACGACGTTACTGTAACGGTCGCGCACCGTTCCGTCCGGCATACGGTCGGTCACGACAAAGCCCGACCAGGTATAGCCTTCGCCCTTACCACCATAGTCCAATACTCTCTCCGGCTGTATCAACTCATGAAGCGCGGTTTTCAACTCCGACTTCTTCAGCCCTTCCACCGGCCTGTAATAATCCTCCTGTCCGTAAGCCATCAGCCCCCAGAACGCAAGGCACCAAAATTCAAGTAATAACTTCCTCATACTTATGATATTTGCTCAAAAGCAAATATACAATAAAAAACAAAGAACAAGCATTATCCGGCATAAAAAATCATATAAAATCCTGTATCCGTTACAGTTCTTCGCTAAAGAAACCCAACGATTGTGATTATTCTGCAATACAAAGAAGGAATAAAAAACGCCCCAACCTAAACTCTATACAGAAAGTTTAGGTTGGGGCGTTTTCACGTTTGTTTATTATAAGGCTTATTCAGCCACGGGCTCCGTAGCTTCGGGAGCCTGGTCTATAAGTTCCATGAACTGGTCCAACTTCGGCGTAATGATGATTTGCGTCCGACGGTTACGCATCTTACCTTCCGGAGTGTCATTGGAAGCCACAGGATTATACTCACCCCGTCCGGCTGCCGTCAAACGCTTGGGATCCACCCCGTATGTATTTTGCAAAGCCTGAACCACAGAAGAAGCACGCAATGTACTCAAGTCCCAATTATTACGGATATTAGGCCGCGAAATAGGATCGGTATCCGTATTGCCCTCGATCAGCACTTCATACTCCTTGTAATCCATGATGATTTTGGCAATCTTGCTCAACGTCTCACCGGCACGCTCACTGATTTCATAACTACCCGACTTGTACAGCATATTGTCTGCTAAGGAAATATAGACTACGCCTTTCAACACCTGAATATCCACGTCTTTCATTTCCTCACGACTCAGCGAACGCGTCAAGTTGTTGGTCAGCACCATATTCAAGGAGTCAGACTTATCCTTTGCCTCCACCAACTGTTTGATGAATTTATTGGAAGCATTGATTTCGTCTACCAACTTCGAGATATTCACGTTACCTTGCGAATTCTGTTGGATACTCTTATCCAATGAGCCTTGCAAAGCTGCGTACGAAGCTTTCAACTCTTCATTCGCCTTCTGGGCTTCGGCCAAACGCTCTTCCAAACTCTTGGATTTCGTACCGCAAGCCACCAGTTTCATTTTCGTATCCTGGTACGACTTGTCCAATTTGTTATAGTCCGTCTGTAACTGCGCATACTGTTTCTTAGTCACACAACTCGAAAACACCAAAGTTCCCGAGAGGAAAGAAAACATAAGAAATGAACGATTCATATTGATTTGATTTTTTAGTATTAATTGCCCATAAAGATATCATGTTGCAAGTTAGTCATTTTTCTAAATTCAGCGAAACATTATTATATAAGAATAAGAAAATATCATATTTATTTAAGAAATAATGGTGGACCGCCCTCGCTTCAGCCCGCATACAAACAAATGTAAATTGGAACTCTTCCCTCTTCTCCGTAAGACACAATTTTACTTTATCTGCATAAAGCAACAACAGGGCTTTCGGATTGACACCCAAATACCGCAGAAGAATGGACTACTTCCAAGGACGGGCAAAGGGAACGGAAAAGGAAAAGAAGAAAGGGACGGAAAGTCTCGGCAAGAAACCTCAGAAGAAACTGCCTCAAAAGTTTTATATCCGGCTTTCGGGACGCTTCAGCCCGCATGCAAACGAAAATCCCCCGTGCTGACGGAATTGCTCCCTTACCAAGGGA
>OLFW01000817.1_pt1 | contig 22975 bp, 16 predicted proteins | sample 1605351 | NCBI WGS metagenome assembly OLFW01 (sample SAMEA3888918, study PRJEB22519) | human gut metagenome | biome: human gut; feature: human-associated habitat; material: faeces | place: Denmark | collected 2010 | reverse complement strand
GCGGGTAGGGGGTTCGCACACCTCTCTACCTTTTAAAGCCGATGTTACCCGTACTATCAAGGACAATTTAAGACAAAAAAATCAGGGCCGCAGGTGCGGTCCCGATTTTTTCATCCGTCTTACTTTTCTTTCGCCAGCAGCTTGCTGACCATTTCTCTCAATTCCTTGATCTCGTTGCTCTGCTGTTTCAGCTGGGCATCCTGCTGGGCCACAGTTGCCCGCAGGGTGGTCACTTCCTTGCTGAGCTGGTACTTGTTGCTGGTGGTGTGGTTCTTGGGCCCAAGCTTGAAGGTTACGCCGGCGTTAATCATGTTCTCGCCGTTGCCGAAGTTGGTACCCATGCTGAACATCACGTTCTCATCGGGCCGATAGAAGGCACCGATGGCCATGGCGTTGGCATCCCGGTAATTGCCGTAGCCCACAGCGAAGTCCCACTTGTCGTCCGGGTTGAAGTCCTGAGGATGCAGAGCTGCCAGAGCGGCGGCACCGGCCCCCACTTTGTTGATCCGGCTGTCCAGGTCGTTCACCCGGCCGTTCAACCGGTTGATGTTCGTGGTGTTGTTCTGCACGCTGCTTTCCACGCCCTTCAACTGGCCGTAGTTCACAGCGTCGGTATCGGCGGTACCGGCTGCCACATTGGTGATCTTGCTGCCGCCGGCGTCGATGCCGTCCTTGGTCATGGACGGACCACCGGCAATGGAGACACCATTGCTGGAAATCGTGGTATCGCCTGCGGTCACCTTATCCACGGTGATTTCCTTGTTCAAGGATACCTTGTAGTTGGCCGGCTTCGTGGCATCGGTTTCGGTGTTGGCCACGGTGATGTTGGTGTCGTCACCCACCACGGTACCTACGCCGCCATCTTTGCCATCCTTGCCGGGAGCACCGGGATCCCCTTTGTCGCCCTTGTCACCTTTGTCGCCTTTCGGACCCTGGTCACCCTTGGGTCCCTGGTCGCCTTTTGCTCCAGGCAGACCCTGGTCGCCTTTATCTCCCTTGTCGCCCTTATCGCCCTTCGGGCCTTTGAAGTCCGGATCATCTTTGATGGCATCTTTATCCAGGGATACCAGTACCCTCTTGCTGTCGCCGTCGGTGACTTCCTGAGCTTTCAGGCCATCGCCGAAGTCAAACTGCAGATTGCCGATGGACAGGTTGGAAACGTTGTTACCGGGCGTGTAGCTGTCGCTGTTCATCTTGCCGCCGCTGTAGATATGGACAGGCAGGCTGGCCACACTCTTCAGCTGGGCTACGTTTACAGCGTCGGTATCAGCAAACCCGGCGGCCACGTTCGTGATCTGGCGGGTATGGGTGTCATCGCCCACAGAAACAGCTGCCCAGGAGGATTTCCAGTCCTTGTCAGCCGAAGTGCTGGCACCCTTTTTCAGAGGGTCATACCCGGCCACGCCTTTGTCCACAGCAGCCACGGACCCACTGCCCAGGGCCACGCCGCCGTCGACGGTCGCATTGGCATTATGACCAATGATGACAGCATCAGAAGCATCTGTCACCGTATCTTTATCATCGGCAGACCCCAGAATGATATTGTTCTTTTTGTCTGTCAGTTTGTGGTTGTCGCCCAGCACCAGGTTGGATTTGTTCTTATCCACGCTGCTGCCGGTGAGGGTGTTATGGGCACCGATCACATAATCGTTCTTGCCGTTCTCCACCGTGTTGTAGAAGCCGTCCACGTAGTTCAGCTGGGTGGACGTGCCTTCGGCATATTCCTTGTCGCTGCCGGTGACGGTATTGCCCACGCCCACGACCTGGGTCATGTAGGCTTGATCCACGGTGTTGCCGCCGCCCATGACCATGACCTGGGCCCCGCTGGTGGGAACGGCTGCTTTCAGGGCTTTGTTCAGTTCCTTCGGATCCTTCAGGTTCTGCATGATGGCACCAGCTTTGCTGGCGTCGATGGCCCGGTAGGAATTGGTGACGCTGTTCCCGGCGCCGTAGATCAGGGCCGCGTTGGAATCGGTGGTCACGTTAGCCTGCCCTACGATGCTGTTGGCGACGCCGCTGAAGGGCTGGGAAGCGCTGGTGTTGTCGTTAAGGTTGAACGTACCATAGGAAAGGGCTGCCGCACCGCGGAAATCATTGCTGCCCGGCTGAGCTGCCTCATTCATGATGCCGGAGAAGGAACCGGTTACAGTGGAGGCAATGCCGCCCGCATAGGTCATGTACCCGGCTGCCAGACCGGCGAATTCCTTGGCCCCTTTGTTATCGTCGTTAAGGTACTGGGCATATTCTTTGGCCGCATCCCCAAACATATTCGGTGTTTTTTCATTGACGCTGTAATATTTGGTCCGGGCCTGTTTCAGCTGGGCCACGTTTACAGCATCCGTATCTTCCGTACCGGCTGCCACATTGGTGATCTGCCGGGTCAGATTCTTTTTCTTGTTCCCTACAGAAACAGCAGCTGCCGTAGATTTCCAGGTACCAGTGGTGTCGACACTATGGTCTTCCCCTTTCAGGTCGTAGCCTACTGCACCTTTATCCGTAGCAGCTACAGAACCATCGCCTACAGCCACGCCCCCATCTTTCTGGACGTCGGCGTTATGACCCAGCAGGACGGCGTTGGAAACCTTGGTCGTCAGTGCTTTGTCAGCAGAACCGATGGCAATGTTGTTCTTCACATCTTTGTCCATGGTGTGATTGTCACCGATGATGACCAGGTTGTCACTTTCCTTGGCTTTGGTGCGGTCAGCTTTGCTCAAAATACCATCTTTCGTATCTGCCGAGAAAGTCTTGCCTAAAATTATATTGTTCGTACCAATTACATAAGCATTGTTGGTATTGGAAACTTTGTTATTGTAGCCATCTACCATGTTGTACTGGCTGCTGTATTCATTAAGTTCAGGGATAAATCCATGATACAAACTGCCAATCACTTCATTGTTAACGCCCATTACCTGAGTGCGAATGGATTTATTGATTCTATTGCCGCCGCCAATGGCAAGAACGGCCCCGCCAGGACTTTTTTTCACAGATTCCCGTAAGGTTGCTGCAGCTTGTTTAGCCGAAGAGGCAGAGTCAGAGCCGGGTGCAGATGCGAACGCAATGGAATCGGTGATTTCGTTGCCGGCACCGTAAATCAGAGCCCCGTTGGCGTTCTGGGTACGGTTTGCCAAACCCACAATGCTGTTGGCAACACCGGAAACACTGGAACTGGAAGTTGCCGATTCAATGCTGTTCAGGGCACCGATGGATACAGCTCCGGCATTCTGCACATAAGCAAGCCTATTCCCGCTGGGATACGAAGTCGACATAATGGAGTAGTCACCCATCAAGGTGCTCAGGGTACCACCGGTATAGCTGTTGTTACCCAGAAGGACAGCGCCAACCCCGGCGCCATTTTCCTTGTTCTCATAGGAAGAAATCGTCACATCGCCCAATTCTCCTGTATATATACGGTTCCCGATGGCAATTCCCTGAGACAATGCCTCTGCGTTTTCGCCAATTGCGATGGAACCAGTGGCTTTTTTTTCTCCAAAGAGCATAAAGTAGGCTTTCGAGCCACCCTGCATAAAAGCGGTAGCACCCTTGCCGATGGCTATGCTCTGTCCGCCCCCTTTCGGGAAGCTTCCCGGATCTTCAGAAATCTGATCTTTGATTGTAGCATCCGTGCTCTTGATGTTCCCTTTTGCATCCGTCACGATGGCCGGATCGGCTGCCGCTGCAATCCCCGGCAGGGCCCCGAAGGCCATCACCCCTGCCGCCAGCACTGCGGCCAGCAGGCTGGTGCGTTTGGAGCCGCCCACCACAGCATCCCGGGAGGTTCCCTTTCCGTTATTTTTTGCCAGTTCAGATACGACCACGTAGCAGTTGCGTACCTTACTGTAAATGACTTTATAGATTTTGTTCATCAGACTGCCTCCTTTGAAACGATATCTAGTTCGACTATACAGGATGTCCTAAGAGCATGGTCAATCGGAAAAAACCGGCAGGAAAATGACAAAAAAGTTCCTGAAATTTTAAGATTTTTCAGGAATTTTAAAGACAGCCTTCGTTCTTTGTATATACCCTGGAAATTATGTTTAAAAAGTATATCTATTTTTATTTTATTTTCATGTTTTATTTACAGAACAATTTGTTTTTATAGTTTTCATCATTTATTCATGTAAATCATTTTGATTTAGTTCTGTCGGAAAATTGAAGGCAAAGAGAGAAAAATTTGGAAAATTTTGGAAGGTTTCGGTTTTTGTGAAAAGAGTTGCCGGCAATAAGACAGCAAAAAGCCCGATGCCGTTTGGCATCGGGCTTTTCAGACGGGGCGGTTTTACCCATTCAGCTTGGCCAGGATGGCCTGCAGCTGTTTCTTCATTTCCTGGTTCTCTTTTTCCAGGGCGTCGATCCGTTTGTCCTTGGCTTCGTCGCTGGCTTTCAGGTCCTGCACCGTATGGATCAGGGTTACCCGGTTCATGCCGGCGTACGGGGACGGTTTGCCCAGTTTGAAGGCAATGCCGGCGTTGAAGCCGGGGTCGCCGTTGCCCAGGGCCACACCGAAGTTGAACTGGGTCTTGCTGTCGGGCTGGTAGAACGCACCCACTGCGGCGGCGTTGGCGTTATGGTAATGGCCATAGCCCATGGCGAAGCTCAACTTGTCGTCCGGGTCGTATTCCAGCGGATGCAGGGCAGCCAGTGCATTACTGCCGGCGGCCGCCCGGTTGATGTTGTTGTCCAACCGGCCGTAGGCGTTGTTCATATCCCGGTAGATCTGCTGGGTGTTGGCGGCAGCCATGTTGTTCACATAGCCCACGTTAGCGGCGGAGCTGGCGTCGTTGGTGTCGGTGACCACACCGGTGATCACCCGGCCGCTGCCGTTCTTGTCGCTGATGTCCACCTTGGTGGCCGTATCCTTGCTGCCGATCTTGATGGTGCTGCCATCGCTGTTCACCAGGTCGCTGTTCTTCTTCACCTGGGTATCCAGATTCGTGATATTCTGGGCCGTGGTGTTGTTCTGATTGATATAGGTGCCGCCGGAAGGACGGAGTTCGTTCCAGATGGTCCCGGCATTCACCGCATTGGTGGAACCTTTTTCGATTTTGGTATCATCCAGGCCGCTGATGGTCTTATTCGCAATGGTCACGCCGCCGATGGTGGCACTCTTGTTGACGGTCAAGGTATCCGTAGTCGCAGTCTTAGCAGTCACGCTGTCTACGGTAATATCTTTGTTCAGGGCCACCTGGTAATCGGTATGCCCATCCGTCTTTTTCGCCGGCGTTACCGTGATGTTGCTACCTGCAGAAACGGTGGAATGCTGACCGGCCGCCGTGGTTGCCTGTTGCACCGCTCCATCCAGTTTGCCAATGGCGCTGGTGATGCTGTCACCGTCCTGCACATATTTATTGCTACCACTGGTATTGCTGGTACTGTAGTTCTGGTTGCCAATCTTGGTATTCATACTGGTATTCACGTTGTTGATGGCATCCACCACAGAAGTGGTGCCCGATGCGTTCTGTACCCCTTTGTCCAGCTTGGTGACATCACCTACTTCGGTATGCGTAGCCACGTCGGTAATGGTCACCTTTTTGCCGGTAGCCTTACCATTCTTATCCACGATGTCCATGGAAACCTGATGGTTGGCATCCACTCCATAGGAACCGGCCTTTACATGGGTATCCACATCGTTATCCCCGGCCTGCTTTACAGCATCCTTCACAGCCGCGTCCACCTGGCTTTCGGTAGCAGCCTTCGTAGATTTGGAGTAATCGTTGGCTTTGGAATCCCAGGTCGTATTGGTCAGACCGGAAATCTCACCTTTCGTCCCGTCAATGGTGACCTGTTTGGTCTTGTCCGAACCAATGGTAATCTTGTTGCTCAGGCCAATACCGTTGGAGTCCACCTTCAGGTTGCTGTCAGAAGTCTTGATGGCTACAGCCCCATTGTCGATTTTCAGGCCATTGCCGGCATCCACGGCCAGTTTGCCTTTATCGAATTTGAGGCCATCCCCTTGGTTGACGGAAATAACATTCTTCCCGGATGTACCATCCTTCTGAATAGTAATGCCATTGCCATTGGTGTAGCCGTTATCTACGCCCTGCTGTACCAGTGTCTGCACATCGCTGATGGAGGCTGCATTGTTATCGCTCCCATTAATGATCTTTCCATCTTTTGTCAGGTTCGAAGCCACATCTTTGATGCTGCCGCCGTTGAGGCTGATGTTCTTATCCGTCGTATCGAGAGTAATCTTAGCTCCTTTGTCATCGGTACTGCCGGAAATGGAGGTGATGCTGGTGAGGTCTTTGGCCAGCTGGATTTTCAGGCCGTCAGTGCTGCTGTTTACACCGATGTTTTTATCCGTCAGCTTCGTACTGTCTGCGCCTCCGGTGATATTCAGCTGTTCATTCAGTTTCTTTGCGATAACCGTGCTGTCATCGCCTTTGAATTTCAGTCCATCATCGAGGGTTGCGAAGGTATGCTTACCGTTGCCATCCTTGTCCTGGTAAACGACACGAGTGATGCCATCCTTGCCGTCCACGCCGGCTGCGCCCTGTTCCGTCTTGATGTAGGTAATGGAATAGCCGTCTTTGCCATTCTGACCAGCAATGCCGATGGAGCCGTCTTTGCCATCCTTGCCATCTTTGCCGACAGTGATGTTATCCAGTCCGCCATGGAGGGCGTCGTAGACCGTCTTGCCGGTTACCAGGTTGCCATCCTCTGCAGCTACTTCGCCATTATCGTCAACATCAACCTTGCCACTTGTATTGACGCTCAGGTGCTTGCCGGTATTGACATTGATGCCCTTAGCGTTCACCGTGATGCCCGTACCAGCTTTGGCGTTAATGCCATTAGTGTCTACCGTAATGCCATTGCCTGCTTTTGCAGAAATAGTCTTGGCTGTTGAATCCATAGTAATACCGTTGCCGGCAGTGTAGGTTACGCCAGCAATCTTGCTGTTCAGCTGTCCTACCGTAGCGGCATCAGAATTATTGACCCCATCTTTCAGGTTCGTGATGGTGGTGCCACCTTTACCGGCCAGAGTGATCTTTGTATTGTCGACAACGGTCTTACCATTTTCCGTTTTGGTATCATACTTCACAGAACGGCTGTCCACATCGGAAAGTTTATCCGTATTGGTCTTTACCTGTCTATCCAGATTCAGCAGGTTCTGGCCAGTCGTATTGTTTGCCGACACATAATTCAATTTCTTGCCAGTTTCTGCAACCGGCGCATCATAGTTGTACAGCGTCTTGCCCGTTACCAGCTGGTCGGAAGTAGAAGCATCCGTAGCAGCAGCGGATGTGCCTGTAGTAAACGTTTCTGCACCAAGAGCCTTGCCCCAATCGTCTTTATTGGCTTTCTTCTGGTCTTCTGTCGCATCGGCTTCTGTAATGGTTTCTCCATCATCGCCGACGGTGTAGGTCTTCAAGTTACTGCCAATATTGGATGCGTCCGATTTGGTATACGGTTTCAGCTGTTCCATGACCACGGCATCATGGGCATCAATGCCGTCTGCAGCTTTGACGAGACGGTTGTAGTAGGCAGACTGATATGTTGTATTTTCTGTTCCAATAGGATCCTGAGTGTAATCGTTCCACGTCCCATCTGCATTGGCTAGCTTATAATAATCCTCATATGAAATTTCCTTATCATTAGCATCATAGTATTTGCCGTCTTTCTCAGTGGCTTTCTGTTTCCATTTTTTTGCTACGGAAGCTACGTCTCCCTTATCATGGCCAAAAGCTATGACTCCCGGAGCATCGGCAGTGGACTGATAACCGACAGCAGTTGAAATCCGGTCCAAAACCTTAACAGAATAATCTTCACCATAATCCATAACTCCACTGTAGCCAGGCCAGGAGTTTATTCCTTGATTGATTTTATCTGCTTCATCCTGTGTGATAGGACGCCATTCTACACCACTATCAGCAACTACAGATTGATAACCGGCAGCCAGGGTGAATATCGCATTCTCACCAGTAGAACCTCCAGCGATTCCAGTCGAAGCTTTGCCATTTACACTAGAATCCTTACCACCTAAGGCAACTGAAGCATTGCCAAAGGCCATATTTTTCATACCGCCAGCAGCATAAGAGGAACTTCCATAGCTGGTATTATCAGCCCCGCCATTGACTGTACTATCCTCTCCTATGGCAACATTCTGACCGCCGCCAACGACAACAGATTCATTTCCTTTAGCATCATTACTCACTCCGCCTAAAACAGTGGCATATCTTCCCGATGCTATATTTGTTGTACCACCTATTGCACTAGACCAGTCTCCGTCGGCTTCATTATGGACGCCGCCTAAGACAGAACTGTACTCACCGGCAGCTTTATTCAACTGTCCGCCAAATACTCCAGCTCCTCCACCATCTGTTTCGTTCGATGCACCACCGATTACAATAGAATGGCCACCAGATACCTTATTTTGATAACCTCCGACAATAACAGATCTTAGGCCTGTAACTGTGTTGGTATCACCGCCAACGATGACAGCATTTTCTCCTGTCTGAGTCACATCATTTGCAACGGTATCGATAAGATTATTGAAGCCGCCCACAAGGACCGAATCTTTGCCATATGCCCCGGCCTTGACATTATCCTCTTCGTTGTTGAACAGTATAGATGCGGCGCCGCCAAGAATCATGGAATTTTCGCCACCTGCTTCAAAAGTGACCTCTCCTTTACCTTTCCACGGATTCCCATAGTTCGTCCCCAGGTTACGGTTCAGGCTGATGACGTTTTTCGTCGTAGTTTCCGTGTTATCAGCATTTTTTGTCGTGACATCATTAACGTTGATGCCCCAACCGGCATTAACCTTCAAATCATTTTTAGCATTCTTCAGCTGTTCCATGACGACGACGTCGTGGTCATCCTGACCGTCGGCGACTTTGACAAGGCGGTTGTAAGCAGCCGTCGTGTACTTATTCTCGGTTACAGATTCTGGGGCCTGCGTATAGTCGTTGGTTGTGAGATCGGCATTGATCTGATTATCAGGCAGCTGTTTCCACTTGATGGTGTAGCCGGAGACATCGCCTGCATCATGGCCGAAAGCAATTGTGCCTGCTTCATCCGTCGTAGCCTGATAGCCGATGGCCGTGCCATTTTCCGTGGTGACGACTGCCTGATGGCCAGCTGCCAGAGCACCGATTGCCTTTTCGCCGGTAGAACCGCCAGCAATGCCTACAGAAGCACTACCTCGTACCGCACTGTCGTAGACGACTTCACCATTCGCATAGTCTCGTCCCAAGCCGCCAACAGCAGTAGCGTTGCTTCCCAATACGTAATTATTGGAACCGCCAATGGCAGTTGCCTGCTGACCAACAGCTGCATTCATGATACCACCGCTGGCTGTTGACGCTACGCCTGCGGCCTTGTTATCACGTCCACCGAATACAGCAGACTGATTTCCTGCTGCATTATTGTTATCACCGCCGACGACTACAGACGTAGCGCCAGAAGCAACATTGTCCAATCCACCGACAACGACACTGCTCTTGCCGGATGCCAAGGCCTTACCAGCACCGACGATAACGGAATTTGCATCAGCAGCACCGTACTGTTTTGCAGGATCTCTGTCTTCAACCAGACCGCCGATGATCATGCCGTTAGCATCGTCATCGTTGTACCCCCTGCCAAGATTGTGTTTCAGGCTGATGACATTTTTAGTTCCCTTTCCGGTTTTCGGGTCTTTTTCATCAGCAACGTTGATGCCCCAACCGGCATTGACGTTCAAATTATCAGCTTGTTTAATAGCGTCATTCATCTGACCAACGGTAACAACATCGGAGTTATCGGTACCTTTAGCCACATTGGTGATGCGACGCTTAAGAGTTCCATTACCTACGGAAACGTAAGAGTCGCCTTTATCTGTAGATGTAGCATCTGAATAGGAACCAATGGCGATATTACCGTCGTTTGAATGAGCGTTATAGCCTAAAGCTACAGAAGCTCCCTGGATTGTCGGGTTTTCTTCTATTCCATAAGTATCATCACTTACTGTACCAGAAGTATGAGCATCCCCTACTTCTTTTACAACTTGGCTCTCCATCTTTGAATTTTCAGCGGTTGCATTAGAGCCGATGGCAATAGAACCCCAACCGGTAGCATTAGATTGGAACCCAACAGATGTCACATAGTTGTTTGTCATCCCAGCAGGAGCATTATCCCCATTATTATATCCACTACGTTCACCAATGAATACACTGCCTTTTGACTGGCCGGCATTGCGATCACCAATGGTAACCGTCTGCTGTCCTGCCTGTGCATATAAACCTGCAGTGATGGCGCCAGGTAACTTTGCACCACCGCCCTGATAGTTCGGCAAGTCGTGCCGTGAACGATTATTAAAGATATCCGTTGCTTTATATTGATATGTTTTCCATTTCTTATCCTTATCCTTTTCCTTTTCGTCATAGTACCAATAGTAATCATTGGCTCCCACAAAATCATTATTCCGTAAGCTTTCAGTGCCGTCGGCCGCTTCCACACCCGGCGCCCCCAGCACCGAGACACAAGAAAGGGCCAGCAAAAGGGCGGCGGTCAGGGCCGTACCTTTTCTGGCTGTATGATCAGCTTTGGTGCCATGGCTGTGGTTCTTCGCCAGTTCCGAAACCACCACATAGCAGTTCCGCACCTTACTGTAGATGACTTTGTAGATTTTATTCATGAAAATTACCCCCTACAAGGTTTATAATACACTTCCACAATTTCAACCATACAGTATGTTGCAGGAGCAGAGTCAATTGTCAGAAAGTTAGGCTTGAAATCTTCAGAAAATTTTATACTTTATACTGTATCTTCTATGAAAAGTTGTATTTTTTATGTCATTTCACGGATTTATTGTATATCATAGGCCATTGTAATTACACATATATTCATAACTATTTGTTTTATTTTATTTATATTACATAGAGTAGATAAAACTATATGTTTTATTTGAGATTCCATGAATGTTGTCAAAACATCCATATAAATAGATTGAATGGAAACAAAAGGGGATGTGAAAAAAATGATTTTCACATCCCCGTCACTAGTCACTAGCCAATGGAAGCCAGCTGACGCTGGCGAAATAAAGGCGCTGTGGATGATTTTTTCACCCCCCGTTGTTTATAACAGATACGGTAAAAACATCTTGGCCAGGCCCAGGAATACGAAGAACCCGCACACATCGGTGAAGGTGGTGATGAAAATGCTGGAGGCCACAGCCGGGTCGTAATTCATGGCTTTCAGGATCACCGGTACCAGGAAGCCCACCAATGCGGCAATCATCAGGTTCACGATCATGGCCACCAGGATGATGACGCCCAGGGCGATGTTGTGATTGATCCATACGATCACCGCACCGGCAATGAGCCCGTTCACCAGGCCGTTGATGAACCCTACGGCAATGCCGCGGGCAATCCGCACCCCGTTGCCGTGGAGCTTGATGTCGCCCAGGGCGATGCCCCGGACCACCACGGCCAGGGTCTGGGTACCGGCATTGCCCCCCATCCCGGCCACGATGGGCATGGCGGCGGCCAATGCCACCACCTGGCTGATGGTGTCCTCGAACAGGGAGACCACGGATGATGCCAAAAAGGCTGTCACCAGGTTGATGAGCAGCCAGGGAAGCCGCAGCCGCACGCTTTCCATCACGGTGCTGTCCACGTCTTCTTCCTTGCTGACACCACCCATTTTCAACATATCTTCGGTGTTTTCTTCTTCGATGACATCGATGATATCGTCAACGGTGATGATCCCCAGCATGCCTTTCCGCTTGTTCACAACGGGGATGGCATGGAGGTCGTATTTGGAAACCAGCCGGGCCACGTCTTCCTGGTCGGACTCAGGCTCAACGGAGATCACGTTGTCCTCCATGATATCCTGCAGGGTATCATAGTTCTTGGCCACCAGCAGTTCCCGCAGAGAAACGGTGCCCACCAGCTGTTTCTTGTCGTTCAGTACGTATAATATGTTGATTTCTTCTGTCTTGGGAGCGATTTCCTTCACTTTTTCCAGTGCCTGGCTTACCGTAAGGCTGGCCCGCATGGAAATGTATTCGGTGGTCATGATACCACCGGCGGTGCTCTCCCCATACCCCAGCAGGTTCCGGATGACCTCCTGGTCGCTGGTCTTCATGAGCTTGACCAGCTCTTTCCGCCGGTTGGCAGGCATGTCGCCCAGGATATCGACGATATCGTCCTTGGACATGTGCTGGAAGATGTTCAGGATCTTGTTCAGATCGAACAGCTTCATGATCCGCACCTGGAGCTCGTCGTCAGCCTGTTCGATGATTTCGGCCATCTGCTGGTCGGTCAAAAGGCTGGCCAGGAACAGGATCTCGCTGTCGCTGGCTTCTTCCAGTGCATAGGCGATATCGATGGGATGGGCGTCCTCCATCAGCCGGCGGACGGCTTTCTCATCCTTGCATTTCAGGGCGGAAATCAGTTCGTTCTCTACCCGTTCTTCCAGTTCTTCCTGTTTTTCCTCTACGGAATGGTTCTCTTTCTGTTCATCCATTCGGATCTCTCCCCTCGCCCGCCTTCCCCTGAGGCGGTGTCTGACGGATGTACGGCCGCCCTCTGGATCGGCCGCACTCCGGATACTTATTTGCGAGTCAGCGCCACATCATCGGATGAGAGCCATCCGACGGCGCCGTCAAAACGGATGCACAGATTGTAGACTTTGCCTTCTTCTGCATTGCGGGTCTGGTTGATGGGCACGAAAATGGTCCCTTTGGGATAGAACCCCAGGGTCAGGCTGTCTTTGTTGGGCTCGGCATAGAAGGCCGCCCCGTTTCGGGTGGTCATCATGATGATCTTGGACTGCTGGAACCGTTCTTCCGTGGATTGGGCTGCGGCCAGCTGAGGCACCAGGGCCGCTCCGCCCAGGCCCACCAGAGAGCACAGGGCCAGCACCATACGCATTTTCTTGAACATGGAACACCTCTCAATCCCCAGGAGGCGATGAACCGGGCAGGACCGGTTTTCTTACACCACCTGGAAAATATAGAATTTCAGATAATCCGTTTCCGGTACATTGTACAGGATGGGATGATCGGGAGCCTGCTGCCGGGCTTCCACCTGGCGCAGGGAAACGGCGGCATCCCGGGCCGCCTCGTGGAGCATCTGCACAAACAGCTCGCTTTTCATGAAGTGGCTGCAGGAGCAGGTGGCCAGATAGCCGCCCCGGGGCAGCAGTTTCATGGCTTTCAGGTTGATTTCCTTATAGCCCCGGAAGGCACTTTTCACCGTGTGGCTGCTTTTGGTGAAAGCCGGCGGATCCAGGATGATGAAGTCGAAGGGATGCTGTTTCTTTTCTTCCAGGTCCGTCAGGTAGTCGAACACATTGGCTTCCACGGTCTGGATTTTGTCTTCATATCCGTTCAGGGCGAAATTGTCCCGGGCCCGTTTCAGGGCCTCTCCGGAAATATCCACGGCCGTGACGCTGGCCGCACCGCCTCTGGCTGCATTCATGGCAAAGGGGCCGGTGTGGGTGAAGCAATCCAGCACATGCTTGCCGGCACAGATCCGGGACACGGCCAGCCGGTTGTACTTCTGGTCCAGGAAAAAGCCGGTCTTCTGGCCGTTCACCACGTCCACATGGTAGCGCAGGCCGTTTTCGGTGATGACGGGCATCAGGTCGGCCTCCGTCAGGGTGCTGCCGGGAATGGCCGCGATGCCCTTGCCTTCGGTCATGCCCTCCAGTTCCCGGATCTTCACATCGTTGCGCTCGTAGATGCCCTTCACGTCCTCGCCCATTTCCCGCAGGATCTTCAGGAGCAGGGTGAACAGCAGCTCTTTGCGCTGTTCGATGCCCAGGCTGAGCACCTGGGCCACCAGCACATCCTGGAACCGGTCCACGGTGAGGCCCGGAAAGCCGTCGGCCTCGCCAAAGATCAGGCGGCAGGCCTTGAAATCGTCGCCGGGCATGACGGTCTTGCGATAATCGATGGCGTACCGCAGCCGCCGTTCGAAGAAGGCCTGGTCGAACTTGTCGTTGGCGTTCCAGGAAATCAGGCGCACCCGGATCTTGGAGTTATCGTTATAGAAACCCGTACCGATGTACTTGCCTTTTTTTTCGCTGACCACGTCCACCAGGGCTCCGTTTTCCACCGGCCCGGCCACGTCCAGCACTTCGTCCGCAAACACCCAGGGGTGGCCGCCCCGGGCCATCCGCTCCCCTTTTCGGGTGATGGTGATTTTCGTAAATTCCCGCATTTCCTTCTCCTATCTATCCAAGGCCAGCCAGCTGGCCAGTTTCACGTATATATTATTGTACCATATGGAACGGATGAAGGGAACAGAAAATGCCAGGGGGGAGGGGGTAGGGAGTAGTGAAGATTTGTGTCCCCCTGAAAGGGGGAAAGGGCCCGCTTGGCGGGTAGGGGGTTCGCACACCTCTCTACCTTTTAAAGCCGATGTTACCCGTACTGTCGATGTATGAACCCATTGCTTTTCTAAATTCTTCCAATACGCTATACTATAACCAATCGTACGATTGGAGGAAACTGCATGGAAATTTTATTTTTGGGCACAGGGCATGCCATTTCTACCCGCTGTTACAACACGTGCTATGTGCTGCGCCAGAACGAACGGTACCTGCTGGTGGACGGAGGCGGCGGGAACGGCATCCTGCGCCAGCTGCAGCGGGCCCGGCTTCCCTGGCAGAAGATCAAGGACATCTTCGTCACCCACCGCCATATGGACCATGTGCTGGGCATCTTCTGGCTGATCCGCATGATTGTAAAGGCCATGCGCCGGGGCACGTACACCGGTGAGGCCCGGATCTACGGCCACGATGAGATGATCCACCTGCTGCGCGCCACAGCTCCCCTGCTCCTGGACCCGGTGGACCTGCCCTTTCTGGACACCCGGCTCCACTTCATCCAGGTGGAGGACGGCGAGACCCGGAAGATCCGGGGCTGGGATGTGACCTTCTTCGACATCCACTCCACCAAGGCCAAACAGTTCGGCTACACCCTGGAAAGCCACAGCCACAAGCTGGGCTGCTGCGGGGATGAACCCATGAACGACCACAATTTCACCCGTCTCTCCGGCAGTGAATGGCTGCTCCACGAGGCCTTCTGCCTGTACCGGGACCGGGATCGGTACCGCCCCTACGAAAAGCACCATTCCACCGTGAAAGAAGCCTGCGAAAACGGAGAACGGCTGCAGGTGCCCAACCTGGTGCTCTACCATACGGAGGACAACCACCTGGCCCAGCGCAAGGCTATGTACACGGAAGAGGGCAAGGCCTATTACAACGGCAACCTGTTCGTCCCGAACGACCTGGAAACCCTGAAGCTCTGGTGACGGCCATGGAATATCCCAACATTGTAGAAGGCATGTTCCTTTCCCGCCCCAACCGGTTCATCGCCCAGGTGGAAATCGGCGGCCGGGAGGAAACCTGCCATGTGAAGAACACCGGCCGCTGCAGGGAGCTTCTGGTGCCCGGCTGCCGGGTCTATCTGGTGCACAGCGACAACCCGGCCCGAAAGACCCGGTACGACCTGGTGGCGGTGCAGAAGGGCCGGCGGCTGATCAACATGGACTCCCAGGCCCCCAACAAGGTGGTACAGGAATGGCTGGAGGGAGGCGGTCTCCCCGGGGTGACCCTGGTACGGCCGGAGACAACCTATGACCAGTCCCGGTTCGATTTCTATTTTGAACAGGGCCGGCGGAAAGCCTTTATGGAGGTCAAGGGCGTGACGCTGGAGGAAAACGGTGTGGTCCGGTTCCCGGACGCCCCCACTGCCCGGGGCAGCAAGCATCTCCACGAACTGGTGAAGGCCCATCAGGAAGGGTACGATGTATACCTGTTCCTGGTGGTCCAGATGGCGGACGTGGACCATTTCGAACCCAACTGGCGCACGGATCCGGATTTTGGCCAGGCTTTGCTGGAAGCGGAGGCCGGCGGGGTCAAAATCTTGTGTTACGACTGCGACGTATCACCACAAACGTTAAAAATAGGCAAAAAAGTAGCGGTCCGATTGAAATGATCGGACCGCTGTTTTGTTACCCTCCGGGAGACCTGGGAACGGACGTCCCTTATGGGCCGTCCCTACGCAGGGTTCGGAGTTTCTCTGACTTTTAGAATGCCGGGATGATGGCGCCTTTGTATTTGTCTTCGATGAATTTCTTCACTTCGGGGCTCTGCAGGGCTTTCATCAGCTTCTGGATTTCCGGCCGCTGTTCGTCGCCCTTACGGACGGCTACGATGTTGGCGTAGGGAGAATCCTTGGCTTCGATGAACAGGGCATCCTTCGTGGGATTCAGCTTGGCTTCCATGGCAAAGTTGGAATTGATCACGGCGATGTCCACATCATCCAGGGTACGGGGCAGCATGGCTGCTTCGGCTTCGGTGATCTGCAGGTTTCTGGGGTTGTCTACGATGTCGTTGGCCGTAGCCAGGACCCCCACCCCTTCCTTCAGTTTGATCAGGCCGGCTTTTTCCAGGATGGCCAGGGCACGGCCACCGTTGGTGGGATCGTTGGGGATGGCCACTTTGGCGCCGTCCTTCAGTTCCTTCAGGTCTTTGATCTTTTTGGAGTATACGCCCATGGGTTCGATGTGCACAGCCCCCATGGAGACCAGGGACAGATTCCGGTCTTTGCAGAACTTATCCAGGTAGGGTTTGTGCTGGAAGAAGTTGGCGTCGATTTCCTTGTCGCTGAGGCTCAGGTTGGGTTTCACGTAATCGGTGAATTCCACTACCTGCAGATCCACCCCTTCTTTGGCCAGCAGGGGTTTGATCTGGTTCAAAATTTCTGCGTGAGGCACCGGAGAAGCCCCCACTTTCAGCACCACTTTCTTGTCTCCTCCGCTGGATTTGGAATCTGTAGAACTGCCGCAGCCGGCAGCCAGTCCCGTCAGTGCCAGCAGTCCGGCCAGCACCAGAGCCAGTTTTTTCATTTTCATCCTCTATTCCTCCCTTTGCATTAGTGATTCCAGTTTCTTTCTACCCGTTCGGCCGCCTCTTTGCGGATGTCTTCGGGATCCCGTTTGACCCGGGCGATGCCCTGTTCCATGGCCACTTTGGCTACGGCAGCAGCAATGGCCGGAACGATGCGGCGGTCAAAGGCGCCGGGCACCACATAGTCTTCTTTCAGTTCGTCCTCGCTGATCAGGCCGGCAATGGCCTTCACAGCGGCCACCTTCATCTCTTCCGTGATGGCGGAGGCACGGACAGCCAGCGCACCCCGGAAGATCCCCGGGAACACGCATACATTGTTCACCTGGTTGGGGGCATCGCTGCGGCCCGTACCGGCCACGGCAGCGCCGGCAGCTTTGGCTTCCTCATAGGTGGTTTCCGGCACCGGATTGGCCAGGGCGAACACGATGGGATCCTTGCCCATGCTCTGGATGATCTCCCGGGTGAACAGCCGGGGAGCGGAAACGCCCAGCAGCACATCAGCCCCTTTCACGGCCCCCTTCAGGTCGCCGGTATAGTGACGCTGGTTGGTGCAGGAGGCCAGATAAGCCGTGGCCATATCCATGTCGCCGGGCCGGCCTTCATACACAGCGCCGTGTACATCGATCATGGTCAGGTCCTTCACGCCCAGTTTCACCAGCAGTTTGCCGATGGCGGAACCGGCAGCGCCGCAGCCGTTCACCACGACTTTGACCTTGTCGATGTCCTTCTTCACATAGCGCAGGGCCCCTACGATGGCGGCGCAGGCAATGATGGCGGTACCATGCTGGTCATCATGGAACACCGGGATCTTGCACCGTTTGATCAGTTCGGCTTCGATTTCATAGCATTTGGGGGAAGAGATGTCCTCCAGGTTGATGCCGCCGAAGGAAGGCTGGAGTTTTTCCACGATATTCACGAATTCTTTGGGGTCCTTGGTGTCGATGCAGATGGGCACAGCATCCACGTCCCCGAATTTCTTGTACAGCACGGCCTTGCCTTCCATAACGGGCATGGCGGCTTCCGGTCCGATGTCACCCAGGCCCAGCACACGGGTCCCGTCGCTGATGACGGCCACCATGTTGCCCCGGCAGGTGTATTCAAAAGACAGGTCATGGTTCTCTTTGATCTTGCGGCAGGGTTCGGCTACACCGGGGGTGTAGGCAATGGACAGATCATGTCCATTTTCCAGAGGCACCTTGCAGCGGACTTCCAGTTTGCCATGGTTTTTGGCATGCATTTCCAGTGATTCGCGATTCAGTTCTTCTGTATTGGCCAATTCAAATTCCTCCTCTTACAAATAAACCCCTCCACCAGCCATTCGGCTGGTCCCCCTCCCCTTTCAGGGAAGGACAAAGCATTGTGTCCCCCTGGAAGGGGGAAAGGGCCCGCTTGCGGGTAGAGGGTTTTACTCCCTCACTTCGATGACTTCGAACTTCGGTTTTTTGCCTTTTTCCAGGGTCAGGATCCCGAAACTGGGCACCCCGTTCCTGGGACGGCTGGGACTGCCGGGATTCACCAGCAGGATGCCGTCTTCTTCCACGCAGACAGGCACATGGATGTGGCCGAAGATCACCACATCGGCCTGCTTTTCCTCTCCAAAATAGAACAGCCGGCTCCAGTCATTGTACCGCACGTACCGATGGCCGTGGGTCATGGCCAGGGTAACGCCCAGCTGCTTCGTCACCAGTTCGGCGGGAGCCCGGTCGGTATAGCTGTCGCAGTTGCCGCAGACAGCGTACACCGGAATGCCGGTCTTCTCTTCGATGTAGGGGGCGTCCTGGCTGTAATCCCCGGCGTGGAGCCACAGGTCCACTTCCCCGGCCTGGTCCAGTACCTGGCGCAGGGCATGGAGATCGCCGTGGGTGTCGCTGACCACCCCGATCCTCATTTGTTCATCTTTTTCCATTGGTTCACCAGCTTGCGAATGGCCTTGGCCCGATGGCTGATGCCATTCTTTTCTTCCATGGTGGCCTCTCCCAGAGGTTTGTGCAGCTCCGTGGACCAGAACAGGGGGTCGTAGCCGAAGCCGTTGGTGCCATGGGGTTCGTGCAGCAGGATGCCGTCACAGATCCCCGCGCTTTCCAGCAGGATCTTCCCTTCCGGGTTGGCCACGGCCAGGGCGCAGAAGAACCGGCAATTGCGGCGCACCTGCAGCTTCATATTGGCCAGGAGCAGATTGTTGTTTTCTTCATCGGTGGCATCCTCACCGGCATACCGGGCAGAACGCACACCGGGAGCCCCTTTCAGGCTCAGCACTTCCAGGCCGGAATCGTCGGCCAGGCAGACCTTCCCCAGGGCCCTGGCATAGTACCGGGCCTTCAGGCGGGCGTTGGCCGCAAAGGTGCGTCCCGTTTCCTCGGGTTCGGGCACCGGGGGATAATCGCTGAGGCAGGTAAAGGTGATGCCGAGTTCATCCATCAGTGATTTGAACTCCTCTACTTTACCCAAATTATGGGTTGCGATTACAACTTCCAACATCCAATTCACCTACCTTTTCTACAATAGCTATTGTACCTGTAAAAACAGGATAAATCCAGTACTTCTTTTTGCGTCGCTGGTGCAAAAAAAACCGACCGGCGACCTGGGTCCGGGCTCCCCTTACGGGTAGCCCCTACGATGCAGTCGTATGTACGAGCAATGCGTAGGGACGGCCCATGAGGGACGTCCGTTCCCAGGTCCGGAGGGTTTTGTTTTTAGTCGATATAATTTTTGATGACGCAGATCGGAGTCTTCTGGCTGTCGTTGCCGAAGGGGTTGTTGATCAGGATCCGTTCCACCTTGCGGGGATCCACACCCCGGGTGCAACCCAGGCAGCAGGACCGTTTCAGGTCGTTTACGTCGGCCACAGCCGCACCGAAGCAACCCAGCCCTTCCTTGATGCTTTCGGACACCTTCACCGGGTTCTTGGGCCCCAGCACGATGTGCTTGTCGTAGGGAGGCATGGTCCCGGTGATATCGTCGATCAGACGGGCCTGTTCGCCGCCCATCATATAGAATACACCGTTCTTGCCCACGCATTTGGCGAAGAAGCCGCACACCACAGCAATCAGCACTTTCAGGGTGCCGGACTCGTTCAGGAGGCTCTGCATAGCGGACCAGTTGCCGATGCTCCCGATGCCGGGGAACAGCTGGCTCAGCACTTTGGCGGCAAAGGAAATCTTCAGGGTTTCGGGACGGATGGCCCGGTTCTGGGTGATGGCCACCACACTTTCGGCCACGCACACCACATCGCGGGGGCCGATCTTGTCTCCCCCAAATTCCCGTACCGCGTCCACGATGTTATCATGGACCGTCAAAATCCGGGTCGGAATCGGAATGATTTCATAGTTCTCAGCCATTGTAGGCACCCCCCAGTTTCTTCAGTTCATCTGCAAACACCGTGAAGAAGAATTTCCGCACGTAATGGGCTTTCCGGCCCACGCCGCATACGAAGATGCAGCTGTCCATGTCCACCATGTGCTGCAGCAGGTCACGCATGTCCTTGCCGTTGCGGGCGTGGAGGGTCAGGGTGACGATCAGTTTCCATTCAGACCATTCCTTCAGCACCAGGGCTTCGAAATAATGGTCATCCCGGCGCCGGTCGCTTTTTTCCACATTGCCTTCCGCCCAGGCATCCGGAAACTGTTCCTGGGGCAGGTAGGGCCGGACGAAGCAGTCCGTAATGGCTGCACTTTCCTGGCTTTTGTTCCGCAGCGGGACTTCAAAATGCAGGACCGCCGTATCGTGGTCCAGATGGTCCAGTTGCAGCGGAGTCTTTTCCTCCACCACCACCCGGGTGGCATCCGTGGGTTTCAGGGCGGCATAGACGATCATCACCAGCAGCCCCAGTACGCACAACCCCAGAATCAGTAAAATCACATTGATCATGCTTGGTTCTTCCTTTCTTGAGCAGCCAATTGCTGCAATTTATCAAAATATTCCCCGGTCAGCCGTTCGGGCTTCCCTTCCAGGTTCACAAATGCATTCCGGGAAGTGCCTTCCACCAGCAAAGCGCCATCGCTCTTCCGCAGGATCTTATACCGGAATTCGATGGTGATGCGGCTGACTTTCACCAAAGTGGTCTGGACTTCATAAATATCGTCGAAACGGGCCGACTGTTTGAAATGGGCCTGGACGTCCACGATGGGAATCATGTACCCTGCCTTCTGCAGGTCGTTCAGGTCGATGCCCGCCTGACGGAAATAGGCCACCCGGCCGGCTTCAAACCAGCGCAGGTAGTTGGTGTGATGGACCACCGCCATCAGATCCGTTTCTGAAAAACGCACGCGATCAGTGATTGTAACCACGGCATAACCTCTTTTCTCTCGCACTGGATTGACAACTTTTTCATTATAGCACATTTTATTCTTTTCGTCTGTCTGAAAAAAGTTCCATGCAACAAAAAACCTCATACCCCGCTGACGCGAACTATGAGGTAACATTTGAATGGTACGCCCGAGTGGAATCGAACCACCGCACACGGCTCCGGAGGCCGTTGCTCTATCCACTGAGCTACGGGCGTGTTTACCGAACGAATGTTATTATAGCACAGGGATGCAGGAGATGCAACCCCTTATTTGAAAAAATAAGGGAAGGGGTGGATGCGCAGGGACGGGCCCGTAAGGGACGTTCCGTTCCCAGGTCTGGAACCGGGCTTTTTATTCTCTGTGCAATGTCTCGAAGAACTGTTTCGTCCGGGCTTCTTTCGGATGGTCGAACACTTCGTCCGGAGTCCCGGTTTCCACCACTTAAAGATGGTGTTCCTCACAGGGGCGGTGTAAGAACCTGTCCACCAGAATGGTAGTAAAGAGTTGAATGGTCGGTGTAAGAACCTATCCACCAGCCATTGGGCTGGTCCCCCTTCCCTTGCAGGGAAGGACAAATCCTTGTGTCCCCCTGAAAGGGGGAAAGGGCCCGCTTCAGCGGGTAGGGGGTTCGCACGCCTGACAAACGACAAGAAACACGCATTCCTCCACCACCTCGATTGCCGCTTATGACGGTCTTTTTGCACTTAATGACGGTCACTGGTTATCCCCTCTTCTTTTTATGGTATAGTATCCTCAAGAAAATACCGGAAGGAGCACTGTCTATGGAAAATTTGAAATCTTTTGATGAATTAACATTTCTGGATAACTTCATGTTCCAATGTGTCCTGCGAAATCCCCGTCTGTGCAAGCATCTGATCGAGAAAATCCTGCAGATTTCCGTCAAGGAGCTCCACTATCAGGAATTCGAAAAAACCATTAACCTGGGCCTTGCCAGCAAAGGAATCCGGCTGGATGTCTATGTGAGAGATGAACAGGGCCGAGTATACGATATCGAGATGCAGTGTACCCAATTCCCTCAAAAAGGACTGGCCAAACGGAGTCGTTTTTACCAGTCCATGATTGATATGGAGCTGCTGGAAAAAGGAGAAAAATACGAAAATCTGAACGCCTCCTACATCATCTTCATCTGCACCTTCGACCCCTTCGGCAGGAATCTGCCCATGTACACTTTTACCCATTGCTGTGAAGAAGAAAACACGATAAAATTAAAGGACGGAGAAACTCGATTGTTCCTGAACAGCAAGGGCAGCGAAAATGCCCGGGATCCGGAAATTGCTGCCTTTCTCCGCTATGTGGACGGCAAGGCAGCCGAGGGAGAATTCGTCCGGAGCCTGGATCGGGAAGTGCAGTTTGTGAAAAGCCTGGAAAAAGTGAGGCGAGAATATATGATCCTAAGTGACGAAATCAGAAGACGCCAGGAAGAAGCAATGGCCAAAGGAATGGCCCAGGGAATAGCCAAGGGAATGGCTAAAGGAATGGCCCAGGGGATGGCTAAGGGAATGGCCCAGGGGATGGCCCAGGGAATGGCCAAAGGGCAGTCTGCCTTTGTCAAACGGATGCTGGCACGGGGGAAAAGCATTCAGGAGATTGCCGATGGACTTGGTCTCTCCGCCGACGAAATCAGGACCCTGGCTGAAATGAAAGAATCATAACAAAACAGGTGATCGTTTCGAGCACAGAAACCGCAGGCTATCGGCCTGCGGTTTTTCTAATGGTAACAGGGAATCCACTCCGGGCAGAGACGGGGCAGGTCGCAGGGTCGGTGTACGAACCTATCCACCGTCCATTCGGACGGTCCCCCTTCCCTTGCAGGGAAGGACAAATCCTTG
>OLFW01000816.1_pt1 | contig 22993 bp, 22 predicted proteins | sample 1605351 | NCBI WGS metagenome assembly OLFW01 (sample SAMEA3888918, study PRJEB22519) | human gut metagenome | biome: human gut; feature: human-associated habitat; material: faeces | place: Denmark | collected 2010 | reverse complement strand
ATAAGCTTTCCGGAACCACGCCACTATGGCGTGGTTTTCAAAAGAACACAAAAAAATTGCCGCCCACCGGCGGCAATTTTCTGTTTTCAGTACAGGATTTTGTTGGCGATGACCATCCGTTGGATCTGGTTGGTGCCTTCGTAGATTTGCAGGATCTTGGCATCCCGCATCTTCTTTTCCATGGGATAATCTTTCATATACCCATAGCCGCCCATGATCTGCACCGCATCCGTAGCCACTTCCATGGCCACATCAGAAGCGAAGCATTTGCTCATGGCTGCTTCCTTGCCGAATTCCACGCCCTGGTCACGCATCCAGCAGGCTTTATGGACCATCAGACGAGCGGTTTCCACCTTCATGGCCATATCAGCGATCATGGCCTGGACCATCTGGAAGGAAGCAATGGGCTGACCAAACTGTCTCCGTTCCCGGGCATAGTGAGCAGCGATATCCAGGCAGGATTGTGCCAGACCTACGGCTACCGCCGCCACAAACGGACGGGCGCTGTCCAGGGTGTTCATGGCAATGCGGAAGCCCTGGCCTTCACGGCCGACCCGCATGGTTTCCGGAACCACCACGTCTTCCAGGATCAGTTCGCAGGTGTTGGAGGGACGGATCCCCATTTTGTCTTCCTTGCGGCCTACCGAGAAACCGGGCGTGCCTTTCGGTACGATGAAAGCCGTCAGCCCGCGGATGCCGCCGGTTTTCCGGGTATTGGCGAAAATCAGGAAGCTGTCAGCGATGCCACCGTTGGTGATGAACACTTTGTTCCCGTTCAGCACATAGTGATCGCCCTCTTTCACAGCCTTGGTGGAAACGGCACCGGCATCGGAACCGGCCCCCGGTTCGGTCAGGGCGAAGGCAGCCAGTTTGCCGTCGTTCAGCAGGTCGCACTGGTATTTCTTCTGTTCGTCATTGCCGGCGATCAGGATGGGATAGGAAGCCAGCGCATTGGCCGCGATGGACGTTGCGATACCGGCGCAGCCCTTGCCCAGTTCTTCATAAATGGTAGCGATGGTGATGCTGTCCAGTCCAGGACCACCGTATTCTTCAGGAACCACCAGATTCAGCAGGCCCATGTCACCGGCCTTTTTGAAGATTTCCGGTCTGGCATGGTTTTCCCGGTCCATTTCTTCGGTATAAGGTACGATTTCCTTGTCGACGAAATCTTTAACCATTGCCTGCAGTTCCAATTGCTCTTCGGTTAATGCGAAATCCATAAGGTTCCTCCTGTTTTATCATTATTGCTCACGTTTTGAAGCCTAAATGCAGGCTTATTTTACCACTTTTTCGGGATTTCGTCAAAATGGCCGATGACAAACATGGTCCCCGTCACATCCGCCATTTCCTTCCCGGTATGATCATAGATCATCACCCGGGTGACCACCGTGGAACGGCCTGCGTGGATCAGGGAGGCTTTGGCCCAGACTTTTTCCTTGGCGCTGGTATTGCTGATGAAGTTGATGGAACTGGAGAGCGTCACCACCTTACAGCCGATGCTGTACCCCACTGCCCCCATGGCCGTGTCCGCCAGGGTGAACAGGGCGCCGCCGTGGATCACGCCGTACCGATTTCCGTGTTTATGTTCCGGATCCGCATCCATACTCAGTTCACAATACCCGCAGGTCACTTTTTCCAGTTTCACATCCGCCAGCTTCATGAAGGTATTCTCTTCGAATTTCCGCTCCATCCAGCCCGGAATCTCTTTTGCTGTCAGCAAGGTTTTCACTCCTTTAAAAAGGGGCGCTTTCCAGCGTCCCTGCCGTATTCTATGGATTTATTATACCGCAAAATCACAGAATGTACACATGTACCCGCCGACGGCCCCATTCAAGCGCCTGCCCGCGGTTATCAAATGCCAGGTCGATTTTATTGCCCTTGATCGCCGAACCGATATCGCAGGCATACCCTTCGCCATAGCCCATTATATACATTCTTGTACCCAGAGGGATCAGAACCGGATCCACAGCCACCACGCCTCTCCGCATGGGGAGTCCTGAATAGGTGATTCCCGTCACACCTGGATCCTGGGGACTGTATCCTGTGCTTTCCATGGTCCAGATTTTCCGGAACCGGCCGAAATCCAGTCCGCTCTGTTTGCTCATTAAATTGTAGATCGACCAGGTAACCTGCCCGGTCTGGGGTTTCCGATTCTTCTTCTGGAATTTCTTGACTGCAATCTGTGTCCCTGTTCCGTACTCTCCATCTATATCGCCGTCATAATAATTCAGTTTGGACAACATAGCTTGTACTTCTTCCACCTTTTGACCCTTGGACCCCAAAACCGCCACTGGTTTTACAGTGGCGGCTTTCACGGTCAGGGGCATCAGGAGAAGGAGCAGGAGCGTCAGCAGGAGACCATAGGTCTTGTGACGCACTGTGCGGCTGCCTCCTTTTCTGCCATGATCCTTTTACAGGATGTTGTTCTTGTAATCGCTGTACAGGCCTTCCAGTTCTTCCATCTTGGCATCCAGGGTCTTCTGCAGATCGGAGGCTTTGTCGAAGTCCCCGTCCGCAAAGGCTTTGCCGATCTGGGTGAACAGGCTGGTGCTGGTATCCGTGTCTTTGGCGATCAGGACACGCAGTTCCTGCACTCTCTGCCACATGCCATCGTCCCAGGCAGTGCTGCTTTCGCTGGCCACCGGCTTCATGGCAACGATCTTGGCTCTGTAATCAGGAATGATGTGTTTCAGCAGTTCGGTCTGCCACCGGATCAGCGCACCCGTTTCAAAGGATTTCAGGTACACCGGTTTGATGATGTCTCCCTGGGTCAGCACGGCAACCTTGTCAGGATAGGCATCGAAGGCTTTGCAGTTTTCCCATACGGTCGCAGGCGGTTTGCCAAAATATGCATCCCGTTCCTCATCGGAGTAATCTTCGAACACATCGTTTTCAGAACGATATTCACGGTCTTTTTCCAGATAGAAGCCTTCTTCGCCGGCCTTCTTGGACAGCTCAGCACACAGGCCTTCGGTGCTCTTGCCGGAGCCCAGCGCAGCCTTGATGCCGTCCAGAGCGGCCATGTAGAAGCCAGCCAGAGCCATGTAGGTATTGGTGAAGGGGTTGGGAGCACGCATTTCGAAACGCGTGGCTTTCGGGTTGTCCAGGTCGCGGATCAGGCCGGCCAGGATGGTACGGTTCCGGGAGGGGATATCCGGAGCCTTGCCCAGAGAAGTCACGATGCAGATCGGAGCTTCGAACCCGGGTTTCAGACGTTTGAAGGCATCGGTGGTGCAGGAAACAATGGGGTTCAGCACTTCATAGTTTTTCAGGATGCCCATCAGAGCGCCATACCCTACAGCGGACAGAAAGTCTTTCGTCATATCGGCCGGGCTGAACAGGTTGTAGAACTTGCCGTCCTTGGTGATGCAGCCCATACCCACGTGGGTATGTTCGCCACTGCCGGCTACGCCCACAATGGGTTTTGCCAGGAAGGAAACTTCCAGACCGTTGGCACGGAAAATTTCCTTGACCACGGTGCGGACCAGGATTTCGTTATCCGCAGCCTGCAGGCCATTGGAGTATTTCCAGTCGATTTCCAGCTGTTCATTGACATGGGTCATATTGCCGTTGGCATCCAGCTGGCCACGGACGCCGCCCACTTCTTTATGCCCCATTTCAGGTTCCAGGCCATAGTAGCCCAGCACTGCAACAGCCTGTTCCAGAGCGGTACGGACATTGCCACGGGTACGAGCCCAGTATTGTTCCTGCATGATCTGGGAAGAGGACAGGGCTTCGGTGGAAACATTTTCCGTCGGGGTCTTGACCCAGAATTCCAGTTCCGTTGCACTGGTGAAGGTGATTTTTTCCACATCGTCGGCAGCAAATGCCAGACCGGGGACTTTCCCTTCTGCTTTCATGGCTTTCAGGGTTTCATCGGCAACGTATTCCAGGGTCTTCTTCAGCAGATACCGGGAATCCACGAATTCTCCATTATGTTTCAGGAAGCAGGGAACCCGCAGGGTACCAACCAGTTTGCCGGTTTCCGGATCTACATGTTCCAGGTTGTAATCCACGAACCAGTTCACGGACAGATCCGCCACCATATCCACACGGGCATCGTTCAGAGAAGCGACGCCGGGCAGTACCACGGAAGAACCGTCGGTCTGAGCGGTGTGATGGTACAGCATGGTGTCCATGTCGTCCAGCAGGGCAGAAATGGGAACTTTTTCATCCGTATCATTCCCGGCGAAGTCGATGCCCATGAAGGACACGAATTTGATTTCAGGATGTTGAGCCAGCAGAACCTGTAACGTATCCGGCGTCAATTGACTGGGTTTAATGACGTACAGTAAATCTTTTTCGTACATAATTGAAATCCCCTTTCCCCTCTATAACTCTTTACTCTTTTGAATACCTGGCTTGGTTGATGGAAGCTTTCCAAAACCCGTATCCTTGTTTACGTGCCTTATTATAGCACAAAGGCTTCCATCTGCATAGAGGAAAAACGGCTTTTTTCGAATTATTTTCTTGTTAGTTTTTATAAACGTTCGAATTTATCTGTTTCTGTTCAATGATTTTACAATAAAATGTTGATTATAATCAAATGAGCAATCTATTTCCGAACTTTAGTAAAGTAAAGGGTTACCGCATCCTCATCCTTTTTCCACGATCTGCCGGTAATGCTGCCGGGCGTCCCGGTAGGCTGCCAGGATGGCCTTGCCGGAGGAGCCGAAATACCGGCTGGTCACTTCCTGCTCCAGGAACGCGGAATCCCGGACCATATCATGTTTCAGGAACAGTTTCCGGATGAAGTTCCGGGTCAGTTCCATGGTGGCATTGCTGTCCACCTCCACGATTTCCCCGGTCTGTTCCACCACCTCGAAAGCCATGTAGAACACCCCATAGATCCTGGTAATAGCATTATCCATATTGGTCCGGGCTTCTCCCGTAATATAAAGCGTGCGTTGATCCATATTCCTGTTTCTCCTTCGGTATCAGATGCAGACAGCTCAGAGGGGCACTCCATTTCGCCCCATTCCCCTATCTCAGGATGGGCCTGTCCCTCTCCTGCCTGGGAATGCAAAAGCTCTCTTTATTTTACCACCACTTCTCCCTGGAGAAAACGAATATCAGGATCCATATCCGTTTCAACCGCCTGTCATAGTCTCCCACACCCACTGGGAAATCCGCCCGATGGTTTCCCGGCCGCTGCGATTGTCCGGCATCTGGCTGGTGAGTACCACAAGGATGTAGGGATGGTCCGGCAGCAAAAAGATGCCGCCGTCATTCTCCACGCCGTCCAGATCCCCGCATTTGTGGGCCAGAGGCACAGTCTCCGGCAGGTACCGCTGCAGCCGTTCCCCCTGCTGCTGCCGTTTCAGGATGTCCAGCATGAGCTTGCTGGCCCGCTGGCTCACCAGCGTACCTTCGTAGATTTTCCGCAGCAGCTTTCCCATGTCGCCTGCCGAAATCCAGTTGTCCATGCCCCGTGCCAAAGCATCGCTGTCCATCATCCTGCGGCCCAGGCGAGCTGCCTGGAGCCCCAGTTTCTTGCCCAGCGCATTGACATTTTCCATCCCCACCAGACCGATGATCCGGTTGGTGGCCAGGTTGTCGCTGACGATGATCATCAGAGTGGCCAGTTCCTTCAAGGTAAAGACATGCCCCGGTTCCAGTTCCTTCAGGATGCCATCTCCCCCTGTATAATCCTCCTTCCGGATGGTCACCGGCTGCTCCAGGGAAAGTTTTCCCTGTTCCACCTGGCGCAGCAGTTCCGCCAGGATCAATACCTTGATGGTACTGGCAGACGGAACGGCACGGGTCCCCGCAAAGGAGAACCCGTGCCCGTTGGTTTCATCATAGAAATCCACTGCCACTGTACCGGCGCTCTGCCGGCACAGGGATGCGATCCGTTTTTTCACTTGTTCCAGGCTGGATATGATTTCCATAATGCCTCCCCGATTTCCCTCAGGCCATCATTTTCAGGACATAGCCGCAGATCAGCCCGGCGAAATTCCCGACGGCGGCGCCCAGCACCCCCATCAGTACCCCGATGCCCGCATAGGATTCGTTGTAGGCCGAAGCCACGATGGGTGCCGAGGCTGCCCCGCCGATATTGGCCAGGGACGCCGTGGACACCATGCACAGATCCCAGTGGAACAGCTTGCTGAGCACATACATGAGGATCACGTGTACCGCAAGGATGAAGAACCCGTAGACCACCCACATGGGTGCACTCAGAAGGTCCATGACGGAAGCCGTGGACGCCAGCAGGGAAACGACGGCGTACAGGTACACGCTGGACAGTTCCTCCACGGCCGGTACCTTGCCCAGCGGGCTCATGGCGCAGACAAGGCCCAGTACCGTGACGAACACGGTGGTCATGGTGCCCTTATCGAACATACCCAGGCCCACAGCCTTCAGAGAAGCGTTCAGGGAAGCCCCCACGCTCTGGCTGATGGCGGATACCAGCAGGGAAATACCGATCAGGAAAATCCAGTCAGCTGCGGTGGCCTTTTTCTTTTCTTTGGCCACTTCAGCAGCAGCCGCATCTGCCACAGCCTGCAGTTTGGAGGTATCGGCCTTCACCGCATTGTTCCATTTGGGTGCGTATTTCACCATGAGCAGCAGCAGGGCGATCCACACGGAATAACACACTGTATCCAGAGCCAGCTGTAGGCACCGGCATCCACCGGCAGTGCCGCCTGCATGGCTGCCATATTGGCCGACCCTCCTACCCAGGAGGCATACAGAGCGGCCACGGCACCCCAGGTATCATTGCCCAGGAATCCCTTGAAAATGGGATACCCGATGACGAAGCCCGCGAACAGGGTGACGGAACAGCCCAGGAAGATCGCCACCATCCGGCCGCCCAGTTTGGCCAGTTTCCGGAAGTCGCAGCGCAGCAGCATGACAAAGATCATGGCGTACAGCAGATTGTTCTTCAGTGCCTTATACGCAGCAGACACTTCCTTGGAATGGTACAGTCCCATGGTGCAGAACACCATGTTCAGCACATAGATCCACACCAGAGGTGGAACCAGGTTGAAGATCTTCCACTTGGTATATTTTTCCAGGGCCAGCAGGCCCCCTGCCAGAAACATCAGAAACGCAATGTAAGTAAAGCCGTTGGTAATGACCATCGTTCATCGCCCCTTTCTTTTCCCCCATCCGGGAGGTCAGTCGTCCAGATACCGGATGCCTTCTACGCCGGTAATGCCCAGTCCCGGCGCATCACTGACCGTAATGTGTTTTTCGTTGAACACGGCGCCGCCCTGCACCGGATCTTCCGAGCAGAGCACCGGCCCATCCAGGTCGATCCTGGTGATGATTTTCCGGGCACAGGCCAGATGGACGGCCGCATTGACGCTGACCTTGGCTTCCAGCATGCAGCCGATCATGCATTCCACGCCGCAGACCTCCGCCAGTGTGGCGATTTTCAGGGCGTTGGTCAGGCCGCCGCATTTCATCAGCTTGATGTTGATCAGGTCCGCTGCCTGCATCTGGACGATCTTCAGCGCATCTTCCACGGAAAATACGCTTTCATCGGCCAGCACCGGAACGTAGGACCGTTCCGTCACGTACTTCAGACCCTCGAAGTCGTGGGCCTTCACCGGCTGTTCCACCAGCTCGATATCCAGGCCCCTGTCCTGCATCTGGTTCAGCAGTTTTACCGCCTGTTTCGGACTCCAGGCCTGGTTGGCATCGATGCGGATCCGGATGTCCGGTCCCACAGCCTTCCGGATGGCAGCCAGCCGGGCCACATCCAGGGAGGGGTCGATCCCCACCTTGACTTTCAGGGTATCATACCCCCGCTGCACGGCATTGACGGCGTCCCGGGCCATTTCCTCCGGAGGGTTCACACTGATGGTCAGGTCCGTGACGATCTGGTTGCGGGCACCACCCAGCATCTTGTACACCGGGATGCCATACTTTTTGCCATACAGATCCCACAGGGCCATATCGGCGGCTGCCTTGGCACTGGTGTTCTTCACGATGCATTGCTGCACCGCCCGGGTGATGTCCTCGAAATCGTCCACATCCCGGCCCAGCAGGGTCTTGCTGATATGATCCTGAAAGGCTCCGATGATGGCACCGGTGGTATCCCCGGTAATGGCCCCGGTGGGAGGCGCTTCCCCGAAGCCCACCTCCCCGGTGTCCGTATGGATTTCCACGATCACATCTTCCACACTGTTCACCTGACGCAGGGCCGTCTTGAACGGTACCCGCAGGGGGACGGAGATCCGTCCCAGCCGGATTTTCGTAATCTTCATGGCAATTCCTCCTTATTTGGCCAGCCGGTACAGCGCCTCTGCATAGATATGGGCATTCAGTACCAGTTTCTCGATTTCCCAGTATTCATTGGGCAGGTGTTCCCGTACGGCATCCCCCGGGAAAATGGGTCCGAAGGCCACGATATTGGGAATGGCCTTGGCATAGGTGCCGCCGCCGATACACAGGGTGCCGGGCTGGAAGTCCGTCATTTCGCCGTACACCTGGAGCAGGGTCTGGATGTAGGGCGTCTGGGGATCCACATACAGTGCCTTCTTATGGGTCTCGGATACCTTGGTGAAGCCTGCCGCGGCAAAAGCAGCATCCAGTTTGGGGGCGCAGTCCTCATAGTGTTTCGTCACCGGGTACCGGTAGTTGATCTTCACAGTCAGTTCCGTTTCATTGGCTTCCGCCACCCCCACGTTGAAGGAGAGCTTGCCGGAATCGGCGTCCTCCAGGCAGATGCCCAGGGATTCTCCGTGGACCTCCAGCCCGATTTTATCCGCCAGAAAGGTCAGGGCATCCTTCAGTTCCCCGCTGAAAGGCAGCTGGTTCAGGGCCTTGAACAGCCGGCCGGCAGCGTTTTCACCCTGTTCCGGATGGGCCGCATGGGCCTGTACCCCCTGGGCCACCACTTTCAGCCCTTCCGGAACCACTTCCCACTGAACTTTGGATTCCGGTTTCACCACTTCCTCCAGCAGACGGGTAGCTTCTGCCGGTGTGCAGGCCACCATGGCTTCCGCCAGGGCCGGTACCACATTGAAGGCCGAACCTGCCTTCAGGCTCTTCAGGATGATAGGACCGTCCTGGGTATATTTCTTTGAGAAAGTCACATTGATGATACCCTTTTCCCCGTTGATCACCGGGTATTCTCCGTCAGGGGTGAAGCCGCACACCGGGATTTCCCCGCCTTTTTCCAGATAATGCTTCATATCGGCACTGCCAGTCTCCTCATTGGTGCCGAACAGGATGCGGATCCGCCGTTTCAGAGGCACCCCGCTGTCCTTCAGAGCCTTCAGGGCATACAGGGCAGCGGTGGTGGGGCCTTTGTCATCCATGGTACCCCGGCCATATACGTTGGTGCCGTCACAGTCACCGCTGTAGGGATCCCGATCCCAGCCATCCCCTTCAGGCACCACATCCAGATGCCCCAGCACGGCCACCATTTCCGGTCCTTCCCCATATTCACACCAGCCCATATAGTGATCCACGTTTTCTGTCCTGAAGCCCATAGCGGCCGCTTTCTCCAGCATGAAGTCCAGGCATTTCGCCGGACCGTCCCCGAAAGGTTTTCCCGGTTTTGCGTCTTCCCGGACACTCTTGATCCGGACGGCCTGCTGCAGTGTTTCTACCATGGCCTGTTTGTTCTGATCCACCCATTTTGTCAATTCCATTGGTCTGCCTCCCTTACTGATTCCTGGGAAATGCCATCCCGGGATACAAAAAAGCCCAGCAAGGCATAAAACTCCCGTTTCATACCGTTGCTGGGTCTCACTTTGCTTCCTGGGACATTGGCGGATGTTCCACACAAAATGAAGCAGCATTTCCATCGGTTACCAATTCTAGTTTACTTGATAGTTTTTTCTGTGTCAATCGATTTATCTCACATTTTTACATTATATAGTATCTTGTATACATATTGACGGGTAAATTGTTCATCGGTATAATGAAAAATAGCAAAAAAATTCACAATTCAGGAGGTTGTCCCATGCACAAAGGAAGATTCATGAAAGCTGCCATCCTGGGGCTCTGTGCCGCCCTGCTTCTGCCTTCCGCCTGCCTGGCCGCCAAAGGGAAAAAGGGAATCCCCGGTCCTGCCAGAAAGCAGCTGACCCGGGAACTGGATGCCATGGTGGGCCATAACGGCACCCACGTGCCCGGACTGGGGGTGGAAGTATATAAAAACGGCAAAAAGGCCTACACCCATTTCGCCGGCCACCGGTACTTTGCCGAAAAGCCCGGCCAGAAAGATCTGCCCATTACCGGCAAAACCCGATTCCGGGCCGCTTCCGTATCCAAAATGTTCACCGCCTTCACCATCATGCAGCTGGTGGATGAAGGAAAACTGACCCTGGATGAGGATGTAAGCGGTCTGCTGGGTTTCCCGCTGCGGAACCCCCATTATCCGGGCACTCCCATCACGGTGCGGATGCTGCTCTCCCACACCTCCGGCCTCCGGGACGGCAAACTGTATGCCATCCCACCGGCCGACTCCGTACAGGAATTCTTCACGGAAAAAGGGAAATTCTATGAGGACGGCGACCACTTCGCTCCATTGGGCCAGGCCCCGGGCAAATACTTCAAGTACTCCAACATCAACTACGGCCTTTTGGGCACCCTCATCGAAAAGGTCACCGGGGAACGGTTCGACAAATACCAGAAGAGCCACATCCTGAAACAGCTGGACATCAAGGCCGACTACACCCCGGGCAACCTGTCCAAAGGAGAGTTTAAAAATCTGGGCGTGATCTACCAAAAGAACAGTAACGGCAAATGGGACGAGAACGGCCCCTGGGTCCCCCAGATCGACGATTACCAGGGCAAACAGCCGCCGAAGGACCAGGTAAAGGTACAAAACCCGGACCACCGGGAGCTGGATGCGTTCTACGATCTGAAGGACTATGTACCCGGCACCAACGCCACCATCTTTTCTCCCCAGGGCGGGCTGCGGATCAGCTATGATGAACTGGGGCATGCCCTGGAAATGCTGGTGAACGGCGGCCGATACAAAGGGAAACAGATCATCCGGCCGGGACTGCTGAAAGAGATGATGACGCCCCAGTGGACCTATGACCCCAAAGCGTCCAATGGTTCCACCTATGGAGGCACCATCCTGGCCTACGGCCTGGGCCTCTACCCCATCTACGGCAATTCCACCAGCCGGGTGGTGAAGGACCATGAGCTGGACCTGTGGGGCCACACCGGTGAAGCCTACGGCCTGCTGTCCGGAGTGTTCCTGGTCCCCGGCACAAAGGATGGTTTCGTGTATATGATGAACGGAGAAGCCCTGGCCGAAGACGATGATCCACGCAGTGCCGGCAGATTCAGCGGCAACTATGTGTGGGAAGAGAACATCATGGACTCCATTTGCCGGAATGCGTTTCTCTAAGTCTCTAGTCACTAGTCTCTAACCGAAAGAAAGGACCCGCCCTGACCAGGACGGGTCCTTTTGATGTTATCAAACCAGTTTATTTTTCCTGGCTCAGTTCTTCTTCATAGGCCTGCAATACCTGTTCCAATGCTTCTTTTGTCAGCGTCTGGTTGATGGCATTGCGGTAAAACGCGCTGTGGGGCAGACCGTGGAAATAATGGGCTCCATGGTTGCGCATTTCCCGGACAGCCACCTTTTCCCCCTTGAAGGCGATCAGGTCCCCCAGGTGCCGCCGCACCATGGCGAACCGTTTCTCCAGGGTCACCGCCGGAATGGGCTGACCGGAAAGAGCTGCCTTCACCTCCCGGAAGATCCAGGGATTGCCCTGGGCGCCCCGGGCAATCATGATGCCGTCACAGTGGGTGACCTCCCGCAGGGCCAGGGCATCCCGGGCCGTAAACACATCCCCGTTGCCGATCACCGGGATGGAAACGGCTTCCTTCACCTGCCGGATGATGTCCCAGTCAGCCTTCCCACTATAAAACTGACCCCGGGTCCGGCCATGGACGGCCACGGCCGCTACCCCGGCCTTTTCCGCCAGTCGGGCGATTTCCACGGCATTTTTATGCTCATCATCCCAGCCGGCCCGAAATTTCACGGTCACCGGCAGATCTACCGCATCCACCATGGCGCAAAGGCAGGCATAGGCCCGTTCCGGGTCCTTCATCAGGGCCGACCCTTCTCCGTTGGACACGATCTTATGCACCGGGCAGCCCATGTTGAAATCAATAACGTCGGCGCCATGCTCCGCTACGATTTTTGCACCCTGGGCCAGCTCTTCCGGTACGGAGCCGAACAGCTGGATGGCCACAGGATGTTCCCGAGGATCCACTTCCAGCATGGCAAAGGTCTTGGGATTCCTGAACAGCAGTGCTTTGGCACTGACCATTTCCGAAACCACATAGTCGGCCCCCAGTTCCCGGCAGATCACACGGAAGGGAAGGTCGGTGACCCCGGCCATGGGGCCCAGGACCACTGGATTCTGTGAAAAGATGTTTTCCTGCATAGTTTCCTTTCTTATAGACAAAAAACGGGGAGACGGCCTGGCCGCTCCCCATCATTTTTAGCTGATTAATAGTGTTTGGGATGGTTCATGTTGTAGAGGATCCGCAGACCTTCCAGGGTCAGGAACGGTTCCACCACATCCACGTGTTCGGATTCAGAAGCCATCAGCTTGCCGAAGCCGCCGGTAGCCACTACGAACGCCTGGCCGTCCAGTTCCTTTTTCATGCGCGTGATCAGGCCGTCCATCTGGCCTACGAACCCGAAGATCACCCCGCTGCGCATGGCATGGATGGTATCCCGGCAGATGGCCTTGGGCGGTTTGATCAGTTCGATCCGGGGCAGTTTGGCTGCTTTCTGGAACAGGGCTTCCGTGGAAATCCCGATACCCGGGGCAATGGCGCCGCCCAGGTATTCCCCATCGGGGCGCAATGCACAGAAGGTAGTGGCCGTACCGAAGTCGATGATGATCAGGTTGCCCTTATCGCCATACATATGATGAGCAGCCACCGCATTCACGATCCGGTCCGCCCCGATCTGGGAAGGATCATCGTAATCCAGCTTCAGTCCTGTATTGATTTCGCTGGTTACCACAAAAGGAGTGATCCCGAAATACCGTTTGCTCATATTGCACAGCGGTACCAGCAGGGGCGGCACAACGGTGGAAATGATGATATCCTCGATATCCTTCATATCCATGCCGCTGTAGGCAAACATGCTCCCCAGGATGATGCCGAATTCATCCGATGTGCGGGAACGGCTGCTGGAGATCCTCCAGTGAGCCTGCCAGGTGTTTCCGTCATGAACGCCTACTACGATATTGGTATTCCCAACATCCATTACCATCAACATGGTCTTGTTACCTCCAAAATTTCCGGTCTCGTCTTACCAGGGTCTCTTTGCCCGGGTCACAAACGCTTTTATTATAGGGGCTAAGCCTCATAATGTCAATACAGGAACCTGCAGAAGCCTTGCTTCAGCAGGATTCCTTACGCTTTCCACAGTCCCCCGGCCTTCAGCGCTCTCCGGATGCGGATGCCCAGGAAGGCCACCAGGAAGCTTTTCAGGATGTCCAGAGGCAGGAAGGGCAGGACGGCCAGGGCCAGTGTCTTATCCCATGTCATGGGTTTATGCAGAAAATACGCAAAGCTCAGTTTGAACCCAAGGGCACCTACGGCGTAGCACACCACCATGGTGAGAGCCAGATAGACAAAATTTTTCAGCAGGCTGTCCCCGCTTTTGCCATAGCTGATCTTGCCGGCCAGAAAGGCCACAAGGAGGAAACTGATCAGGAAACCTCCCGTAGGGCCGGCCAGCATCACAATGCCCGACTGGCCCTGGTTGAACACCGGAAGCCCCAGGCAGCCCAGCAGCAGCCAGACGAAAACACTTACAGTCCCCCAGGCCGGACCCAGCAGAAAACCGGCCAGCATGGCCATGAACGTCTGCAGGGTAATGGGCACCGGCCCAATGGGAATGGTCACATAGGAGCTGACGATCATCAGAGCGGCAAACAGGGCCGCTCCCATCAAATTTCTCGTGTGGGTCATGCGTATTTCCCCTTTCCCCGGACCGGACGGATGGAAACATCCCCGGCCAGCACCGTTTCCACAGTACCGTCTTCCTTCCGGACCTGCAGAGCCCCCATGCTGTCGATATCCACGGCCGTACCCACATAGGTCTTATCCGGTGCGATCACCTTCACCTGTTTCCCCAGGGTGATGGAATACTTTCTCCACTGGTCGAAAACGGCCCCGAATCCATTTTGGCAGGCTTCCTGGTAATACAGTTCCATGTAGTCCAGCACCCTGGCCAGGAGCGCCACCCGGTCCACCTTGCCGCCGGTCACATCGGCAATGGAAATGGCCGAAGCCCGCAGGTCCTCCGGGACCATTTCCTTCGGGACGCATACATTGATGCCGGTACCGCACACCAGGTAGTTGATATGCCCGAATTCGGCACTCATCTCTGTCAGGATGCCCACCAGTTTCTTCCCTTCCAGCAGCACGTCATTGGGCCACTTGATCTGGGCTTCCACCCCGCAGACTTCCCGGATGGCCTGTACCACAGCCACTGCGGCCAGCAGGGTCATCTTGGGCGCTTCCTGGGGCAGAAACGAGGGTTTCAGCAGTACAGAGAACCACAGTCCCTTGCCCTTGGGGCTGAACCAGCCCCGTCTCAGCCGGCCTTTGCCTCCGGTCTGTTCCTCAGCCACGCAGACAGTGCCGTCGGCAGCCCCCTGCTCCGCCAGTTTCTTCAACACTTCATTGGAACTGACCACACTTTCTTCGTAGCAGATGTGACGGCCCAGGAACCGGGTATGGAGCTTTTCTCCGATTTCCGGGGGCAGCAGCTTGTCCGGTACGCTGGTGAGTACATATCCCTTTTTCGTAAACGCTTCGATGCCGTATCCCTCTTCCTTCAGGACCTGGATGTGCTTCCAGATGGCTGTCCGGGTAATACCCAGGGTCCTGGCCAGTTCTTCCCCGGAAACCGGTTCCGGAGCCTTGTCACGCAAGATCTTCAAGATTTCATTCCGCATAGCAGCGCTTCCCTTCGTTTCCATATGGTTATCTTCAAGTTAACACAACTGTCAAAAGGAAAGGCTGTGAAAATTCACAGCCTTTCTCTCACGCCTGCGGCACCTCTCTGGGTACCGGCGCCACAACCGGTTCCTGGGCCGGTTCCTTCACAGGAATGGGCCCGATGGGAGCCGGATCTCCATCCTTGGGTTCATGGGTATCCTCTTTGGGAGGCACTTCCCCCTTTTCCAGGATGTGACCATATTTGATCAGTTCTTCCACTTCGTGGCCTTCCAGGGTTTCCCGTTCGATCAGGTTCTGGGCAATCAGGTGGAGCTTGTCCATGTTGTCGTTCAACAGCTTCACCGTGCCTTCATACGCCTCATCGATGAACCGGCGGATTTCTCCGTCGATCTGGGCAGCCACCTTTTCACTGTAGTCATTCTGCCGTCCGATATCCCGGCCCAGGAACACCTGTTCCTGCCGATGGCCGAAGGTCACGGCCCCCAGCACTTCACTCATCCCGTATTCACAGGTCATGCGGCGGGCCAGTTCCGTAGCCCGCTGCAGATCGCTGCTGGCACCGCTGGAAATTTCGTGCAGCACCAGGGCTTCGGCAACCCGGCCGCCCAGCAGCACTTTCAGCTGATCCAGCATTTCACTGCGGGTTGCGTAGTACCGGTCTTCCGTAGGCAGGCTCAGGGTATAGCCGCCGGCCCGGCCTCTGGGGATGATGGTGACCTTGTGCACCGGATCCGTATGATCCAGCAGCATGCCCACCAGGGTATGCCCGCCTTCGTGGTACGCCGTCAGCCGTTTTTCCTCGTCGGTGATGACCCGGCTCTTCCGTTCCGGTCCCATCATCACCCGTTCGGCAGCTTCTTCCATGTCGCTCATGGTGATGGTCACCTGGTTGTTCCGGGCAGCCAGCAGGGCCCCTTCGTTCACCAGATTGGCCAGATCCGCCCCGGTGAACCCGGGAGTCTGGCGGGCAATCACGCCCAGATCCACGCTGGGATCGATGGGTTTGCCCTTGGTGTGTACCCGCAGAATGGCGCGGCGGCCCCGGATATCCGGTTTGTCCACTACAATCTGCCGGTCAAAACGGCCCGGCCGCAGCAGGGCCGGATCCAGGATGTCCGGACGGTTGGTGGCGGCAATCATGATGATGCCTTCATTGGCACCAAACCCGTCCATTTCCACCAGCAGCTGGTTCAGGGTCTGTTCCCGTTCGTCGTGGCCGCCGCCCAGACCGGCACCTCTCTGCCGGCCTACTGCATCGATTTCATCGATGAACACGATACAGGGGGCGTTCTTCTTGGCCTGGTCGAACAGATCCCGTACCCGGGAAGCCCCAACGCCCACAAACATTTCTACAAAGTCAGAGCCGGAAATGCTGAAGAATGGAACCCCGGCTTCCCCGGCCACGGCCTTGGCCAGCAGGGTCTTACCTGTACCGGGAGGCCCGTACAGCAGCACGCCTTTGGGGATCTTGGCCCCCAGCTGGTTGTACTTCTGGGGTGCCTTCAGGAATTCCACCACTTCTTCCAGTTCCTGTTTGGCTTCGTCAGCACCGGCCACATCTTTGAACGTGACTTTGCTCTTGCCATCTCCGTACAGTTTGGCCTTGCTCTTGCCAAAGCTCATGACCCGGCTGCCGCCGCCCTGGGCATTGTTCATCATGAAGAACCACAGGATCACGATGACCACCATGGGCAGGATGGAACTCAGCAGGTTGCTGAGCATGGACGGCTGAGGGGGCAGTTCTGCCCTGATTTCCACATCCCGGGCTTCCAGGGTTTCCACCAGTTTGTTGTCCCGGGGCGCAATGGTGGTGAATTCGGCTCCGTTCTTCAATTTGCCTTTGATCACGGAGTTGTCCACAATGGTGACATTCTTCACTTCATCCTGCTGGACTTCCTTGATGAAGTTGCTGTAGCTCATTTCATTCTTGGGGGTATTGGATGCATTGTAATAGTCGTAGATCCAGACCCCTATGATGACGATGAGCAGGTAAAATACAAGGTTGCGGATAAACTTACTCACACTTGGCTCCTTTCCTGCCTGGGGCGCTTACCGCTTTGCCTCAGGGCATGGAGAAATTATTTTTCATAGACGGAACGTTTCAGGATGCCGATATAGGGCAGGTTCCGGAATTCTTCATCGTAATCCAGGCCGAATCCCACCACAAATTCATCGGGGATCTCAAACCCGGCATAATCGGGCAGTACTTTCACCAGCCGGCGTTCTTTCTTGTCCAGCATGGCTGCAAATTTCAGAGATTTGGGATTGCGGTTGTGGAACAATTCACCCACGGCCTTCAGAGTCAGGCCCGTATCCACCACATCATCCACCAGCAGGACATTCTTGCCGGCAATGTTCCGGCTGGTATCATAGTCGATATCCACTTTCCCGGAGGATTTCGTACCGGACCCATAGGAAGAAGCCTTGATGAAGTCGATGCGCACCGGCACCGTGATGTGTTCCGTCAGTTCCGTCAGGAAGTAGGCAGCGCCCTTCAGCAGGCCGATGACCACCAGTTCTTCCCCGGCATAATCCCGGCTGATCTGGGCACCCATTTCAGCAATACGGGCTTTCAGGGTTTTCTCATCAATCAGGACTCTTTCAATTTTGTCGTTCATTTCTTTGACGCTCCTTTTGTGCTAACTTGGCAGCCCGTTCCTCTTCCCGGGACCGCTGGTTCTTTCCCACCATCAGCCGGCCGTTCAGATAGATCAGCCGGACACCGCCGGGGACATCCAGGGCTTTGTTGCCCACGCCCCTGGCAATCATATCCAGGATTTTCCGGACATGTTCATAACCGATTTCTGCGCCACCCACCTTCCGGGCCAGAATCCGGATCACCCGGCTCTGGAGGGCCGGAGGCAAGGCAGCGAATTCCTTCTCCACCTTGATATCCCAGGTGTCGAATACCTCCCGGCCGTAACAGTCGATGTACCGCTGGGCCTGGTGTTCCAGATAGGCCTCGTCATCAGCCGCCAGGGCGGCTGCCTGGGCCAGCTGCCTGCGGATCTGGGGATTCTGGGTCTCCAGGAGGGGCAGCAGTTTCTGCCGTACCCAGTTCCGTTTCAGGGTCAGATCACTGTTGCTGCTGTCCTGGCAGTAGGTCAGCCCCTGCTCTTCGCAGTACGCTTCCGTATCCCGCCGGGTAATGCCCAGAAAGGGCCGGGCCAGGTATCCGCTCACCGGCAACATCCCCCGCAGGCCCCGGGTACCGGCACCCCGCAGCAGGTTCAGCAGCACCGTTTCTGCCTGATCATCCCGGTGATGGGCCAGGAAAATGGCCCCGGCATCCGCTTCCTTCCGGCAGGTTTCCAGGGCTTCATAGCGCAGCCGGCGGGCCGCATCTTCAAGAGAAAGGCCTTTTTCTTCGGCCAGTTCCCCGGCGTCCACATCCACCCGTCTGAATTCCAGGCCGTTCTGTCCGCAATAGTCTTCCACCAGCCGGGCATCCCGTTCAGCCTCTTCGCCCCGGAGATGGTGCTGTACATGGACCACCAGGACCTTCACCTGGTCCTCTTCTCCCTGTTTGGCCATGGCATCGGTCAGGGCCAGGGAGTCGGCGCCCCCGCTGCAGGCGGCAACCACTGTGGTTTGAGGCTGCCAGAGTGGAGAAGCTGCCACCAGTTTCTTCATACTGTCTTCCAGAATACTCACGTCTTCCACTCACCCCTTAATAAAAAAAGGTACTTCCGAGGAAGTACCTTTTGTGTTCATCAATCTCCTCTGCGAGCACCACGGCCGCCCCGTTTGGATTCCGTATTCCGTTTCAGATCCAGCAGACGATCATCGCTTTCCTTTAAGAACTTGGAAAGCTTGTCTTCGAAGCTCATGGGACCCATGGGCCGGGGAGCTCCGTGGAAGGATTTGCCTTCGAACCGCTTCTTGCCCTCGAACCGTTTGCCGCCTTCGAAGTGCTTGTTCCCACCCTCGAAGCGTTTTCCTTCAAAATGTCTGTTTTCGAAAGAATGGCCCGGTTTCCGTTCCGGCATGGGAGCCGGCGGCATCAGGGCTTTCAGAGAAAGGCCGATCTTGCCTTTTTCATCCACCGAAACCACCTTGACGGTGACTTTGTCTTTCACTTTGAGGAAATCATGTACATCCTTGACGAAGACATTGGAAACCTCAGAAATGTGAATCAAACCAACCTTATTTTCGGGTAACGACACAAATGCACCGAAATTCGTAATCCCGGTGACAATCCCATCTACTACTGCGCCTTTTTCCAAAGCCATAGGTCAAAGACATCCTCCTTTTATCAGTGGGTATTACGTTAACCATTATACCGTTGTTAACGAAATTTCGTCAAGGGGAAAAAGAGGGGGAATCAAGGCCCTCAGGCCTCGATTCCCTCGTATTCGTACCCGGCTTTCAGGATGGCACTCTTGAAGTCATTTTCCGGTACCTCCCTGGATTCCCGGACCTCCACCCGGCCGGTGGTATGGTCAGCTTTGGCGCTGATCACCCCGTCCAGGGCCTCCAGGTTCTTCTTCACGTGCGCTTCGCAATGGGCGCACATCATACCCTTTACATCCAGCACCACTGTATGGCCGCCGTCCGCTGCCACCTGGGGTCTGGCCACCTGGAAGGTTTCGCTTTCCACCATGGCCCTGGCCCTGTTTTCCCGTTTTTTGTCATGGCTGGCATCATGGATCTTGAACAGGTTCAGCCGCAGGGCGTTCATGCACACGGTGAAACTGGAGATGCTCATGGCCGCAGCCCCCAGCATGGGGTTCATCTTGAAGGAATACAATCCGGCTGCGCAGGGAATCAGCAGTACGTTGTAGAAGAAGGCCCAGAACAGATTCTCATGGATGTTCCGTACTGTGCCGCGGCTCAGCCGTACCGCTGCGGATACGTCGGTCAGTCTGCTGTTCATCAGTACGATGTCGGCAGAATCTATGGCCACATCGGCGCCGGCTCCGATGGCAATGCCCAGATCAGCCCGGGTCAGGGCCGGTGCATCGTTGATGCCGTCCCCCACCATGGCCACTGTACCGGCTTTCTGCAGCTGGCGGATCACAGTTTCCTTGCCCTCCGGCAGGACCCCGGCGATGACCCGGTCCACCCCGGCCTGTCTGCCGATGGTTTCGGCGGTCCGTTCATTATCCCCGGTGACCATGACCACTTCGATGCCCATATTCTTCAGTTCCTGGATGGCCCTGGCCGAATCTTCCTTGATCACGTCGGCTACGGCGATCATCCCGGCCAGCTTCCCGTCTCTGGCGAACAGCAGCGGGGTCTTGCCCTGGCCGGCCAGTTCTGCGGCACGGGCCTTCATGTCAGCTCCTACCATTCCCAGGGACTCCAGATATGTCAGGCTGCCGCCCAGCAGCTTGCTGCCGCTCTGGACCACCTGCAGCCCGTTGCCCGGCAGGGCCTGGAAGGCATCCACAGCCTCGGCCTGCAGGTTCTGTGCCCGGGCTTCTTCCACCACAGCCCTGGCCAGGGGATGTTCGGACTTCTGTTCCAGGTCAAAAGCCAGTTGCAGCAGGGTTTCCTTCGTATAGCCCTCTGCCGGGATCACATCGGTGACCTTGGGCTGGCCCTTGGTGATGGTCCCGGTCTTATCCAGGGCCACAATGTTCACTTTCCCGGCCATTTCCAGGGACTGGGACGTCTTGAACAGGATGCCATTTTTGGCACCTACACCGCTGCCCACCATGATGGCCACAGGGGTTGCCAGGCCCAGGGCACAGGGGCAGGCCACCACCAGTACAGCAATCCCGTAGCTGATGGCCTGGGAAGCCGGTACACCGGCGATCAGCCAGCCGATGGTGGTAAGCAGGGCGATGCCGATGATGGCAGGAACGAACACCGCGGAAACCTTATCGGCGATCCGGGCAATGGGAGCCTTGGTGGCAGCCGCATCACTGACCAGTTTGATGATCTGGCTCAGGGTGGTGTCTTCCCCTACCCGGGTGGCTTCACATTCCAGATACCCGGACTGATTGATGGTGGCTGTGGAGACCTTGTCCCCCGGTTTCTTGTCCACCGGCAGGCTTTCCCCGGTCAGAGCGCTTTCGTTCACAGCCGAAGTCCCCTTGACCACCACCCCATCCACCGGGATGTTTTCTCCGGGACGGACGGCGAAAATATCGCCTTTCTGCACATCATCGATGGAAACGGTGACTTCCCTGCCATCCCGGATCAGTACAGCCGTCTTGGGAGCCAGTTTCATAAGGCCTTTCAGGGCGTCGGTGGTCCGGCCCTTGCTCATGGCTTCCAGCATCTTACCCAGAGTGATCAGGGAGGGGATCATGGCTGCCGTTTCGAAATACAGCTCGTGCATATACATATGGTGGAGCGCTTCAAAGGGAGCACCATGGACCGTCAGATAGGTGATTTCATAGAACACCCCTAGGGACCACAGGAACGAAACGGAAGACCCTAGTGCCACCAGGGTATCCATGTTGGGTGCCCCATGGAGCAGGGTCTTGAACCCGCTGGTGTAAAAATCCCTGTTGATGAACATGACGATGATGGCCAGCAGCATCTGGGTCAGCATCAGTCCCAGATGGTTCCCGTCCAGGAGAGCCGGTACCGGCCAATCCAGCATGTTGTGCCCCATGGTCAGATACATGAGCACGAACAGGAAACCCAGGGAGGTCAGAAGACGGCGGCGCAACCGGGGCGTCTCATGATCCTTCAGGGCCTCTTCATCGGCGGCCAGTTTTTCGGCCAGCCCCTGTCTGGCCTGGGACGCCCCCTTGACGGAAGCACCATAGCCGGCGTCTTCCACCGCCTTGATGATATCCGCATCGGAGGCCGTCCCATCCACACCCATGCTGTTGGTGAGCAGGGAAACCGAAACGCTTTTCACGCCCGGTACACCGGCTACGGCCTTTTCCACATGGGCCTGACAGGCTGCACAGGTCATGCCGGTAACAATATATTGCTTCATAATAGAAACCTCGCTTTCCAATACCCTACCAGGGTACCCTTTTCTGTGTTTCTTATCATACCCCCAATGGGTACGAATGTCAAGAGGTGAGGTAGGATATAAGAAAGGGATGTGAAAATATACTTTTCACATCCCTTTCTTATATTTCTCCACGATTTCCTCTTCCCGGACCGGCGGCTGGCCCAGCCAGCCCAGGGCCATGTCCAGGTCCAGGGTAATGGTCCCATCCTCCTTCACAAAGGCCGGAATGCCAATGAAGGAAGTTCCATTTTCTCCTTCCCGGACCGGGGCGAATTCCGGTTTCCGGTCCCGCAGGGTCAGGAACGCTTTCAGGTTTGTGGTATTGGCCGTAATATCCACCCAGTGGAACTGATCCTCCAGGCCCCGGCTTTTCAAAACCGCCATTGTATTCCGGCAGTCGATGCAGATGGTACTTCCGTATAACGTAATCATGGTTCAGTCTCCTTTCTGTTTTCCCCAGAATTATACCATGGAATCAGAAACCGTATTATAATGATTCTATCCAAATGAAACGGAGGAATCCTCATGACCCCTGAAACCTTCCTTGCCCTCCTGATCCGGGCAGGAAAACTAAAGACTTCCGTGCGCCACTGCTGGCTGGCAAAAGGACGGCAGGAAAGCGTGGCGGATCACAGCTGGCGCATGGCCCTGATGGCTCTGCTCCTGGCCCATGTTCCTGAATTTTCCCAGGTGGATCTGGACCGGGTGATCCATCTCTGCCTGATCCATGATCTGGGCGAAGCCTTTACCAGTGACATTCCCACCTTCCAGAAAGACCGGGCTGACCGGGAGGAAGAAAATCGGATCTACCAGGATTGGCTCCAGACCTTTCCGGAAGCAGACCGGAAAGAATGGGAAGCCCTGCTTTCTGAATGGGAATCCCAGACATCAAAAGAGGCCCAGGTGGCCAGGGCCCTGGACAAGCTGGAAGCAGTCATCAGCCACAACGAATCGGATATCCGCACCTGGCTGCCTTTGGAACATTCCCTGCAGTTCACCTATCCGGAAAAGGCAGTATCCTTTTCTCCCTGGCTGAAAGCATTGAAACAGCTGGTGGACCAGTGGACAAGGCAAAAGGAAAAAGACGCAGGTTTCCGTGCATAGAATAATCATCCACCCGCATAGCGGGTGGTTTTTCCTTTTCGGGCATAGCCCTAA
>OLFW01000805.1_pt1 | contig 23319 bp, 18 predicted proteins | sample 1605351 | NCBI WGS metagenome assembly OLFW01 (sample SAMEA3888918, study PRJEB22519) | human gut metagenome | biome: human gut; feature: human-associated habitat; material: faeces | place: Denmark | collected 2010 | reverse complement strand
GGGTACCGAAAAAAAAGACGCGCTTGCCGCGTATGCCCTGCCACAGGCGCAGGCTGCGGCTGTCGGGCAGGCCACGGCGCACCCAGAAGCCCAGGAGCAGGGTCCCGGCATGATCGAGCAGCGGCGGATGCCCCGCGGGGAACACGGGGGCCCCGGTGGCGTCGACAAGGGCATCGGCCAAAGAACGGGTATTGCCGGTGGTGCTGGAGCAAAGGATGCACAGCGGCAAGGAAAGCTGGGGAACGAGCTGGGGGATGATGTCTGTCATGGCTATCTGTGATACTGTATGCCGCCCTTTGTCAGGCCTGCGCCGCGGCATCACCGGAGCGCGACGCACAGTGGCGGGAGCGTCATGCAAAAAGGCACGGCCGAAGGCCGGGCCTGCCTGCGGCCCTCATCTATGCCGCATAGGGGCAGGCCCGTAAAGGCCGGAGCGAAAAACACGGCCGGAAAGCCGCTAGTCCTGGGCCCGGCGCTCCAGGGCCGCCATGTCCAGCAGTTCCACCCGCCGCCGCTCCAGGCGGATGGCGCCTTCCCGGGCCAGCTTGTTGAGTTCCCTGCTCAGGCTCTCGCGGCTCAGGCCCAGCAAGCGGGCCATGAGCTCCCGGGTACCGGGCAGTTCCAGCTGGCGGCGGCCCTCCTCCATGCGGGAGCGGTGCAGCAGCCATCCGGCCACCCGGCGGGAGACCGAGATCACGCCCTGCGAGCCGGCCACCTTGTTGACGAACAGACGCTGCCGGGCCGCCAGCACCTGCAGGAGCCAGCGGGCCAGCCGGGGATTCTCGTCCAGCAGCCTGTCCATGGTGGCCCGCTCCAGCCAGAGCAGGCGTCCCGGCCCCAAAGCCACGGCCGTGGCGGGCAGGGGAGCCTCGTAGAACAGGGCCCCCGGATCGGGGAAGGCCCCGCCACGGGTCAGGTGCAGGACATATTCCCTGCCCTGCGGCCCCATCTTGACCAGTTTCACCTCACCGGACAAGACGAAGGGCACATGGCGTATCTCGTCCCCTTCACGGAACAGCACATCGCCCGCCCGCATCTCGGCCAGACGGCCCGTGTCCAGCACAAGGCCGGTCTGCCTTTCGTCCAGCCAGCGGCCCAGCGGACTGTGGCGCAGGGCATCCCGCAGGCTCTGGGGATCGGTGGGGCGGTCCCCTTTTTTCCGGTCCATGCGCGACCTCCATGGAAGCTTCGCCCCTGCGGGGCAGGGGCAGGAAAAACGACCGGACGGGGCAGCGGCCCCGCCGGGCCCAAAAACACAGGGGAAGACCGCGTCACGGCCTTCCCCTGCGGAGAATCTTAGCCCAGGATCGCCTTGAGGTCTTCGTCAGGCGTGGTCACGGGCATGATGTTCCACTGCTCCACCAGCACCTTGAGGATGTTGGGGGACACGAAGGCAGGCAGCGTGGGCCCGAGGCGGATGTTCTTCACGCCCAGGGCCAGCAGGGTCAGCAGGATGCTCACGGCCTTCTGTTCGTACCACGAAAGCACCAGCGACAGCGGCAAATCGTTGACGCCGCACTTCAGGGCATCAGCCAGGGCCATGGCCACACGCACGGCGGCGTAGGCATCGTTGCACTGGCCCACGTCCAGCAGGCGCGGGATGCCGCCCAGGCTGCCCAGCTCCTTGTCGAAGAAGCGGAACTTGCCGCAGGCCAGGGTCAGGATCAGGCAGTCGGCCGGGATCTTCTCCACCAGCTCGGTATAGTAGTTGCGGCCGGGACGGGCGCCGTCGCAGCCGCCCACCAGGAAGATGTGGCGCAGCTTGCCCTGGGCCACGGCATCCAGCACGGCGGGCGCGGCACCCAGCAGGGTCTCGCGGCCAAAGCCGGTCAGCACTTCCTTGCCGGGCACGTCTTCCTCAAAGCCGGGCAGCTCCAAGGCCTTCCGGATGACGGCCGAGAAATCACGGTCCTTGCAGTGGCCCAGGCCGGGCCAGGACACGTTGCCGGAGGTGAAGACCTTGTCGGCGTAGCCCTTGGGATCCTGGATGCAGTTGGTGGTGAAGAGCACCGCGCCGGGGAAGGCGGGAAGCTCCTTCTGCTGGTTCTGCCAGGCCGTGCCGTAATGCCCGGCCAGATGCGGGAAGGCATGCAGCACGGGATAGGCGTGGGCGGGCAGCATCTCGCCGTGGGTGTAGACGTTGATGCCCGTGTCGCGGGTCTGCTCCAGCAGGGCCAGCAGATCGGGCAGATCGTGGCCGGAGACGAGGATGGCCTTGCCCTTGCGCCGGCCCAGGGAAACAGGCGTAGGCACGGGCGTGCCGAAGGTGCCGGTATTGCCCGCTTCCAGCAGCTCCATGGCGCGCAGGTTGGCCTTGCCGCATTCCAGCACCAGGCCCAGCCAGCCGTTGAGGTCACGGCTCTCGGGATCCAGCTCGGTACCGGCGCGCAGGCCGCGATACAGGAAGGCGGCCACGTCGGGATCACGCTGGCCCAGTTCGGCGGCATGGTCGGCGTAGGCGGCCACGCCCTTGAGGCCGTAGAGCAGGATCTGCATGGCGGAACGCACGTCCTCGTCGTCGGACAGGCGGTCGATGGCCGTATCGCGCAGGTCCAGGGCGGCCAGCGGCGTGGGCGACGGGGCACCGGGCACGCGGGCGGCCAGGGCGGTGGTGCGCTCCAGGCATTCTTCCTGCACGGCGCGCAGGGAGACGGGATCGAAATTCACATTGGTCAGGGTGGAGAACAGGGCCTTGAAGGCGAAGTCGTCGGTGGCGGTGTCCACGATGCCGGCGTCACGGGCCATCAGGGCCACGGCCGCCAGTTCGCGCAGCTGCCATACCAGCTTGTCCTGCTGGATGGCCACGGCCTCGTTCTTGCCGCAGATGCCAAGGCGGGTACAGGCCTTGCCCTTGGAGGTCTGTTCACACTGGTTGCAAAACATGGGGGGCTCCTTGTGCTGAGGGGGATGGGTGTCTGTCCATGTCACTAGAGCACATCTCCTCCACCGCAACTGTGACCATCGTCACAAAACAGGGAATCTTTTCACAGTCCCGCCGGACTGCCGGACGATATGCGGAAGATCCCGCCCCTTGCGATCACTTCCAGAAGCGTTTCCAGCCGGAGGCGGGCGCCTCATGACCGCCCTGCAAACTGCCGCCCAGTCCCAGCCGGTGATCCAGCTCCGCCAGCCAGGCCGCGGCCGCCGCGCCGTGTTCCAGCTCCAGGGACCGGTGGCAGGCCAGCACGTCTTCCGCCCTGCCCCGCCAGAACGACAACTGCGGTTCCAGCAGGTCGAGATCGGGATGCCTGTCCACCAGCGTGCGCAGCCCGGCGCTCACGCCTTCCGCATCGCACAGGCGGGCCAGCTGGCGACGGCGCTTCCAGCCCGGACGCCCCTGCGACCAGACCAGCGCCAGATGCAGGACGAAACGCTCGTCCGCCGTGGCTTCCCGCCGCCGGTTGCCGGGCAATATACCCCGCACGGCCCCCAGCACGGCCTTGGTCCCGCTGCCCAGGGCATCCGCCACGGCACCGGTCCCAGAGCTGACGGCCCCGGCCACGGCCTGCCCGGCACCGATGACGGCACCGGCACCGGAACTCACGGCCTCGGCCACGGCCGTACCGCCGCGCGCCACGCTCTGGGCGGCGCCCCGGGTCTTTTCCAAGGCACTGTCGGCCACGGTGCCCACGGTCTCCGAGATCTTCTGGCCCATGGAGGCAGGCAGATCCATCAGCTGCTTGCGGAAGGCCTCCACGATGGCCCCCACGGTCTCCCGCGAGATCTCCGCCAGCATGGTGCCCGCCTCGCGGACGCAGGCCTGCTGCCGGGCCTCTTCCCTGCCCAGGGCCGCGAAGCGGAAGGCGCTGCGCGTCACCACACCGGCCCGGATGGCCAGCAGACAGTTGGCCGCCCCGTCGATGACCGCGGACGTGCACTGCTGCATCATGGGCCCCATGAGCGGCACGCTGGAGGCCGCCATGACGGGCGTGACCGCGGGCAGCAGCTCGTTCATGCTCTCGGTGATGGTCCGGGGGATGTCCAGGGCCTCGATGGAAAAGGAAATGAAGGTGGCCGAGGAGACCGTGCTGTAGACGCTCCACAGCTCCGCCGGGGTGGGACGCTGGTTGTAGATGCCGGAGACCCGCCAGATCATGCGCGCCAGCGAGACGAACATGATGAGCGCATCCAGACGGCCGTTCTGGGACAGGGCCGTGCCCAGGAACACCCGCTTGGCGTTGTTGCGGATCTCTTCCCCGGCACGGGCGTCCAGCACGTCGAGGGCCTTTTCCAGAAAATGCTCATCCGTAGCGCGGATGCCTGCGGCGCGGACGTGGGGATTCTTTTTCAGACGGCGTGCCAGTTCCCGGGCAAAGGCCTGGCGTTCGGCTTCCGTGGGGTCGTCAAGCAGGACAAGACGGGGCGCACGGGCAAACCAGGCCAGGCCCAGCCAGAGCACGGCGCCTGCCTCCAGGGCCAGCAGGGCCACGAAGGCCAGCCAGCCCCAGCCGGGGGCCAGCACTTCCACGGTCTGGAAGACCGTCAGGTCCAGCTGGACCAGCAGCATCAGGATGACGAGCATGAAAAGGGCCGCAGCCGCTTTCAACAAGGTCGAGATAAAGGTCATGTAAGGTACCTGCACAAAGGAAGGATGAGGGGCCCCGCCGCGGGAGTTGCCCGCAGGCCGGGCCTGTCGGGACGGCTCCGGCCAGTACGGTGGAGCCGGTCAAAGCACAACACTGAACGCGTCAGCAGGATGTCAGGAACAGCGGAAAGGATCAGCGGAGCGACGGAAGGCCCCGGGAAAGGAAGAAGAGAAGGCGCAGAGGCGCGCCCGGAAAAACACCGGAACGAGCCGGGCCAAGGCACGGCCTGTCAGGAAAGGACGGCAGGCAAAGCCTGCCGTCCCGTGACTCACTTCAGAGCGGCGACACGGTCCGCCAGGGCCATGATGGTGTTGGCGTAGACCGTGGAGTGGTTGTAGCGCATCAGCAGGGCGTGCTGGCGCTCGCGGGAAAGCCCGGCCTTCCAGCCGTGCCGGGCAAGATAGTTGGAGAGGCTGGCCACGGCATCGGGCACGGTGAACAGGTCCACACGGCCGTCGCCGTCACCGTCCGCACCATAGGTGGCGATATTGGACGGCATGAACTGGCACAGGCCCACGGCACCGTAGATGGAACCGGGCAGATGCTCCGGCGGCACGCGGTCGCGCAGCATGTGTTCCACCAGGGCCCTGGTCTCCTTGTAGGCCCAGTCCGCGCGCTTGGGCATGGTCTCGGCGATCCAGTCCATGTGCTGTTCATGGTCGCGCAGCTGCGGCAGCCAGTCGCTGATGCTCTCCGGCGTCCGGCTCACGGCCATGCTGGCCAGGGTGTAGAAGGCGTTCTCCGAGGTATCGCCCAGCACCTTGCCGAGGCGGGTCTCCACGAACAGCAGGGCCGCCGCGATGGACGAGGGCACGCCGTAGCGCTGTTCCGCCTGCCGGAAGGCCTTGCTGTTGGCCGTGATGAACTGGCGGCACAAACGCGCGTTGGCGTCCGTGACCACGCCCTTGTAATACTGCGCCTGCGGCTTGTCCGAAGGCGGTGCGGGAAAGAATTTGCGATTGTACAGGGCCTTGATCTTGCGGCCCATGGGCGACTGGGTGGGCGTGGCGGGCAGGCCCGCCAGCAGGGCGTCCACCTGGGGACCGGCGATGCCGTCGGCGGCCAGGCGGCGAGAGAGATCCTGCCAGGCAGGGGCCACGGCCGGGGTGGACGGACGCGCGGCCCTGGGGGCGGAGGACGCCACAGGCGTCACCACCGCAGGGGCCGCCGGGGAAGGCCCGAGGGAGCGTTCGCTGCCGCCATCGGCGGACGGCGGCTCCAGGATCACGGTGCCGCTGGCCACCACGTCATCCACGGGTTCCTTGCCGCCGCAGGCAGCCAGCAGCAGACAAAACAGGGCGCACAGGACAAGGCGCAGGGCCTTGCGCCCGTCCCTGGCGGAGATGCTCATATCATACCTCCTGGAACGTCCAGACCACACGCCCCAGCATGCGGCGCTGCAACAGGGCGGCATCCAGGGACGTCTCGGGATAGTCCGGGGACTGGGCCCTCAGGACATAGCCCCGCTGCGAGCCGTCCAGGAACACCTGGCGGACCACCACGCCTTCCAGCGGGGCGAACAGGGCGTAGGTCCTGCCGGAGACAGGGGCCAGATCCTCCATGTCCACCCCGATGTAGGCGCCTTCGCGCAGCAGGGGCTCCATGGCCTGCCCGCGCAGGCGCAGCACCTGCAGCGAGGGCCGCAAAAAAGCCTGCGGCAGGGGGACCCTGCCGGAAATGGACAAGGCGGGCCTGGGAGCCTCGTCCGTATAGACACAGGCCATGTCGTAAACGTCCACCACGGTGGACCGGGTGAAGTCGTCCCCGTAGCAGGCCACGGTCTCGGCCAGGGCCTGGGGGGCCTCCTGCGGGCAATACCCTTTGTCCGTGCGCAGATAGAGGGGCCCCACCCCGTACTTGAGCCAGTCGGGGTTGAGGCCGAAGCGCTCGAAGAGCTTCATGTACCAGTCGCCCGGCACAGAATCACGGCGCTTGGCGTCCGAGATGCTGGACTGGCGGATGTTGAGCAGCTCCGCCAGCTCCACCTGGGTACGGCAGTTGGTGGCCAGCTTGATGCGTTCGTAGATTTCCGTAAAGCCCATGGTCCACCTACTTCTGCAGATCCAGCAAGGGCATCTGGCTGCCCAGCACCATCTTGCTGTTCTCCTTGAAGGACTTGCGCAGGGCATCGAGCCAGCGCTGATAGGAATAGAATTCCGGTGACTTGCCGTAGGCCGCGGCGTAGACGGCCGCCGCTTGGGCATCGCCCTGGCCGTAGAGCACCTGGGCCTCGCGATTGGCCTCCGCGAGGATGAGGGCCTTCTGGCGGTCGGCATCGGAACGGATGCGCGTGGCCTGTTCCTGACCTTCGGAACGGTACTGCTTGGCCTGGCGTTCACGCTCGGCCCGCATGCGGTCGAAAATGGAACGCTGGTTCTCCGTAGGCAGGTCGGTGCGCTTGATGCGCACGTCCAGCACCTCCACCCCGTAGGGCTTCATGAGCTCGGAGACCTTTTCCGTCACGCGGGTCATGATGGTGGCGCGTTCCTTGGAGACCACCTCGGTCAGGGTATAGGCGCCCACCAGGGCCCGCAGCTGCGAATAGACCACGTCGTCCAGGCGGGCCTGCGCACCGGGGATGGTACGCATGGTGCGGTAGAACTGCAGGGGGTCGCTGATGCGCCAGCGGGCGTAGTTGTCCAGCACGATGGTCTTCTTGTCCACGGTGAAGGCCTCGCGCGAGCTGGCGGCGTAGTCGAGCACGCGGGCGTCGAAATAGACGACCTTCTGGATGAAGGGCAGTTTGAAATGCAGGCCGGGCCGGTAGATCTCGGGCAGGGGGTCGCCCAGCTGGAGCACCAGGGCCTGCTGGGTCTGGTGCACGGTGAAGCAGCACTGGGTCACGAAAACGGCCAGCACCAGCAGCAGGACACCGTAAAGGAGGGGATTCTTGGTCATTATTTCTTCTCCGAGGGCAGGACGCCGAAAGCGGGCGTACCCGGAAGAGGCATATGCGGCAGCACCTTGCCGGAGACCCCGCTGTCCAGCAGGGTCTTGTCCTTGGAGGCGGCCAGGATCTCTTCCATGGTCTCGTAATACAGGCGCTGGCGGGTCACGTCGGGAGCCTTTTCGTATTCCTGGCGCAGCGCGTCGAAACGGCGGGACTCGCCTTCGGCCTGCTGCAGGCGGGCCACCCGGTAGGCTTCGGCCTTGTTGAGGATGGCCGCGGCCTCACCGCGCGCCTGCGGCAGCAGGGCGTTGCGGTAGGCTTCCGCCTCGTTGATGATGCGGCTCTTGTCTTCGCGGGCACTGGCCACGTCCTTGAAGGCGTCGCTCACTTCCTGCGGCGGATGCACGTCCTGCATCTGCACGGCCAGCACCTGGATGCCGGCCTCGTAGCGGTCCAGGACCTGCTGGAGCAGCACGGTGGCGTCGCTCTGGATCTTCAGCTTGCCGTCGGTGATGGCCGAATCGATGAGGCTGTTGCCGATGACCTCGCGCATGGCGGCCTCGGCGGCGTTGCGCACCAGGTTGGTGGGGTCGGTGATGTTGAACAGATACTTGACCGCGTCGTTGATCTTGTACTGCACGCTGAACTGGACGTTGACGATGTTCTCGTCACCGGTGAGCATGGAGGCTTCCTTAGGCACGCTGCGCAGCTCGCCCTGGCGGAAGGTGGTGGCCTGCCCGGTGGAACGGAAGCCCACCTCGCAGCGCAGCACCTGGGTCACCTGAGGTTTGTAGACGCTTTCGATGGGAGCGGGCAGCGCGTAGTGGGGACCGGGCCCTTCGGTGCGGTCGTACTTGCCGAAGCGCAGCACCACGCCTTCCTCGTCAGGGTTGACGATATAGATGCCGGACAAGAGCCACAGGCCCACCAGACCCAGCACCAGCCAGATCACCATGCCGCCCGGCATCTTCATGCCGGCAAGCTTCTTCAGGGCATTCCTGCCGTCAAAGCCGTTATCGTCGCCCCCGTTGCCGGAAGGCGAACGCCGGACACGCCGGGACTGTTCGTCCTGCGTGTCGTTATCATCATCACCGAAGAGCGGACGGGAGGGGCGCTGCCCCTGCTGCCGTTGCCGTTTTTCCTGCAATTTATCCCAATCCCAAGTCATGTGGAGGACATCCCCTTTGCTGAATGGGGTTAAAGAACACTGTGGACGGCGACATTACGCCGGGGACCGGCCCGTACCGCCTTTGCCCGTGGCAGGGACCATCCTGCCGGAAGCCCGCTTTACTGCCGGGCATACCGACGGGCAAGCTAAAAGACTACAAATATTATGATAATATGTCCCGGGGGTCAAGGCGGCTCGTCTTTCCTGACAACCCGGAAAATGACAGTATTATAGTAAGAAATACCTGTCTCCTGTCAACGCACCCTGCCCTTCCCGCGTCCCGCAAAAAAGCAAAACAGGGCCGCGGCGACACCACGACCCTGTCCATTCCTGTAAAGATACAAAAGAGTTATACCTCGCTTACGATGGGCACCACCACCGGATCGCGTTCCAGGACCCGACGGAAGAAACGTCGTAACGAGGCCCGGATGCCTTCCTGCAAACGGGTGAGCTGGCCGGGGCGGACGGACTCGATCTCGTCCAGCACCAGACACTTGGCATCCTCCAGCACATGACTGTAGTGCTGCTCGAACACGAAGCCCTTGGAGAACATCTCCGGCCCGTGCAGCACGCTGCCGGTCTCGGCATCCAGCACCAGCACCACGATGACCATGCCCTCGTCGCCGAGGATGCGGCGCTCGCGCAGCACGGCCGAGCCCACGTCGCCCACGCCCTTGCCGTCCACCAGGGTGCATTCCACGGGCACGGGCGGCTCCAGGCGGATGCCGTCCGGCAGCAGGGTCAGGGGACAGCCGTCCTCCAGCAGGACCACGTTGTCGGGCTTGACGCCGCATTCGCGCGCCAGCTGGCCGTGCTTGAACAGATGGCGGTATTCCCCGTGCACGGGCACGAAATATTCCGGCCGCACGGCGCCCAGCAGTTCGCGCAACTCGTCGCGGTGGGCGTGGCCCGAGGCATGGATGGCCCGCACGCTCTCGTAAAGGACCGTGGCGCCCAGACGGTACATCTCGTTGATGAGGCGTGACACGGCCTTGACGTTGCCGGGGATCATGCGTGAGCTCATGACCACGGTATCGCCCTTGCGGATGCTGAGCTGGCGGTGGCCGCCCAGCACCATGCGCGACAGCGCGGACAACGGTTCGCCCTGGGCACCGGTCACCACCAGCACCAGCTGCTCGTCGGGCAGGTCGGGCACGCCGTTGTGGGCGTTGAAGAAACTTGGCGGCAGCTTGGCGATGCCCAGATCGCGGGCCATCTCGATGTTGTTGGCCAGGGATTTGCCGCTGATGACCACGGTACGCCCGCGTTCGCGTGCCAGGTCGAAGACTTCCTGGATGCGCTGGATATGGCTGGAGAACAGGGTCACCACGATGCGGCCCGGGGCCTCGTCGAAGACCTTGCCCAGGGACTCCATGACGGCCCGTTCGGTGAGGGAACGGCCGTCGCGCTCCACATTGGTGGAATCGGAGAACAGCAGGCGCGCGCCCTCCGGCCCGGCGAAGTCGCGAAAGGTCGCCAGATCCGTGCCGCTGCCGGCCAGGGGCTGGGGATCGATCTTGAAGTCCCCGCTGTGGACGATGCGGCCCACGGGCGTTTCCACGCCCAGACCGAAGCCTTCGGGGATGGAGTGGCACACGGGGAAGAAATGGAAGGTCATGTCGCCCAGGGCTACCTGGTCACCGGGCTCCACCGGACACAGCTCCACCCAGTCCAGCAGCTCGTGCTCCCTGAGCTTGTGCTCCACCAGGGCCAGGGTGAAATAGGAACCATAGATGCGCGTGCCGCGCAGCTGGGGCACCAGCCACGGCAGGGCGCCGATGTGGTCTTCGTGGCCGTGGGTCAGGACGATGCCCAGCAGCTTGTCGCGCACGGCGCTCACGGCGCCGAAATGCGGGATGACCACGTCCACGCCCAGATGGAAATCATCCGGGAACATCAGGCCGCAGTCCACCATGACCACGCCTGCGGAGGTCTCCCACAGCTGGCAGTTGAGACCGATCTCCCCCAGACCACCCAGGGGGGTCACTGTCAAAAATTGTTCAGAATCACTCATACGGGACCGTTTATTTTCTTCTGGCGGCGCCACCTTCCCGCAGCAGGTCGGGATGATATTCGCCCATGGCTACATAGATCTGGGAAAGGGCCGTCAGATAGTCGGCCTTGGCACCGGTCAGGGAGGACTGGGCCGACGTGAGGTTGGCCGAAGCGTCCAGGACGTCGAAGTTGGTGCCCACATGCTCGTGGTAACGGGCCAGGGCCACGTTATAGGCCTCCGTGGCCTGCGCCACGCTGTTCTGGGCCACGGCGATGCGCTTGCGGGCCTCCTGCACGGCCAGATACTTGGACTTGATGTCGTAGCCCACTTCCAGCTTGAGGTTCTCCTGCTCGTACCGCATCTTGGTCACCTGCCAGCCGGCCTGCTTGTCGGCATAGTAGGTGGTGCCCCATTCGAACACGTTCCAGGTGGCCTGCGCCCCCACTTCCCAGTTGGTGACGTGCGAGCCGTTCTCGCCGGAACGCTGCATGCCGGGCGTGTTGCCGCTCTGCGTCATGCTGTAATAGCCCTCGATCTGGGGGTAGTAGTCGCTCTGCACTTCCTTCTGGCTCTTGCGGGCGATCTCCACGGCCTTCTGGGCCACATACAGGTCGGGGCGCTGGCGGTAGGCCAGTTCCAGGCACTGCTCCAGCGTATAGCGGAAGCCCACTTCCTTGAGCGTGCCGGTATAGGTATTGACGGCCGTGGCGTCGAAGCCCAGCAGGGTGTTGAGCCTGGCCAGAGTGGTGGCCTGGGTGTTCTCGGCCTCGATGAGCAGGCGCTCGGCCTCGCTCACGTCCACTTCGGCCTGGAGCACGTCCAGACGGGGGCTCAGGCCCACTTCGAAATAGGCCTGGGCGATGCGCAGCTGCTCGCGCAGGCGGGTCAGGCTGTCGCGCATGCTGCGGGTGTTCTCGCCGGCTTTCAGGTATTCCAGGAACGCCGTCTGCACCTGCTCGGTCATGTCCAGCTCGGCCTTGCGCAATGAAGCCTTGTCGCTGTCGGCCTGCAGGGCGGCCTTCTGGTAGGTGGAGAGCAGGCGGAAGCCCTGGAAGATGGGCTGGGTCACTTCGATGCCCCAGCTGTAGACGCCCATCTTGGGGTTCTTGGTGCCCATGCTGGCGGAAGGATCACTCTTGCTCTCGGTCTTGGTGGCGGAATAGCTCACGCCCAGGCGCGGACCAAAGGCACCGCGCGCGGATTTTCGCCCTTCTTCGGAGGAACGGCTCTCGGCTTCCTGCGCCCCCAGGCCGGGGTTGAAGCGCAGGGCATGCTCCACGGCATCGGACATGCCGATGCTCTTGCCCGCCACGGGCCTGTCCGCCGTCTCGGCCGAGCGCTGGCCGCTATAGACGGGCTGCCGGGCAACGGCATCCTGCCGGCCGGCGGACGCGGCAAAAGAAGCCTGGGAAGACCCCAGCAGGACCACGCACAAGACCGCCGTGCCCAGATGCCGGACACAGCGTCCCCGGAAGGAAGAAAAGCTTTTCATCAACATAGGTCGCAGCATACACCCTCACCGGCGGGCTTGCAATGCGCTTGTCGGCGGCCTGGGCAAGGGCGGCGCGGGATAGCGGCCTTTTGTCCGCAACACTCCACATTTCGATCGTTTCACCTCTTTTTTGCAAAAAACGCATTGCGGCAGCCCGGACCATATGCAGAAAAAGACATAATAAAAACAATATATTAAATATTATTTTTTCTTTGGCACGCTGCTTGCTCAGCTTGTGAACAACATCACATCGGAGCAAGCCATGATCATTATCCTCCTGGCCGTCGCCCTCATCGTCGGCGGCCTCATCGGAACAGTAGGCGTGGGCGGCATCCTGCTGATCCCCGCCCTGAGCGGCCTTGGCGGCCTGACGACCCATGCGGCCATGGCCACGTCCCTGTTCAGCTTCATCTTTACCGGGCTTCTGGGTACCTGGCTGTACTGCAAACACGGCAGCATCCACTGGGGCATCACCATACCCGTCTGCATAGGCGGTCTTGTGGGCGGCTACCCCGGGGCCCTGGCCAACGCCATCGCACCGGCCTGGATCCTCAACCTCATCCTGGGGTGCATCATCATCTTCGCGGGCATCTATGCCCTGTTCCCCGCCAAAGGCGGCACCATCACCTACCGCCCCGGTGACGGCCGGCAGCGTCTGCAACTGCTGCTCATCGGCGCCACCGTGGGATTCGGCTCGGGCCTGACCGGCGTGGGCGGCCCCGTGCTGTCCGTGCCCCTCATGGTCATCCTGGGATTCACCCCCCTCACCTCCATCGCCACCAGCCAGGTCATCCAGATCACGGCTGCCACTTCCGGCTCCATCAGCAACTTCGCCAATGGTTTCGTCGACCTGCACATGGCGCTTCTGGTCACGGTGGCCGAGCTCGCCGGTGTCGTGGCCGGCGCGAAGCTGGCCCACAGCGTCTCGTCCGGCGTCCTGAAAAAAATGGTTTCTGTCGTCTGCATCGTCGTGGGCGCATTCATCTTCGTCCGCGCCCTGCTGCAGGCCTGATCGAAAAGACCCCCAACGTCAAAAAATCCCCAACAAGGAGAAAAACCATGCCTCTCAACCTCCAAGAACGTCCCATCTTCATGATTGGTGCCGAACGCTCCGGCACGACCCTGGTCATGGCCCTGCTGGGTTGCCATTCCCGCATCGCCGTTCCGGAAGTGGTCTGGTACTATCCCCGCTTCTACCCCTATCTGCACACCTACGGCGACCTGTCCGTCGAAGCCAACTTCCGCACTCTGGCCCAGGAGATGGTCTTTGGCCTCAAGACTCCTTTCTGGGGGATGAAGGTCAACCCCCGTACCATCGTCGATGAAGTCATCGAGCTGGCCCCCGAACGCAGCTTTGCCGGTCTGTACGCAGGTATGCACATGCGTTTTGCCCAGTATGTGAACAAGCCCCGCTGGGGCGAAAAAACGCCGCACAACCTCTACTTCGTGGGCCCCATGCACCACGATTTCCCCAATGCCCAGTTCATCTACATCACCCGGGACGGCCGTGACGCCAGCGTAGACTACATGGAATCCTCCTTTGGCCCCACCAACATCTATTGCGCGGCCCAGTCCTGGAAGCGCTGCTGGAACGCCGTCAAGGAATGGCGCGAACCTCTGCGTGAAAAAGGTCTGTGGCTGGACGTGCGCTACGAAGAGCTGGTGCGTGAACCGGAAAAAGTCATGCGCGGCGTGTGCGAGTTCCTGGGCGAGGACTTCGAAGAAGGCATGTTCGATTTCTACAAGACCGATATGTGCAAGGCTCGCGGCGCTTCCCGCGACCATGCGCCTCTGGGCAAGCCCATCAGCGACAAGTATATCGGTATCCACAAGGATCTGCTCTCCCTGCGTGACCAGCGCATCTTTGCGGCCGTGGCCGGCAAGGAGCTGGAAGAAGCCGGCTATACCAACACGGTGGAGCCCGAGATGCCCAGCCAGCGCATGATCGAAAAATATCTGGAATTCGACGGCCGCATCCGCGCCGCCACCCTGGATGGTTTTGAAGGCCACATCGTCTTCGAGAGCTATAATGACTGGCTGGTGGACCAGCGTGAAGAACGTCGCAAGCAGGGCCTGTGGGATCCCGCCACGGCCCCCAAGGTTTTCCCTGCCGGCGATCCCGACGAGGAATACATCATTGGCCTGCGCGCGTCCGACAAGTGGAAGAAGCACTTCTCCATCAAGCGCCGCTATGTTGGTGATGTCGTCCTTTAGGACGCCCGGCCATCTGTAGTCTGCCCGGATCCCTGCGGGCGGCATGATATCGAGGGGCGGGCCACACGGCCCGCCCGGAATAAGGACTGGAGCCCGTCATGTCTGAATCGTCGTCTTCTTCCCGTCTGCTGCATCTCCTGGGAGGGCCTGCCCTGCTGCTGCTTGCCCTGGCCCTGCCCATTTTCGGCCCCATCGAGTCCCGCTTCGGTTTCGGCATCCTGTTCTGGATGGTCTGGTGGTGGATCACCTGCGTCGTGGACATCAAGCTGACCTGCCTCGTGCCCATCTTCGTGGCCTGCGTCTACAGCTACATGCCGCTGGGCAAAGTGCTGGAGGCGTATGTGCATCGTGAGGCCGTCCTCATCTTCGGCGCCACGGCCATCACCTGCGCCTGGGTGCGCTGGGGCTTTGCCCGCCGCCTGGCCCTGAACTTTCTCATGCGCGTCAACGGCAGCGTGCGCGCCCAGACCGCGGGCTGGTTCCTCCTTTGCGGGGTCTCTTCCTTCGTGGTGGGCAACACCACCGTGGCCGCCATGTTCGCCCCTGTGGCCGTGGCATCCCTGATGTACGCCGGTTTCAACACCAACGAGCAGCGCTGGCAGTCCAAGGCGGCGTCCAACATCCTCATCGCCGTGGCCTGGGGCGCCAGTGTGGGCGGCATGGCCACCCCGCTGGGCGGCGGTCAGTCCGTGGTGACCTATGGTCTGCTCAACAAGTACCTGGGGCACGATATCTACTTCATCGACTGGACCCTGCGCATGGTGCCCATTTCCCTGCTTGTCATCGCCGGTGTGGGCCTCATGATGTACTTCATGCATACGGACATGGAGCGCTTCAGCGGCAGCAAGGAATTTTACCGGCAGGAGCTGGAAAAGCTCGGCCCCATGACCTATGAGGAAAAGGTTTCTCTCTACGGTTTCGCGCTGGCCATCCTCCTGGCCGTCCTCCAGCCCCTGTACGCCCCGTACACCAAGGGGCCCCAGTGGTCCTGGCTCAAGCCGACCCAGTTGTTCTGCATCATCCCGCTGCTCATGCTGTTCTGGCCCGCCCGCAACGCCAAGGATGAGACCATCCTGTCCGTCAAGGCCCTGCGCGAGCATTTCCCCATCACCATCCTCTTCATGTGGCCCGCCTCTGTGGCCCTGAGCAAGATCTTGGCCACCACGGGCGCCGGTACGGTGTTCGGGAGCTGGATCACGCCCCTGGTCGGCATCAATGACACCCTGTCCATCGTGGCCTGGAGCGTGGCCTCCAACGCCCTGTCCCAGGTGACCAGCGATACCGCGGCCGCCGGTGTCATGGTGCCCCTGGCCATCGAATCCATGGCCAACTGGCGCGGGCTGGCCTTTGGGGCCGTGCCCTGGGTCTGGGTGACGGGCTCGGCCATCAGCTGGTCGTACGCAGTGGCTTCCGCCACCGGGGCCCAGGGCATCGTGGCCGGTTATGGCGCCAACCTCCGCACCATGTTCGTCTGGGGCATGATCGCGGCGCTCATCTCCGTGCTGCTGACGATCCTCTACTTCTGGTTCACCGTCGTGGTCCTCGGTCTGGACTTCTACATCATGCCGCCGGTGTAGCGACCATGTTTCCCGCCATGTCCGGCCTGTTCCCTCGCTTCCGGGCCCGGCATGGCGGCAGATATTCGGCAAGGCGGCCGTGCCGCCCTTCCGATCCCGCGGCGGGGCACACCACACCTCCCCCCGCCGCTCCGGGGCTGTCGTACCGAGCGACAGTCCCGGACCTGCATTGACAGCCGCGACATCCCAAGACAATTTTATGGATAAAGATGAGAAAACTAGCTAATGCATAGACGATACTGAAAGATGTCGTCCGTCGCCTGTCTTTGCGGGCCCCCTGCCTCTTGAAGTCGTATGCCCGGTGTCATTCCGACGGCCCGCACCATATCCCATCGGAGCAGGAGACATTATGTTGTCTACTTCCTTTTCCTTCGCCTTCGTTTCGAACTCCGCTGTGGTGGCAGAAAAGGTCCAGACCTATGCCCAGGAACATGGGTGGCCGCTGGAAGAAGTCCGTCTGGCTACCATGGAAGAGGCGCTGCCCGTGGCCAAACAATTGTTCGACCAGGGTGTGGATGTGATCCTGGGCGGCGGGGGAACCGGGAAGCTCCTGCGCCGTCATCTGAACGAACCCGTCGTCACCATCTCCCGGAGCCATATGTCCATCTTGCAGGCCCTGATGGAAGCCCGCGAATATACGGACAATGTGGCCGTGACATGCTATGACGCCATCCCCCCCTGGTCGGAACTCTTCTCCCGCCTGCTGCACATCCGCCTGCAGCCTATCCGCTTCACCAACTCCCGGGAACTGACCCTGGGCATCACCCAGGCCATCGCCCAGGGCGCCGGCTGCGTCGTGGGGGGCGGCGTCTGCGTCTCCATCGCGCAGGCCCACCACTGCCCGGGCATCGTGGTCTGTCCGGGCAACGAGGCCCTGGAACGGGCCTTCGAGGAAGCGTCCAACATCGCCCAGGCCCGCCGCCGTGACCGCGAACACGCGGCCTGGCTCCAGGACGTGGTCGATGCCCTCCATGAAGGAGTCATCGGGGTCGACCCTGCGGGCAAGCTGGCCCTCAGCAATCCCGTGGCCAGACAGGCCCTGGGGCAGGATCGGCTCCGGGATGGCTGGGCACTGCAGCACCTTGGCCTTGCCGAAAGCCTGGAAACGGGACGGCCCACAGAAGGGACCCTGAAAGGCGAGAACGGCCAGGACCTTGTCTTCACCAGCAGCGCCGTCGTGGTCGATGGCATCCAGAAAGGAGCCCTGAGCGTCCTGACACCCGATGTTGTCCTGACGGATCTGCAACGGCGGCTCAAGCATTCCCGCCAGGCAGGCCTGCGGGCCAAGTTCACGCTGAACGACCTTCTTGGCGAAAGCCCTTCCATGAGGACCCTGCGGGTACACGCCCAGCGTTTCGCCGAGTCCGACGCGGGGATATACATCCACGGGGAAAGCGGGACGGGCAAGGAGCTGCTGGCGCATGCCATCCACAATGCCAGCCCCAGGCGCCACGCGCCCTTCGTGGCCGTCAACTGCGGCGCCCTGCCGGAAAGCCTGCTGGAGAGCGAACTGTTCGGCTATGCCGAAGGGGCGTTCACCGGCGCCCGCCGCGGCGGCAAGCAGGGCCTGTTCGAACTGGCGCAGGACGGCACCATCTTCCTGGACGAGATCGCGGACATCAGCGCCGCCGTGCAAGTCAGGCTCCTGCGCGTTCTGGAAAGCGGCGAGATCTTCCGCCTTGGCGGAGACAGGCCCGTGACCGTCAATGCCCGCGTGGTCTGCTCTTCCTGGAAGGATCTCGTGCAGGAGGTCAGGGAGGGGCGCTTCCGGGCGGATCTTTATTACCGCCTGACGCTGCTGCGCCTGGAGATGCCCCCCCTGCGTGAACGCCTCCAGGACATGACCTTGCTTGTCCGGCATATCATGCGCCGCATGGGGATGATCCACAAAAAGATGCCCCCCGAAGCCATCGAGCTTCTTTGCAGCTATCCCTGGCCCGGCAACGTGCGCGAGCTGGACGCATTGCTGCGCCGCTACTGCCTGATGTCCACCAGCGATGCCTTCCAGATGCCCCTGCTGCAGGAGCTGCTGCTCGACATGCGCCAGACGCAGGGCATCCTGGCCTCGCCCCGCCGGGTACCCGAGAACCGGGAGGAACAGGATCTGCCCGCAAGCGGCAGCCTGCGCCAGCGCCTGCGCCTCATGGAAAAGAAGATTATCCGCCAGGAACTGGTCCGCCAGCAGTACAGCAAAAAAAGCACTGCCCGCTCCCTGGGGATCAGCCTCAATACCCTCTGGCGCAAGATGTGCGATGCGGACTAGGGCGGGAGACAGCGCGCCCTGCCGCCGTCCTCCCCGTCGACACAGAAAAAACGCTTGAAAAAAGACGGCGAACGTTGCATTCTCCGGGCGGTTCAACGCCGCGCACAGCCGTTGCCTTCCGGGGCCGCCCGGATGGCAGGGGCTCTTTGGCGTTTTTCTTTTTTCCGGTGCATACATGCCGTGTCCGGCAGGGCACAGGATCCATCCCAGGCACACCATTTTTCCATCTCCAGGAGTGATACATGGAGTTCAGTTTCTTTTCGATGATCAGCCAGGCCAGTCTCGTGGCCAAGATCGTGCTGTGCATCCTGGTGCTCATGTCCGTGGGCAGCTGGGGCATGATGATCCAGAAAACCCTGGCCCTCAACGCCGCCTACCGCAAGGCCCTGCAGGGCACCGACCTGTTCGAGAAGGCCCCCAGCCTGCGTGAGGCCGTGCTCTCCCTGGGTTCCGACCGTGCGTCCCCGCTCTATTTCGTGGCCCATCAGGGCGTGATGGAGTTCAACCGCTCCAAGGAAGCCGGCAACAGCAGCGAGATCGTGGTGGACAACGTGCGCCGCTCCCTGCGCCAGGGCGTGGCCAGCGAGATGGCCCGTCTGGAGCGCTCCCTCTCCCTGCTGGCCACCACCGCCAACACGGCCCCCTTCATCGGTCTGTTCGGTACGGTGTGGGGCATCATGCACTCCTTCCACTCCATCGGCATGCTCAAGTCCGCGTCCCTGGCCACGGTGGCCCCCGGCATCTCCGAAGCCCTGGTGGCCACGGCCATCGGTCTGGGCGTGGCCGTGCCCGCTACCATCGGTTTCAACATCTTCATGGGCAAGCTCTCGCAGGTGGACACCCTGCTGGTGAACTTTGCCGGCGTGTTCCTCAACCGCGTGCAGCGCGAACTCAATGCCCACCGTCCCGTGCAGCGCACGGGCGCCACGGAGATGTAAGATGGGCGCCAGCGTGGGCGGCAACAACCGCTTTGTCTCCGAGATCAACGTGACGCCCTTCGTGGACGTCATGCTGGTGCTGCTGATCATCTTCATGGTGGCCACTCCCATGATGAGCCAGGGGCTGGAAGTTGACCTGCCCCAGACCAAACAGGTGGAAGTGCTGCCGACCGAAAACGACAACATGATGCTGACCGTCCGCCACGACGGCAAGATCTTCCTGGACGAATACGAGGTCCAGACCATGGATGACCTGGAAGGCTACCTCCAGACCCTGGTCAAGGAAAAGAACAAGACCCTTTTCCTGCGTGCCGACAAGGAAGTCCCCTACGGCGTGGTGGTGGATGTCATGGGCCGCATCAAGGCCGTGGGCATCGAAAAGCTCGGCGTGGTGGCCGATTCCTCCGAGAGCCTGTCGCCCGCTGCCGCCGCGGCAGCCGCCAAAGGCGGGAAGTAGTCAGCGATGAACTGGGCCTCGTATCTTCTTTCCCTCTGCCTGCATCTGGCGGTCTTCCTGCTGATCATGTTCTGGCCCAGCTCGCCTCCGGTGAACCTGGAGACGCCGCCGGTGATGATCAGCCTGGTGGACGGCGCTCCGGGCGGCAACCGCACGCCTTCGAGCATCCTGGGCAAGATGGGCAAGCCCACGGACGGCCCCAAGGACGTCTCGCCCCCGGCCAAAAAGGCCGATGCGGCCGCGCCCGAACGGCCGGAGGTCAAGGCCGACCCCACGGCGGACAAAGCCCGTCCGGTGGAGGCCAAGCCCGAACCCAAGGTCGAGCGCAAGCCTGAGCCCAAGCATGAGGTCAAGCCCAAGCCCGAACCCAAGGACGCCACCCCGGTGGCCGACAAAAAAGACAAGAAAAAGAAAGAGGACAAGAAAAAGGACGACGACAAGAAGCCCGAAAAGCCCAAGAAGGACGACAAGAAGAAGGACGATAAAAAGTCCACGCCCAAAGACGACAAGAAGACCGACAAAAAGGCTGACAAGCCGTCCAAGGGCGATCCCGTGGCCGCAGCCATGAACCAGGCCCGCCGCGAAGCCACGTCCCGCGTCGAATCCGGGGACAAGGGCAGCAGCGTGGAACAGGCCCTGGCCCAGGCCCGCCGCAATGCCGGCGGCGATGGCGGCGGTGGCGGCGGCGAAGGTGACGGCCCCGGCGGCGGTGGCCTCAATGACGTCTACATGGGCCAGGTCATGCTTGCCGTGCGTCCCAACTGGAGCTTCACTTCCGCCACGCGCCTGAACCTGGTCTGCGTGGTCCGGGTCAAGGTCAACCTGCAGGGCGAAGTGGAAAAAGTCGACGTGAGGCAAAGCTCCGGCAACGCGCAGTACGACTCCTCGGCGGCCAACGCCATCTGGCGTACCAGCCGGGCGGGGGCCTTCCCGCCGCCGCCGTCGGAACAGTACACCGAGCTGGACCTTGTCTTCACACTCAACGAACTCATGGGCCGCTAGCCGGTCCGTCAAGGCGGTCGTGCCCGGTGGTGCGGCCGCCTTGCTGTCTTGGAGATCCCGCATCGCCGGGGATGGCCCCGCTTTCCCCAAGGATGCGCCATTCTGGAACGGCATCGCTGCATGAGAGAGCATCCCCATGCACATATGCCTTCGTGGAGGTCACATGAAACGAACCCTTTTCCGCCCGCTGGCCCTCCCGGCCCTGCTGCCGGCCCTCATGCTGTGCCTGATGCCGCTGCACGCCCAAGCCACGGGCGCTGCCGCGGCGGACGTGGCCAACGGCTACGCCGGTGAGGCCATGGAAAAGATCCTGGCCAACTGGGCCGCCCCGGCCGACCGCGGCAAGGTGCGCATCGTGGTGCGCGTGGACGCGGAAGGCAAGGTGGAGCGCTGCGGCTATCTTGAAAAATCCGCCAGCCAGGCCCTCAATGATTCCGTGTGCAGCGCGGTCATGAAGACCGCCGACCTGGGCAAGCCGCCCTACGGCATGAGCCAGGACGTCTACCTGACCTTCTGGCAGGGCAACATGGCCGACCTTTCCGGCATCAACCGCCGTCAGGCCGCCGCAAAGTCCGCGGCGGGCACGGCCGCGCCTGCCGCCGCCCCCGCTCCCGAGGCCAAGAGCGCGCCCGTCACGCTGGACAGCAAGCCCGCCACCCTGACCACGCCGCTGAAGGCCCAGGACGCCTACGGGCCCAAGCACGCGGCCTATTTCCGCAAGCTGGTCATGGAACTGCGCAACGCCACCTTCATCCCCGCGGAGCTGGCCAAGGGCACCTATTACGCCACGGTGCGCCTGGAGATGGACGCCTCGGGGAAGATCCTCAATTACAGCATCCTGCAAAGCAGCGGCAGCGAGCTGCTTGACAGATATGTCCGGCAGGGCATACGCCGGGCAGGAAAGGTCAGCCCCCCGCCCGCGGCTGTGGGCAGATTTGTGAACGTCACCCTAACTCTGGTGCGCTAGACACCACCACAAGGACCATTACGCCATGAAACGTCTTGCCATCCTTTTGGCCCTGGCCGTCACGCTGTCCCTGGGCAGCGCCGCCCAGGCCGCCATGCGCGTCGATATCTACGGCCCCGGCCAGAATATCGTGAACCTTGCCCTGGCCGCCCCCATCACCGGCCCCCAGAAGCAGGCCAACGGCATGGGCGCCAAACTGCAGAAACTGGTGGAAGAGAACCTCAGCTTCCTGCCCTTCATGCGCCTGACGCCCGCCGCCTCCGTGCTGGGCGGCACCCTGCTGCCCGGCTACGAGCCCCCGAACCTGGACTTCAAGCGCTTCCAGCTGGCCGGCTCGGACATCGTGGTCACCACCTACTGGCCCAACGGTGACAGCGGCACCAGCTCCGTGCAGATCCGCGCCTTCGAGACCAACACCGGCGGCCGCCTGTTCGGCAAGGAATACCCCCAGGTGCGTGCCGGCGACCTGCCCGAAGTGGCCGACCGCTTCTGCGCCGACCTGCTCGAAGTGCTGACCGGCAGCGGCGCCTTCTTCCGCTCCACCCTGGCCTTCGTCAAGAAGTCCGGCCGCCTGTCCGCCAACGTGTGGCTGGTCAAGCCCACGGGCCGCGACCTGCGCCAGATCACCAACATCAAGGGCGAAGCCATGTCCCCGGCCTGGTCCCCGGACGGCCGCTTCATCGTCTTCACCCACATCGACGAAAAGTCCCACTCCCTGGGCGTGTGGGACCGCAAGAAGGGCAGCGTGCAGCGCGTGCGCTTCCCCGGCAACGTGGTCATCGGGCCTTCGTTCACGCCTGACAACAAGGTGGCCGTGGCCCTGTCCAACGGCCGCTACCCCGTCATCTTCCTGCTGAACCACGGCTTCCAGAAGGAACGCATCCTCGAAGGCGGCAACTCCATCAACGTGTCGCCCACCTTCGACAGGACCGGCACCAAGATGGTCTTCACCTCCTCGCGTCTGGGCGGCCCCCAGATCTTCATGAAGGACCTGAGCTCCGGCAGCATCACCCGCGTCAGCAAGAACGGCGGCTACAATACCGAAGCCAACCTTTCGCCCGACGGCACCCTGGTGACCTACAGCCGCATGACCGAGTACGGCCACCGCATCTTCGTGCAGGACATGGTCACCGGCCTGGAACGCCAGATCACCTTCGGCCCCGGCAGCGACGAGCAGCCCTCCTTCTGCGGTGACAGCTACTTCATCGCCTTCGCCTCCAGCCGCGGCGGCTCCCGCGGCATCTACCTGACCACCCGTCATGGCGGCGATGCCAAGAAGGTGCCCACCGGCGGCGGCGCGGCCTCGTTCCCCCGCTGGGGCATGCCCGACGGCAAGTAGTTTCGGACAAATTTTGTAAAATCCGGAAATCCTGCCCGGCTTTTCTGGAAAAACCGGGCAGATTTCTGGAAAAAATAGGGGAATCCCCCCTATCCTGACTTGACAAAACTTGGTTCACATATACCATCCGTTCTGCGGATGGGATACCACCATCCGCTGTGTACAGAAAGGAAAGGTACCTTTTTGGAGTTAGAGCTGTTCAGGAGGACACACAATGAAACGCTACGCTCTTATCCTTGCTCTGGTTATGGCCCTCGCCGCCGGTTTCGGCTGCGCCAAGAAGACCCAGGACGCCACCGGCGATGTCGATGACATGAGCCCCGAAATGCGTGCTGCCATCCAGCAGATCACTGACGGTCGCGTGCTGTTTGCTTTCGACAAGTTCGACATTCAGCCCCAGTACAAAGACATGCTGACCGCCAAGGCTGAA
>OLFW01000801.1_pt1 | contig 23402 bp, 20 predicted proteins | sample 1605351 | NCBI WGS metagenome assembly OLFW01 (sample SAMEA3888918, study PRJEB22519) | human gut metagenome | biome: human gut; feature: human-associated habitat; material: faeces | place: Denmark | collected 2010 | reverse complement strand
ATCTGCTCCGAAGTAAAGCCTCCGGTTTCCGACAAAATCTTTTTGGCTACCGCCGGACCTTCAAGCTCTTGATGCTTACCGTCGCATGCACCGTATTTCTTTTCACAGACATGGATGCCGATGTCGTGTACGATGGCAGCCGCTTCAAGAATGAACAATACTTCGGGAGCCAGTTGCTCGCACATCCCGATCAGTCGGGCAAAGTAGTGCACCTTTATCAAATGCTGTATCCGTTTCGGATCACCTTCGTCGTAATGAATAGCCTGTACACACAAGTTGTTCAGTGTGGCTGGCATTGTTCCCAATTGTTCTTTGTCGGTACTCATGTTTTGTTGTAAATAAAAATTGATGATATTTCCCTTACTTAAATGATATATTGTTCTACCTGTATGGCTGCTGCATACTGGATATCTTCTTTCAGGAAGTTGCTTAAATTTTCGTAAAACGGGTAGACCGGACCATATCCGGAGCCGAACTTGACATTCGATCCGTAGAGAATCGCATTGTAGATGAAATTCTCTGCCTTGTCGACAGCCGTATTCATGTCGTATCCCCTTGCCAGATAAGTTGCGATGGAAGAAGCAAACGTATCTCCCGTGCCGTTTACGTTCTTGGTCTGTATGCGTGCCTTTTTGTACAGCTTGAAGCACTTGCTGATCGGGTTGTAAAATACATCAATCAGGTAATCTCCGTCTTCTATGGATTTGACGATGACACAGTTTCCCCACTTGCTCAGTTCGGGAATATACTCCTTCATGTTATCTTTGGTCAGGCTCTTTCCCAGTAGCAGGTCGGCTTCTCTCCGGTTGGGCGTGATGATGGTAGAATAGGGGAAAAGACAATCCTTGTAGGCCTGGATTGCATCGTCCTGCAACAGCTTGTCGCCGGCAGAAGAAACCATCACGGGGTCTACCACGATCGGTATAGACTGTTTTTTCACCACATCCCCGATAGCCGTTACCAACTCCTGAGAGTATAGCATACCCGTCTTGATGCAGTCGGCCCCTACGTCTTCCAGAAACGAATAAGTCTGGCTGACAACCATCTTAACAGGGATGGTCTGAATACTTTTTACCTTTATTGTATCTTCATCGACTATGCAGGTAATTGCTCCGGCAGCATATCCTCCACATGCCGATATGGATTTGATGTCGGCCTGCATGCCCGCCGTGCCCAGCGGTTCACTTCCAGCAATTAAAAATACCTTATAGAGTTTGTTTGTTAAGTCCATTCTTTTCAATTTAGTGATTACATCCTGAGCCCGTCTGGATATGGCAGGCGTTCGGATCTTGTTTAAGTGCACTCTTGTTTGAAGTACAAAGTAAAGCAATATCGCGTCTGAGTAGATACCTGAAATGTGATATTAACATAAATTTTAAGAATTATAAATAGTGTGAGAACCTTTCTTGGCAATATCTCGTGATAAATAGTGCGTATTATTTGTCTGACTGGAAGAAAAATTCTTTACATTTGTATAATCTTTAAAATATCATGCTATGTTAGGTGCAGTTATAGGTGATGTAGTGGGTTCCGTGTACGAGTTTCACAATACCCGCGATTGCAATTTTCCGATGTTTTCTCCTTCCAGTAATTATACAGATGATACCGTCATGACCATGGCAGTAGCCGATTGGGCGATGAAGTGCAAGGCGGCAGGCGAAACGGCTTACCCGCATCAGCTACTGGAAGAGTGTATGGTAAAAGTAGCTAACGCTTATCCTTGTCCGATGGGTGGTTACGGAGGTAAGTTCCGTCTGTGGCTTTTTTATCCTCAAAGCCTGACAGACGACACAACCGGAAAGCCGGCAGTACGTCGGTGTCCTTACAATTCCTGGGGAAACGGCTCTGCCATGCGAGTTTCATCCATAGGCTGGCTGTTTGATACGTTAGAAGAAACCGAGAGAGTGGCCGGCATTTCGGCTTCTATCACACACAATCATCCCGAGGGAATAAAAGGTGCGCAGGCAGTAGCGGCAGTCATCTATCTGGCACGTACCGGCAGCGGAAAAGAAGAAATCAAACAATATATCGAAAAACGCTTCGGTTACAACCTGAATGAAAGCTGGGAACATTTGCATCAAACCTACCGTTGGGATTCGAGTTGCCAAGGCACGGTTCCGCAGGCACTGATTGCTTTTCTCGAAAGCAAGGACATGGAGAGTGCCCTCCGCATGGCAGTTTCCATGGGCGGTGACAGCGATACACTTGCCTGCATCACGGGGGCAGTGGCCGAAGCATACTATCAGGAAATTCCCTCGTTTATAGCGGACAAGGTACTTTCTTTATTGCCTGAAGAATTTCTCAGTCTGCTGAAGCAGTTGGCAGACGGAGCTTATGCCTCATGTTACGCAAAATATATAGCTGGATACACTCCGGCAAAAAACAGAGAATATACCCCCGACCGGATTTCCTCGCTGAAACCGGGTGAGGTATTTGTCTTCGGTTCTAATCTGGCAGGACATCACGGTGGTGGAGCAGCACGACTGGCCTATGAACGATTCGGTGCGAAGTGGGGGACAGGCGTTGGAATGACCGGACAATGTTATGCCATACCTACCATGCAGGGAGGAGTAGAAACCATCCGTCCCTATGTAAAAGATTTTGTAGCATATGCCAAAGTACATCCGGAAAATAAGTTCTGGGTAACTCGGATAGGCTGTGGAATAGCAGGATTCAAGGACAAAGAAATCGCCCCACTGTTTACCGATGCACTCGACGTGCCGAACATCATCCTACCCAAGACCTTTTATGATATACTGATGAAGCGATGACGAATAAAACAAGCTGAAAACTGTTGGTTGTCTGCTTTTTTCTGTTTATCTTTCGACTGAATAAGATTTGAAAACAAAAAATAAAAATTAATATGGGAATCATGAATACTATTTTCGGAAATGTTTCCGAAATGGATATTGCCAGTTTACAAAAAGAGTTTGGCGCATTGCTTTGCGAGGGAGAACGTATTGAAAGGGCTTATAAGCTGATAAGGGATAAGTGGGTATTTACCAATAAGCGTCTGATCATTCAGGATGTTCAGGGAGTGACGGGTAAGAAAAGAGAATATTTGTCTGTACCCTATCGTTCCATAGAACGTTTTTCGATAGAAACTGCCGGTACATTTGATATGGATGCCGAAATGAAAATCTGGATAAGGGGATGTGAAGAACCTTTGGAGCAGAACTTTGGTAAGGATTCGAACATTATAGAGATACAGCGAGTACTGGCGCAGTATGTGCTGTAACAGCTCGCTGTAATTCATGCATTTGTTAGATTTATTATTAAGCAATAATCTGTAATATGCTGAAATTCATTCTTTTTGTGTTAGCTGGTGCTGTAATTTATGTATTGTTTTCTTATGTATTGAGATTATTTAATCTGTCTGATGACTTGATAATTGGGATTACCAGCGTATGTGTCAGTTGTATACAAGGATATATTGGATATCTTATTTATATTAGGCCTGATAAAACGAAGATTCAGTAATTCTGGAAGTCGTTTTTATTCACATGCCTTTTTATTTTTCCATTCGTCTATAGTCAAGAGTGTGAAATGTTCTGTCCGTACATCTCCTAATGGGGATGTTTTTCCTTGTTCTGTATGATGGAATTTAAATCCGCATTTGTCCATTACCCGGCGCGATTTGAAATTCCCATTGTAATATCCGCACCATACTCTTTTAATTCCCAAGTCTTCAAAACAATGTTCTAACAGGCGATGTACGGCTTCCGGTATCAGACCTTTTCCCCAATAAGGAACTCCTATCCAATAGCCTATTTCTGCATCGCCTTCCTGCATGTCTGCACTGTGCACACTGTCGCCAAACATGATACCCACACTTCCTATGGGTTCTTGGGTTTCTTTCAATACCACAGCGTATGTTTCAGGGGCAGAGAGAATGTTACGGATAACATTTCTGCTATCTTCCACAGATGTGTGTGGCGGCCATCCTGCTATAGGACCGATATTCGGGTTTTGAGCATATTTGTAAAGTGCTTCTGCATCATTTTCGTTCCATCGACGCAGTATTAGTCTTTTGGTTTCCATAGCTTGTGTTATTATTAGGCAAATATTTTTTATTGTGCATTAGAAAATATGATGCTGTTTTCGTCGAACAGCGGGGCGTCTTGGCCTATCTCAATGAAAATCGCTTTATCGGGATTGCTATCGTGTATTTCAAAATATCTTTGTCCACTGTTGCCTACACCCCATCCGTTACAAGGAGCTGGAACGGGTTCAGACTGCATCTGTGCTTTAACTTCTGTAGCATAATCGCCATCAGGAACCATAATAAATTTTCTGACTCCTTTTCTCTGGGACTTTATTTCTTCAAATTTACATGTCTGTCGTTTATCCCAGTTCTCCGATTTTTCTAAAGTTCTGATGACATCATTTATATCTTTATTTGGCAGATGAAAAACCTGAATAAGCATATGCGGTGCTTTGTCACCTTTTCTTACCATCGATATGCCTGGTAAAGACGGGTCGGCTATAAGCCGGATATTTTCATTCTCCTGCACCCATAATGTAAGGCCGGCACCAGAGATTTTCTTCCATACAAATCCATCGTATGCTTTTCTTGTTGGTTCGTTCTTTACAGTTTCTGAATGATTACTATTCTTTACAAATACAATATTCCTTTTTCTTCTTTCTACAACAAGAGTATCTTTATTGCATCTGATTATATTCATCGTATCGGAAAAGTGAATTGTTTGGCTATTACCTATACTTTCTCCATTCAATATCAATTTTTTGTCTGTTACTTTCCACTGATGATAAAACAGGGTACTCATACCTATTGACTGTGCAGAGCCATCTTCTTTTAGATCCATGCCCTGAATATAAGATATGTTCTCTGGAAGAACCTCTATCCATTGTCCTGCCAGATTAATGTTGTTATTAGAAGAACAAGCACATAGGACCAAGGCAAAGATTGAAATGATCTGTTTCATAGTATAACTGTTTTAGTTAGTGATATTGATTTGTAAATATGGTTTCTGCTGTAACGTAAAGTTAAGAATAAAGATAATCTGTTTTATTAAAAAAGCACCATTATCTAGAGATATACGGTGCTTTTTTCGATAATTTGTTTATTAATTATTTTGTTTCTCCCAAAAGAATATCTGCTCCCTGAATAAATGTAATATCACGCGGTATGCCTGCACCATTGATTTTGTCGAGGTCTGCCTGAAGTGCAGGAGTGATTCCACCGTTTTCGGCTCTGTACTTCGTAGCGAACTCTACGTTTCCGTCTCCCTGTGTTTGGAGGATTAGCGCAGCCCAGCTGTTCATGGCTTCTTTTGCTTTTCCGAAATCTATTACATACTGACCTTTGGCGTCACGTGAGAAGGCTCCTGCTTTTTCCATATAGTTGAAGCACATCATGTTGGCTTTTCCGTGCGATGAAGCTGCTCCAAATCTTACGGAACGCAAGATGCCTGCAATATAGGTAGCGATAGCATCTTCGGCTGTAATATTGGTGATTTCGCCCATTTCGATAAGTTTGGTTACCATGAACAGACCTAAGATATCTGCTTTAGCTTCTTCCCATGAAGTCTTTTCGGTTCCCATCACGGCATCCACACTTTCGTTGGTGTTAATAGTCTGCTTAACACCTAGTCCGTGCGCTACTTCGTGGAAAGTAACATTCCAGAAGAATGCGTCGAAGTTAAGGTATTTCTGTTGTTCGGGTGTTACGATAAGTTGTCCGATAGGCATAAGGATTTTATCAAACTTTGCTTTCATGGAGTTTCTCAGTTGCAGACGACGGGTACCTTTCAGTGCGTGTACTCTTTCATCGTTCGGCAGATTGATGGCGATCGTCTTACTGCCGGCGTTGCAGTCGCCTGCATAATACACGGCATCGTATACGTTCAGGTCGGACGATGTACCCGGAACAAATGTCTTGTATTCTGGTGCACAAGGCAATTCTTTCTGGAGAGCCGGAAGCATGGCTACAAATTTTGCAAGGTCTTTGCTTCTAGCTTCGTCTTTCAACAGGATAAACGACTCGTATGAGGCTTTGGTTTCCTGGAACTTGTCGTCGTAACTTTCAATAGGACCTGTCACAAAATCTATTTTGCTGTCTTTCATGTCCATCCATGCAAGGTCGCTTTCCAGATAGTCATCTGTCTTGAATGCCTCGATACGCTTCTCAAGATAGTTTTTCAGCCCCGGATCTTCTGCCAATGTCACTGCTTTCTCCAGTAAAGCACAGATACGTCCTATTTCTTCGGCATAGGCTTCATGATACCAGACACTTTTTAATGAACCATCTTCGTTTCTGCGGATAACGGTGTACCATGAATTTTTGTTAGCGTCTTCGAATGCGTCGAACTCCTCTGCTGTAATGTCATGCGGATAGTAGTTACATACAGCCGGTTTCTCGCCATAGCCGGCCAGAAACGGTTTGTTATTGTCAAGACGATCCCAAGCCCCATAGTGAATCATGGCAAACTCTTTTGCATAACTGTCGGTGATGGTATCGAGCTGGCTCTTATCACCAAAAGTCTGCTGCCAGAAAAGATCGTCGGTGATTTCTCCCACCTGAAAGAATATTTTTACCAACTCCTTTTCCTTGTCATTCAGATTGTTTACAAGGTCGGATTTCAATTCTACTTGAGCATACTCCTCAACTTTTGCTTTCATAGGAGATTCCTGCTGTTGGGTACTGCAAGAAAACAATGTTGAGGCTACAGTTGCAACTCCCAACAAAGATGCCGAAAGGTTAATCATTTTTTTTCTCATAATCGATTGTTTATTCTTTTGTTTGCGAAGATACGAAAAGTAGCTGACAATACATTAGTTTACATAAATCTCATCCACAAAAATAAAGGCGTCTCCACCTGGCCAAGTGTGCCATGAGGGGAGTTTAGGAGTGATTTTGCCAACTATCCTGACATAGCGTGCCTGTTGTGTGTCGAATGCCAGTTCATGGCGATAGATACCGTCAGGATCGTCTTTCTTTAACACAGGTTTTGAACTTTCTGCCACTTTGGTGAAATGCTTTCCGTCGGCAGAACACCAAACTTCCATACCTGTGATGTCCATTACGGCAGATCCGATTGCTACATCGGTACGGAATGCTGCACTCGATACTTCTGTTTCCTTTCCTAAATCTACTGTAGCATCCAGATTGCAGAGGAAGCCCAGCCAGCGGCCGGTATTGTAACGTGTATCTCCAGTCAGTCCGTCGGTCAGTATGGAAGCTCCTTTGTAAGTATAGGTAGGACTCGGCTGTCCGGCCAGCGTTACAGGGCAGAATGTAGCTTTGTTTACACTGATCGTATCACACACTAAACTGTTGTCTGTTTCTCCCGGCATAATAACCTTTGCCTTAAGTATGGCATTGCTGTTTATAGTGAACGGTTCCTTATAAAGTTGTGATGCTTCTGTAGGTTCACTGCCATCCAAGGTATAATATATCTTTCTGTTTCCAAGAGTATTCAGTCGTATGCTGAGTTTACGGTTCAATGTATCATTCTCGTAGTCGGATGTTACTTCGAATGCTCCCTTATGGTAGCTCAGTCCATATTTGTCATATCGCTTTATGATGTTGAACATACGTAAAGCAAATTCATGATAATCTCTGTTCTGCTTGTCAAAACCGTTCCATGTAATTTCTGCGAGTGCGGCAAGTCGGGGCAGCAGGCGGTACTCTATCTGCTCCATTGTTTCTATGTCTTCGCTCCAGAGGCAAGCTTGAATACCTTTAATGTGTGCAGCATCAGTCTCGGTCATATCGCTGAGGACAGGATTAAAGTCATATACTTTTCTTATGGCATTATCTCCCGGCAGATTGAGCACATCCATTGCGCTGAAGTAAAGTTGTCCGCAAGGAGTCATGATTACATCGTATCCCTTTTTAGCCGCTTCTGCACCATATTCCGCATTTCTCCATGCCATAACGGTAGCATTGGGTGTCGCTCCTCCGGCAAGAATCTCATCCCAGCCTATAATGCGCCGTCCGTTTTCCTCAACAAATTTTTCCACTTCGGTCATAAAGTAGCTTTGCAGTTTGTCCTCTGCTTCATACTGCTTGGTATCTTTCCATCCTTGAGCCTTGATAAGGGCCTGACATTTGGGACATTCCTTCCAACGGTCGCGCGGACACTCGTCTCCACCAATGTGAATGTAGCGTGAAGGGAACAGTTGCATGACTTCTGTCAATACATCTTTCACAAACGGCAAAGTCTTGTCACTTCCTACGCACAACACATCCTTGTGTACACCATATTCTACAGCTGTTTCGTAGGGTCCTCCGGTACAACCGAGTTCCGGATAGGCAGCCAGTGCCGACTTGATATGTCCAGGAAGGTCTATCTCGGGTATAACTTCTATGTATCTTTCGGCTGCATATTTTACAATTTCCTGAATATCCTTTTGCGTATAGAAACCGCCATAAGGTTTTCCGTCAGTCCCTTTCACACCGTCTGTACGCAGTGATTCCTTTCTTTTGGAGCCTATTTCGGTGAGTAGGGGATACTTCTTTATTTCTATTCTCCAGCCTTGATCTTCAGTAAGATGCCAGTGAAATACATTCAGATTGTGCAGTGCCATAAGGTCGAGATACTGTTTCACTTGCTCTACGTTGAAAAAGTGACGTCCTACATCGAGATGCATGCCCCGGTATGCCAAGCGGGGATAGTCTTCGATGTTAGTCTGTTGGAAAGCAATTTTGTCGCTTGCCTCTACAGGGGAAGCCTTACGAAGTGTCTGTACCCCATAGAAGACACCGGCATGCGATCCTCCGGTTATGGTGATACCGTCGCTGCTTACGGCGAGCCGGTAACCTTCAGGATTTTTTATGCTTTTGTCTATATTTAACGTGATGTAATTTTTTGTTGCCTCTGTCGATGTGGCGAGGGTATAACTTGTACATTCGTTGATGTAAGCGTTCAGGAATCCGGCAATGGTCTTCATTTCATTGTCATTTTCGGGAGTAACAATGACGGTTCCTTTGTCCAAAATAAACGGCTCAGTCTGTGGCGTTACTTCGGTATGCTGCGGCAACGGGATAATGGCATAGTCGGCAGTTCCTTCCCGTATATCTCTGCAAGAAAAAAGAGTTACTGTAACTGTTGCTGCGAGTAAAAATGATTTTAATTTCATATGTTATCAGTTAAAGGTTATATACGTTCTTAATAATTCTATATACTTATTGTTTTTGTCTAACTCCAGATAAACCTTTTCGGAGTCGTTTGAATAATAAATTTACCTTCTAATTGTTAGTCGTAACTTTGGGCTACTTCTTCAGTTTTTTGTTGTCCTTACGACAACTATATATGCTGAACAGAATTTATACATAAGATTGTATACCTTATGTTCATATCGTTTTTTAATGTTTGGTACGTAACTACAAATATAGAGAATTATATAATTATAAATATTCTTCTTGTTATCTTTCTGTTTCCAGAAAAATATTTCTTTGATGTCTAATACTGGAGCTGTTTCTGATATCGCTATTCTCTTTATTACTACTTTTGTAATAAAAAATAATTATGGATAAAATAATCAGTTCTATAACAAATATACTCAACATTGATGACGAAATTCTAACTAAGTTTCTTGGTTATCTTCATCCAATGACTGTCCCTAAAAAAACAATATTAATAAGGCCTCTCATTACAGATGAAAATGTATATATAATTGAAAAAGGAATAGCTCGTTCCTATATAATGATTAATGAAAAAGAGGTCACGTCATGGTTCAGTAAAGAAGGTGAACTGATATTTTCAACTAATAGCTTTTACGGAAAAACAGAAGGATATGAAAATGAAAGGGTACAGATTCTGGAAGACTCATTGCTTTACTATATTAAAATTTCCGATCTGGAGGAACTCTGTTTTCAGTATATTGAAATATCTAACTGGCTTCGGTTGCTGCATCAAAAGGCATTTGTGGAAATGGAAAGGAGGCTTATATATCGTTTATATATGTCTGCAGAAGAACGCTACAGAGATTTTTATGCCAAAAACCCTGAAATATTTCAGCGTGTAAACCTTAGCTTCATAGCCTCGTATCTCGGTATATCTCAAGTTACATTATGGAAATTGAGAAAAAATATTAAGTAGTTAAAGAAATGGTCGGTTGTAGCGGTACTTATTTTGTATCGTATCATACAAAAATATAGTTTTGTGGTAAATTATTGAAGTTTTATAAAAGATATGTTACCAAAGTTACCAGCAAAACAGCCGAGGATAGTATGGCTTGATGTACTCAGGCTATGTGCCATATTTATGGTTATCTGTATTCATTGTTCTGATCCGTTTAATGTTTCTCCAGAGGCGCGCTCCAATCCGGATTTTAATTTGTGGGGAGGCATTTATGGCTCTTTTCTTAGACCATGCGTGCCATTGTTTGTCATGATTACGGGTATACTGTTGTTGCCTGTAAAAATGTCTTTTGAAGACTTTTATAAGAAAAGACTTCTCAGAATAGCTGTTCCATTTCTTTTGTGGTCTGTTTTATATAATCTTTTTCCATGGCTAACCGGAGTTCTAGGCTTGCCGCAAAGTACGATGTCCGATGTATTTGCTTACGCACCAATTGACGCGTCGCAATCTTTTAGTGATGCAATCAAAAATATAGCTCTTATTCCTTTCCAATTCAATGTTTATACAGTACCGATGTGGTATTTATATATGTTGATAGGGCTTTATCTATATATGCCGTTCTTCTCTTTTTGGGTGGAGCAGGCAACGGTTAGGCAGAAAAAGATTTTTTTGATGTTTTGGTCTTTTTCTCTTTTCTTACCTTATGCTTATTCTTTTTTTTCGCCCAACCTTTTAGGTGTTAGTGCTTGGAATACATTTGGTACACTTTATTATTTTGCAGGATTCAACGGGTATTTGCTACTTGGAAATTATCTTGTCAATGATGTAAAGGAATGGAAATGGTGTAAGACAATTATTTTAAGCTTACCAGTGTTCGCTATAGGATATATTGCTACATATATAGGCTTTAAAACGATGACAGCTAATCCGGAATGTTCGGAGCAGGAAATGGAATTATTCTTTTTATACTGTTCTCCTAATGTCGCTTTAATGACATTAGCATTTTTTCTTGTTATACGTAAAGTCAGAGTAAAGTCGAAAAGAATGATTCTTATGCTTGAGAATATTACAAAATGCGGCCTGGGAATTTATATGATACATTATTTTATTGTAGGGCTTGGATATGCTATAGCTGATGCCTTAGCGATTCCGGTATTTTTACGTATTCCTGTTACAGCCGTTATTGTTTTTGTTATTTGCTGGGTATTTGTTTCTGCTTGTTACAAGTTTGCTCCGAAATATTCAAAATGGATATTCGGATGAGAAAATGGCTTTATTGTTAATCTTATGATGTGATTTTAATAGGGGATATACATTTGAATGGTCATGATATAAAATTTACTTTTTGTCAAAATGAAATTTAAACTTCTCTACAATCGTAAAATCAGTAAGGGGATATCATATTTATTATAGATTTGTTATTCTTATACATGTAAGCAAGTTTGCGATGAAAGGTATTCTTAATTATATACGAATATCTGTCTGTAAATGTGGTGTGAATAATAGTATGTTTGATATAGGTAACATTTTTCTTATAGCATAATGATAGTTTTTGAATGGGCTGTCTGAAGCTGAAATTAGATTGAGAAATCTTAAATTCTAGTTTGATTTCTATTTTAAAATAAGATATGCCGGGGTTTTAAATAAAACAACAGGATGTTTTTGTCAACTTATCAGGATGTTTTTGATGAAATATCAAGGTGTTTGTATGCTTTTAATTCTTAATATAAGTACACTTATTTAACTGTTGGGGAATATTAGATTGCAATATGAATAGTTACAAACGAAGTTGACATTAACATTGCGTTCTATTTGACGAAAATCTTCAGAATGTGCTGATAGAGAAAACAGATTAATTTGACAGATTTGATACTCAATTGGTTGTTTGGTTGTCTTTTTTATATATGAAATTATTGCGGTAAAGTTATTCCGAAAGTTTTTTATCTAACTTCCGGAGTTAAATTATTTTGAGTGATGGTATGATTCTTTATTTTGTTTTTAATATGTCTAATTTTAATTTGAAAATTCTCTTCTCTAAAATTAAGTATTGACACATCTTCTCGCAATTATTACAAATCCATTTCACCCTCACTCAGCATTCAAATAGCTGACAGAGAAAAGGTTTACCCCATTATAAAAATATTTGAAAGCATCCTTCATTATTTGCACGTCTTCAGGATGCCGGTCTTTTATATAATTGGCTGCATCAAATCTATTCTTGCTTCGATTACAATGCTCACCAGTTTTCTTGTAATATAAAGAATCCGGAATGAAGATTCAGTTTATATTCAAAACATGCATATGCTTGTGACCTACAACGTATGGGGATTTCCTTTTTTATCATTCGGAATAAACTGATAGGTTATATTCCGTCATGTATTGGGGAAAGCCTTGAAATAAGCCATTTGCTTCTTCTTGCTATCTGGATGTTTCAGTAGTTCACGGTAAGACTGCATTCTGCAGTGAAGTTATGTATAGTTAGTTGTTGCTATCGCGAACAGGATAACAAAAAATAGGCGTTTCATAATGATATATCTATTAGTATTTTCAAATGTGCATTCTCATAATAATCATTTGGGAGTAAATAAGCAATATACTCATAACTTTTCTGTTGTAAAGTTGATTGATAGAGTGCTATTGCTTAGTACTGGTAATCGGATATATTTCTGTATCTTAAGTAGAGCCGTTATTGACAATGATTAACTCTCATTTCGAATAGGTTTGTCTTTGGAAACTGGCAATACTCTATGTATTTTTATGTTTGATAAAGATACGGAAAAGGATATATTTTTCTTGTATAGCTATCAGATAAAATTTTGTAGCCCATTTTCGTTAAATTTTTGTCGCCAAACAATAAAACCTAATAATGAGCAAAGCATACTTTTAGCAGACAAATATTCTATAGTCAGGTCATAAAATTGCTGGATAAGTCATAAAACCTTTAGATAAGCCGTAAATATGGTATTCATCTTCTTTCTGCATTCGATTTGTACTTCTGTAATAGCGGGAGAAATATGTCCATTATTATCATTATCTTGTGAAAATTGGAACATAGGTACGTATTTATAAAAATAGAAAGGAAAGTGGTGAGGTCGTGAACCACAATATTTAATTGACGGGCAAAAATATAAGAGTCTTTCCTTTAGGCATAGAAAAAAGTGATAACTTTGTAATTAAATACACTGACAATCTATTTTATGAACTATGATTGATAAATTCACGATTTTTATAAAGAAGGGAAAGAGTTTATTATTTTTGCTGTCATTTGTTATATTACCAGTTTCGATTCAGGCGCAATCCCAGATAAAATCAATAAACACATTGGAAGATAAAATTTATGGATTGAGTCTTCTTTGGTCAGAACTTAAATATAATTTTGTAAATATAGACCGTCTGGGGTTTGATTTAGATAGCCTTTACCGAGAAACGATGAAACGCGTAATAGACACTAAAGACGACGTTTCGTATTATAAAGAGCTTGATTGCTTTTTAAATCGTTTTAATGATGCTCATACCAACTTATTTGATTACCCGGATTCAGGTTATGAAGAAACGGACTATCCTAATTACGGAACGAAATATATTGGCGGGAAATATTATTTCATTAAATATAAAAAGGATTGTCCTTATTCTGATCCAGACTTGCTTGGTGCCGAAATTGTAGAGATTGACGGATTGCCTACAGAGCAATATGTGGAAAAATTTGTGTTGCCATACCTCACAGGTTCGACATTGAAATATAGGTTGAATCAGGCTGGCCGTTTATTGTTAAATGGTTTGGAAGGCAGTTCCATCTGTGGAAAAGCAATATGCAGGGATGGTAAAATGAAGACTTTTAATATCGTACGCAATGGGGAAGCTATTCGCAAAAATGACGATGTATGGTTGCCTGAAGACGAGTATTCTTTTCATACTAGCAAGGCTGTAACATTAAATTGGAAAGATGATATTGCCTTTTTGAATATTCGCCGTTTCATACCCGAGTCAGTATGCAATGACATAGATAAGGCTATGGCCGAAATCAATGCACGTCAATGTCGTGGGGTAATCATTGACTTGAGAGGAAATGGAGGTGGAAGGACTGATGTGGCATGGAGGCTACAGATGTACCTTACACAAGCCGATACAATACGTTCTTTTGGCGCTCAGACAAGAATAAACTCCGGTTATGGCCGCTCACAAGGTAATTATAGAAAAGAATATGAAGATTTTTATTTGTATAAAGCTTATAAGAATGAACCTCCTGAACTAATAACGAAACCACAAGGAATAAAGGTCTTGAGTTGTCCTGTTGCCATATTGATTGATAACAATAGTTTTTCTGCATGTGAAGACTTTCTTATAAATATTTATGAGATGCCCAACAGGCCTGTTCTGATTGGAGAAGAAACTGCCGGCTCCACGGGAGCTCCACTTGTTATCGAGCTACCTCATGGTGCTGTAGCACGTATATGCACACTTAGGCCACTATTCCCATACAGTATGAAACCTTTTGTTGAAAAAGGAATTATTCCAGATATAGAAGTTATACCCACTTTGCAAGAAGTCTTGAAAGGTAAAGATGTTGTGATGGAAAAAGCATTACATTATATCCAAAATAAGAACTAAGCAAGTCAATAAGTTGGGAGCGTGTCAGGTATCTTACTCCTTTCTGGAAGCGGACTGAACGTTTCTTGTCCCGTTCTATTATCGCTGTACTTGATACTTTGAGAATGATGCTTCTCAGGACATAGAACAATAACCATGCGCTTGTCAGGCATAGCCAAAGACACATGGTAGGTGATCTTTGTTCATATAGGCCAGCCATGCGAGTAGTAGCTCGGTTATGGTATAGAGAACCATGTGTTTTCGTAGCGTTTGTTCCTCTTTCTTGAATTAACCTTTTCTGGATTGCCGTTTGAGGTCATTATTATTTTATCAGGATACAGGTAGCAGTATTCGATCATTGTTTTAAAGCGTATCACTTTCTCCATATTCATATCAATTGTCATTTTTTCATATTGATAGTCATTTTCATTTATCTTTTTGAAATAACAATTTGATTTGAAACTTGTATCTGTAGCAAAATTGTAGCAGAACTTGACCAAGATGTAATTTTCAATTATGCTGGGGATGATTGCAAAATGGCATTATAAAATAAAAGATATGAGATTCACTATTACTAAATCTAATAGCAGGTTTAGGCTGTCTATTTTTATATTACTCCAATTCCTGCTTCAATGCTTTGATTTCTTTCTTTTCTTCTTGATAGTTCTTCTTTAATAAGGTATGTTTCTGGCATCTTTCTATGTACCAGACCATTCTCTTTTGCTTTTATTAATAAGTTATTATCAGAACTAATCACTACAATGTTTTGAATATCATAACCGGATTTAAGTGCTGATAATATAAACCAATCATCATTTATGTCTTTATTAAAATCTCCGCCTTCAAAACACTCTTTTGACGGATCTTTACATGTTTCAATTATGAATTTTGGCTGAAAGCCTTTAATTTTACAACGTAGGGCAGCGCCCTACGTTTTGAATACCCCATACCAAATACGCCCTGAAATACAGGGCATTGGCCTGTACTATATAATTTAAGGCTTTCAGCCAAAATATTTCCGTGCTTGTCAGGATTAATTTCAGTTCATTTTCTCGCCTTTATATCCAGCTTCACCGGCTTAATCATATTCTTAGGATCAAGGATTGTATCCAAATCTTCCTGAGTAAGAATTCCTTCTTCAAGAACAAGGTCGTAAACGCTTCGTCCTGTTTCCATTGCTTTCTTTGCAATATAAGTTGAGTGATCATAACCAATATACGGATTCAGAGCTGTTACAACACCGATACTGCGCTTAACTTCATTGCGGCAAGCCTCTTCGTTTGCAGTGATTCCGTCGATACACAATGTACGCAAAGTATCGAAACCGTTTATCAATAAATCAATAGATTCGAAACAGCATTGTGCCATTATCGGCTCCATAGCGTTGAGCTCCATCTGTGATGCTTCGCCTGCCATAGTTACACAAAGTTCATTTCCCATGACTTTGAAAGCAATCTGGCTCATAACTTCAGGTATTACCGGATTTACTTTTCCCGGCATGATTGATGAACCCGGCTGACGTGCGGGAAGATTTATCTCTCCGAATCCGCAACGCGGACCGCTGGCAAGTAATCTCAAGTCATTACATATCTTATTAATTTTAACAGCTACTCTTTTCAGTGCAGACATATAACCCACCATACATGAAGTATCGGAAGTCGCGCCTACCCAATCATCGGCAAGACTTACTTCCCAACCTGTTATTTCCTTCAATGCTTCGATAGTCTTTTCAGCATAACCCGGTTCGGAACATATTCCTGTACCAATGGCTGTTGAACCCATATTCACAACAAGGAAATCTGCCGCAGCTTCGTTAAGATGTTTTATTTCATTTCTCAGGATACTTGCAAAACCATAGAAAGTTTGTCCAAGTGTCATCGGCACGGCATCTTCCAGCTGTGTGCGTCCCATCTTTATAATGTGAGCAAATTCATCACCTTTTTTCTGTAAAGCTTCAATCAAAGCTTCAAGATGCGGTAAGAATTTAAGATGGCTTGCGTAAAGTCCCATGTGGATAGCTGTTGGATAAGCATCGTTGGTTGATTGCGAGCGGTTTATTGTGTCGTGAGGTGAGCAGAATTCATATTCTCCAGCTTTCTTTCCAAGATGCAATAATGCTATGTTAGCAATTACTTCGTTGGCATTCATATTGGTGCTTGTTCCGGCTCCACCTTGAATCATATCCACCTGGAACTGGTCGTGATATTTTCCGTCAAGAATATCTTTACATGCAGCTTCGATGCTTTTCAGTTGTTCGTCGCTAACTAAACCTAAAGCGTTGTTAGCTTTTGCTGCAGCAAGTTTTGTATATGCCAGTCCGTGAATGAAAAGAGGATAATCCTGCAATTTGAACTTACTTATTGAGAAATTTTCAATACCTCTCAGTGTCTGTATTCCATATAGTGCGTCTGCCGGAAGTTCTCTTGTTCCCAGCAAATCATGTTCTGTTCTTGTATTTTTGATATTTTCCATAAGGCATTAATATTTAGTTATTATTATATCGCAAAGATATAAACTAACATTATGTAAGCAAATATTATTGTGTTAAATAGTATTTTTATTGTTTTATATAGTGGAATGGGGAATGAGTAATGTATTTTGCTTACAAATTGCATGCGTAAATGTAATATCTCTTGGAGCAGAAAAAGCTATATTCCTATATGAATTTTGGCTGAAAGCCTTTAATTTTACAGCGTAGGGCGGCGTCCTACGTTTCAGGCATTTCTCTCACCTATATACGCCCTGAAGGGGCATAATTTCGCTCAGTTACCTTTTCAGGGCTTATTATAGGGCATAACCATTGAAACACAGGGCGTTGCTCTACGGTCTGGATTGAACGTAAATATACCTCAGGTTACGGATAACAAGCTGACGGACGATAAGCAAAAGGCATACGAATTCAGTTCTGATGAAAAGAAAAATAAAAACAGAGAAAGAGCTATCGAGACATTAGCTGAAATGTATAGTTCTGACAACACAAATGAACCTGATACAGAAAACGGCAATAAAAGTAATACTATTGTAAATAACAATAATGAAAGTAGCAGTCATATAGACCGTTCCGTACGTGAATACCAGGCGGCTTCACAAGCTGTTTCCAATTTCTATGAAAATGATTATGACTACGAAAAGGAACAGATGCGCGAGGAACTAGAGTATCTCCGTCAGGAACTAAAAGATATGGAGGAAAGCCAATCAGAGGAAGAAAAACAGTTGGAACTACTTGAAAAATCCTATCAGATGGCTTCAAAGTATCTGCCAACAAATATGAATACACAGACATCTGTCAGTGATACAACCAATAAAAGCCATATAAGTTCGACATTCAATGGCCAATCAATGGAGGTGCTTCCGGCTTCAAAACCGGTTGTGTCTTCATTGATTCAACCAATGACAGACGAAGAGTTTACAGAAGAATACTCCAAGGAAAGGAATATGTCATTTATCACACCTACAGCAAATATAGACAATTCACAGAAAAATACAATTGCTTGTAAAGTGGATAGAACTACCGCAATCAGAGACAATGAGACTTTGCAGCTCAGACTGCTTGAATCGGTACGTATCGGTGAAAACATCATTCCAAGAAATGCACTCCTTACAGCAAAAAGCAAACTGTCCGGTAACAGAATGATGCTTTATGTTACAACCATAGAACTAGGAGAAAATATCTATCCGGTGAAACTGACTGCATACGACATGGACGGGCTGGAAGGGGTATTCATTCCCGGATCTGACGAAATGGATGCATTGAAGGAAGTAGGTGCAAACGTGGGCGGTTCAGTAGGAACAAGCTTTACATTCTCATCATCGGCAAAAGACCAGATAATATCTGATGCAGCAAGAGGACTGATGCAGGGAACTTCCAATTATCTGGTCAAGAAAATCAGAACAATCAAAGTAACATTCAAAAGCGGGCACAGACTTATGCTGATGCCTACCAGGTAAAACAATAAAATCAGAAAATATGAAAAAAGGATTCTTAATTGCGGCTATATGTGTCGCATTCGGTTTGCAGACAATATCAGCACAGGATACAGAAGTAAAAACACATGGTGACTTGTTCCAGGGGATGAGCAGAACCATACCTCAGGGACGTGTGGTACTCCCATACGGACTTGAAGTAACTTTTGAAAAGACTGTTCATCTAATTTTTCCGGCTCCCATAAGATATGTGGATTTAGGCTCGTCAAACATTATTGCCGGACAAGCTGATGATGCAGAAAATGTACTTCGAGTAAAAGCTGCAGTACGTGACTTTGAAACTGAATGCAATCTTTCCGTTATCTGTGATGATGGCAGTTTCTACTCATATAATGTAAGATATGCGGAAGAACCTGAAAAACTGAGTATAGAAATGAAGGATTTTCTTTATCCGGGAAACAACAATCTGCCGGTTAATAAAGCTGATATCTATTTCAAGGAATTAGGCTATGAATCTCCCGTACTTGTGAAACTTATAATGAAAACCATATACCAAAACGACAAAAGGGAATTCAAACATATTGGCGCAAAACAGTTTGGTATGCAATTCTTACTGAACGGACTTTACATCCACAATGGACTTCTATTTTTCCATACCGAAATAAAGAACAGAACTGATATGCCTTATAACGTGGACTTCATTACGTTTAAGGTAGTGGATAAGAAGGTTGCCAAACGGTACAGCTATTCAGGAAAGAATACTCCAACCATTAAGGGCATACAATCAGATTACCTGGATAAAAGGTCATAGGGAAGAAAGGAGCATTTTTGCACTCGAGCAGTTCACACTACCTGAGGACAAGCGTCTGGAAGTTACTCTATACGAAAGAAATGGTGGTCGCACAATGACGTTTTATATGGAAAACGAGGATTTAATAAGAGCAAAAAACATTGACAACCTCAAACTGAAATTCTGATGAAAAGGATACTTGTTATTATAATTGCTATTGTCGGTTTGAGCATACCGACAATGGCACAACGTTTATTACCACACCAAAAAGGAATTGAGTTCTATGGTGGTGTACCTTTACAGAAACATAATACATTTGGAAACGGTAATTTCAATGCCGGATTTAACTTTACAAGGTATATCCGCAACTATCACTATTATCATTTCGGACTAAATTATCTTCAGCAGAACTATCACTATAATGAACTGAAAGTACCGGTACGTGATTATATGGGTGAAGGTGGATTTATGTTTCACCTGATTTCAAGTCCTGGAAAAAGTTTCCTCGTTTATGGTGGACCATGTCTTTCACTCGGTTATGAAGAAGTAAATGACAGCAAGAAATGGCTGCCTGATGGTGCATACCTTGAAGCAAGAAACAGATTTGTTTATGGTGCTGGCACTCAATTGTCTATGGAAGAATTCATTACGGATAATGTCGTGGTTCTTGCTAAAGCCAAAGGAACATTCCTTTTCGGAACAGATCTGGATTTATTCAGACCTTCAGTATTGATAGGAATCCGTATTATCATGTAATATCAGTCAAATGAAATCAGAATCAATGTAATAACACATTATGAAAACAATAAAACATATACAGTCACTTCTTGTGATAATAATTGCCTGCATGACATTGAGTTCATGCAGCAATGAACTTGATGTCACAAAATCATTTCCATTTACAGTTGAAACGATGCCTGTCCCAAAGGAACTCAGCCAAGGGGAAACCATTGAAATCCGCTGCACCTTAACCTGTCCGGCTGACTATTCTGGAACTCAATATACAATCAGATATTTTCAGTATGATGGCGACGGCATACTCCGTATGGGAAAAGATGGTGAACCGTTCATCCCCAATGACAGATACCCAGTAGAAAAGGGTGACTTCCGTTTATATTATACCTCACAATCTACAGAACAGCAAAGTCTGGAGATTGTTTTTGAGGATAATATGGGGCATTCTCAAATATTGGAGTTTGATTTTAATGATGCTGGGAATAAAATATGATAAATTATTATAGAACCACTTATCTAGATGAATATGCTAACATAAATTCATTGACTATTACTATGAAAAACATATTATATTTTTTATTCTAGATTAGATTTTCTACATTTGTATGTAAGGTAAAAATTCTAATTATTATGAATAGAAATAGAATAATCTTAGCTATCATTATTATATCTCTAATTATCATTATTATTTATCATTATTGGATGTATATATTATTAGTAATTATTATATATGCAGGTATACAATTATGGATACATAAAAAGAAAGAAAAAGAATATCAAAATAATCTTGTAAAAGACAATGATGATATTGGTTTTTGTTTTACCGATAAAGAAATAAAGTTTCTAATAAGATTACAAAGTAATATTAATCAGTTTATAGAAAATAAATTATATTCAGACAAAAATATAAAATATGATGATTTATGTACTAATATAATATATGAACTTATTTCTGATATTTATAATCAAAAACCATCACAAGAAAAAATCAATAAATTTATTGATCTAATAGCTTATATATTCAATAAATTCTTTTCAGAACAATTTAATTTTGATTATAAATATAGGAATCATAATATCCGAGAAAAAATAAGGGATATGATTCATGATTGTAATAAGTCACATTTCAAGAATAATACATATAATATTAATCTTAATGACACTATAAATTGTATAAGAGTTTTTATAATGACAGGCTATATTCCTAACATACAAAATAGCTCAAGTAATAATAGAGAGAAAAGTACTTTCACTAATAATAAATCAAAAGAAGATGGATATAAAGAAAATAAGTCAAAAGAAGAATTGACTATACCAACCTATTCTGAATTTATAGCAAATCACAATGAAAAAATATTTCCTATCAGGTTAATTAGAAGTTTATATCCTTATAATGTAATATCTAGAATCCCATTTAATAGTATTTCTGAAGGTGATGAAAAAATTATAGATAGATTTAAATACACCATACGGAAAATTGAAAAACAACCACAAAACGATGATAGATTAGCCATTGAGTTTATACTCCAAACCATTGGATATAATGAGCAGGAAAAATGGAATGATTGTTTTCTAATTCTTTTTTCTAAGGAAGGTAAGTTTATAACTTTATATATAAAAGATGGTGGCACGCATAAAAATATTCATTCTGCACCAGAAATGATTTTATCATTATTGAACTTTCATTTCAACAATTTTAATAAAATAAGAAGAGCTGATACAATTCTATATAGGGACATGTATTGTGAATATTTGATAAAATCAATTTATGAGGATTTCATTAATCCTAATAATAATGTTGATTATCTATTAGAACCTTGTAATGAAATAATAGGCGGATTTTACATTGTTAATGATAAGACTAAAAATATACGTTTTATATATCGTTATGAAAAGGACGAAGCTAATGCCCTATGCAGATTACTTGCAAAAAATAAATCTGATGATAATACTTTTGTTATATACTTCAGTGAAGGGTCTCCTTTTAACAATTCTGACAGCAAAGACTCTAAAGCCTGGTCTATATTAAAGTTTCTCAATGAATATTCTAACAATAAACTAAGCAAGAACTATTTTGAGGAGAAGATACTATTTTTATTAAATGATTTATCTTCTTTTCCACAAGAATATACAATTGAAAATGTAGAAAAGTGCTATATAGAGAATGACAGTAGTAAACGTAATTTAAGAAACCCATTACCAGAATATCTAGTAAACGATGCATGGAATACAATTAACTCGATTATAAATGGTCATAAACTTAATACTCTAACAAAAGGGGAAAAATTCCATTTACTTTCAGCCTTTAAACTGGTTCGTTCATATATAAACCAAAATCAAAAGAAATACGATAATAATATTAAGAATCATGCCTTTAGCATATTTGAAGTTTTATTTAAAAGCACAATAGAATATTGGTTTAATACAAGAGATAATGATGTTATATTATCTTATTGTTTATCAGATAACAAATATTATACTTTATGTAACATACAAATCAAGAATGAGAATATTCAATTTAGTTTTCAAATAAAAGATGAAAATATACCTTTATTAAAAGGAAATTACAATATGAATAAACCTATGCAAAATATTGCTGCTGAAGTTTATATGTGGGCATACTATTACAAATGGACTGAACAATGTAAAAGGTCTGCCAATTATAATGTTTCAATAAAGGAATACAAAGAGCTTTATAATAAAAATAAATTATATTGTTTTCTTGATATGGTATATATTAAGAATTACAAAGCAGCAAACAACTCATCCGTTTGTTTGCGAAGTGGCTTTTTGCAACAAATTAATCGTGAAGAATCTAAACAAATAGATTACGGTTCTAAACATAAAAAAGGTAACATCATTTACTTTTGTATAGACAATTTGGATATTATCTAGAATTACAAAATGAGAATATAAGCGATAGGTTCAGATAAATTGAACCTATCGCTTATATTTTTGCTTCAAAATCAAATAAAATAATAATTATGGAACAAAATGAATTATACAAATTAGTCAAAGATTTTAGAGAAGGGAGAAGGTATCGTATTTTAGGTTACAGAGTCTTAAATGATGACGAGAAGTATGATATTGCTAATTATATTGAAGACAACATTAATGAATATTTAAATGATGAAGAGTATCCTGATCTTGATTCAGTTATATCTGATGCTATAGAAGGTGTAGACGCTTATGACACTGGTTGGATGTTTCCTAATAAAGAAATATAAAATAAATCATAAATTATAACACATATGATTAATATTGCATATTCCGGCGGATACCCGTTCAGTATTTCCGGTGATATCCGTTCAGTCCCC
>OLFW01000800.1_pt1 | contig 23459 bp, 22 predicted proteins | sample 1605351 | NCBI WGS metagenome assembly OLFW01 (sample SAMEA3888918, study PRJEB22519) | human gut metagenome | biome: human gut; feature: human-associated habitat; material: faeces | place: Denmark | collected 2010 | reverse complement strand
TTATGCCCTTCTAGGGCTTACTCAAGCCACCGGCTCAGCCGGTGGTTTTGACTTTATACATCCCAGAACCCTTTTAGCGCCGTTTCCAGCGCGGCGGTGCCGGGCAGATACCGGATGTGCTGCCAGTGCGGCGGGAACAGACGGGCGGTGTCGGGCTGCGCAAAGCGGTCGTCCAAAAGCAGCACCACGCCTTTGTCCTGTGGGGTGCGCACCACCCGCCCGGCGGCTTGCAGCACCTTGTTCATGCCCGGGTAGCGGTAGGCGTAGTCGAAGCCGCAGCCGGACTGCTCCTCGTAATACCGGCGCAGCATCTCCTGCCGGGGGTTCACCTGCGGCAGACCCACCCCCACGATGGCGCAGCCGATGAGCCGGTCACCCACAAGGTCTACCCCCTCGCCGAAGATGCCGCCCATCACGGCAAAGCCCAGCAGCGTGTTGGCAGGGTGGGGAGCGAACTGTGCCAGAAACTCCGCGCGCCCGGCATCGTCCAAGCTGCGCTGCTGCACAAGGGTGGGAATGTCCGGCCAGCGGGCGGCAAAGGCTTCGTACACCTGCTGCAAATAGGCGTAGCTGGGGAAAAACGCCAGATAGTTGCCGGTCTTGCCCCGCGCCAGCGCCGCCAGCGCATCGGCTACGGCGGGCACACTGGCTTCCCGCTGACGGTAGCGGGTGGAGATGCCCGGCAGACAGAACAGCCCCAGATTTTCCGGCGGGAAGGGGCTGGGCAGCGCCACCGCCCGGGCATCGGCGCAGCCCAGCACGCTGCGGTAAAAGGCAGGCGGGGTCAATGTGGCACTGAACAGCGCCGCGCTGCGCCCTGCCGCCAGACTGGCGTCCACAAAAGGCGCGGGGTCTAAGCAGAGCAGATGCAGCTCCAACTCACTGCCCCGGGCGGTGAGCTGGGTGACAAAATGGCTGTCGTACCGGTCGGCCGCGCGGGCGATATCCTGCAAGGCAAAGTAGAGTTCCAGCAGCTGGGCGTGGGCGGGGTCCTCGGGGTTTTGTTCCAGCCAGTCCTGCAAAGGGGTGTGCACCGCCCGCAGGGCAGCGGGCAAAGCGGCGGGCAGTTGCTGCAAAAAAACGGTGCCATCTCGGGCGTACAGCGGCTGCGGCAGGGCAAAATCCGGAGCAGCTTCAGCGGGTAAAAGGCTTATCTGTGCGGGCTCTGTCTCCCCGGCGGGTTCTGCGCCTGTGCGGGGCGCAGCCTGTGCGCAGGCTTTGCGCGCCGCCAGAAAGACTTTATCCGCCTTGGTCAGCGCGGTTTTCAGGCTGCCTTTGCCCTTGCCCAGCGCCCGCTTTGCCTCGGTCAGGCTGCTTTTGGCAAACTGCGCCGAGTACATGGCGCGGGCTCTGTCCGGCAGGTTGTGCGCCTCGTCAATGAGGAACAGCCAGTCCCCGGCGGCATCGAAAAAGCGCTTGAGGTGCACCACCGGGTCAAACAGATAGTTGTAGTCTCCGATGACCACATCGCACCACTCGCTCAGATCCAACCCCAGCTCAAAGGGGCACACCGAGAACTGCCGGGCGGTGTCCGCCAGCGCGGCACGGCTGAAACTGCCGCTGCCGTCCAGCAGAGCCGCCAGCGCGTCCTTGCGGCGGTCGTAGTAGCCGTTGGCAAAGGGGCATACTTCCGGCAGACAGGAGGGGTGCCCTTCGGCGTCCGGGTGCAGACAGGCCTTTTCCTTGGCGGTCAGGGTCACGCTGCGCAGGGCAAGGCCGGGCTGTGCGGCACGCAGCCGCGCCACTGCGTCCTCGGCAGCGGCTTGGGTGGTGTTGCGGGCGGTCAGGTAGAACAGTTTTGCGCCGCAGCCCTCGCCCATGGCCTTTAAGGCAGGGAAGAGGGCGCTCATGGTCTTGCCGATGCCGGTAGGTGCCTGACAAAAAACGCGGGTGCCGCCCTTGCGGTCGGCGCTTTTCCCGGCGCGGCAGGCGCGGTACACTTCACCCGCCAGCGCCCGCTGCCCGGGGCGGTACTCCGCAAAGGGGAATTGCAGCGCCGCAAGGCTCTGGCTGCGCCGGGTGTCCCAGTCCAGCTGCCGCTGCGCCCACGGGGCATACTGCGTTAAAAGCTGCTGCAAAAACTGCTCCAGCTGCTGCTGAGTGAACTGCCGGGTAAAGCGCTGAATCTGGTCGGTATCGACCTGATAATAGGTCAGCCGCACGGCAAGCGCATCCAGTCCCTGCTGGCTGCTGAAAATGGCGGCATATACCATGCCCTGCGCCCAGTGGCAGGGGTTCAGCTCCTCGGTGATTTCCTCGTAGGGAACAGTGGTGGTCTTGATCTCGTCAATGGTCACAGTGCCGTTTTCGTCGGTGAAAATGCCGTCTGCCCGGCCTTCCAGCGTAAAGGCAATGCCGCAGGTTTCCCGCTCCGCGCTGAGAAATACCTCGGCCTGATAGCCCTCTCCGGCGGTCTTTTGCAGCTTGCGGTGGATGCGTGCGCCCTCGTTGGCGCGGTCAAAGCCGGCAAAGCGGCTGTCGATGCTGCCGGTGCGCAGCAAAAACTCCACCAGCTGCCGGATGGGCAGATGGATGCTTGCCAAGGCGTTTCACCTCCGTTATAGTTTACTTTATCCTACCCCGAACAGCTCCATGCACTGGGCGGCTGCGGCATCCACCTGTGCAAAGTCTACGGCGGTGCGGTAGTAGGTCTCCAGTTCATCGTGGCAGCTTTTTGCCTGCGCCATCAAGGCACAGGCCTGTTCCAGCAGCTCGGCGGCGGCGCGCTCGTTGAAGCGCAGCCGTGTACGGCAGGCAGAAAGGTTTTCTCTATCCACAAAACGGCTGCACCGCACGGTCTGCGCCGCAGACAGCCGCACCGGATGCCAGCGGTTGTCGGTCAGGAACGCCAGCCGCAGGGAGGGGATGATAATGTGGTCGATCTTATCCTCCGGGTGCATGGCGCAGGGGCAGGTGATGATGTGGTAGCCCCGCGCCAGCGCCTCGGCGCGGATGAGTTCCAGCAGCAGGCGGGAGACTGCCCCGTAGTCGTCCCGGAAGAGGATGCATTTGTCTGCCAGTGCCTGCACCGTGCCCTGATAGAACACCTCGCCCTTGGGCGTGATGGCCGAGAGCAGCCGCAGCTCTTCAGAGCCCATCTCCTCGGTGCGGGGCAACAGGCGGATGCACAGCCGCTTGACGTAGCGGCGCACTTTTTCAAAGTTGGCGCTGCACGCTTCGGCGCGGCGGCTGTCCAGCAGCAGGCTGCCCGCCGAGGCCACATACCGCGCCGCCCGGCTGCGCAGCAGCTGGTTGCGGGCAAACAGGGCGGTCACCTCGTCCTTGTGGGGGTGCAGGGCATCGGCGTCAATGGTGTGGTACAAACTCAGCACCCGCTCGTCTGCGCCGGGGGCTTCCGGTTCCACCACATGGGGCGCGGTGGCGTCGATGATGGCGCGTTTCTGCCGCAGGAATACCACCCCGTCCAGACTGTCGGGGTCGCTGGCGCAGTGGATGCGCTGGATGGGTTCGCCTTTATCCTGTGCGGCGCGCGCCAGCCGCTTCATCAGGGTAGACTTGCCGCAGCCCGGCCCGCTTTTGAGCAGCACCAGCTGCATCCCGGGCTCCCGGCGCAGCGGCGCAAAGTAGCCCTTGAACCCGGCGGGCGTTGTAGCGCCCAAAAAGAAATCCACAGAAGGATGCACGGAACTTTCCATACAAAAACACCTCACTTTTGCTTTACAGTATGCAAAAGCGGCGCGGTTGGTTCCTGTCCTTATTTATGATAGGTATGCTCGCACACGGCGGCAATGGTGTCCCGCAGTACGGTAAAGTCCGCAAAGGCTTCAGGCTTGTTCTGGGGTTGGCGCAGCAGGGCGGCGGGGTGGAAGGTGCCCATGAACAAAATGCCACCCTTCTCAATGATCTGTCCGTGCTCCCGGGTGACGGAAAAATCCTGCCGGATCATCCGCTGGGCGGCAACACGCCCAAGGCAGACCACGATCTTGGGATGCAGCAGCCGGAACTGCTCCCGCAGCCACGGCATACAGGCTTCGCTCTCGGCGGGCAGCGGGTCGCGGTTCTGGGGCGGGCGGCACTTGACGATGTTGGCAATATAGCAGTTCTTTTTGCGGTCAAGGTCGATGGCAAACAGGTATTTGTCCAGCAGCTGGCCGCTGCGCCCCACAAAGGGCAGACCCTGCTCGTCCTCGCTCTGGCCGGGGCCCTCGCCCACAAACAACACCTCGGCGTCCGGCACGCCCTGCCCGAACACCACGTTCGTCCGGGTGGCGCACAGCTCGCACCGGGTGCAGGCAAGGCATTCAGCCTTTAAAGTATCCATATTCATGGAGAACATCTCCTTTAAAATCAGTATGATATTTTATTCACAAATCAAATGGCGGTTTCTCCCCTAAAATATAGCACAAAAACACAATTTTGTCTTGAACTTTTTGCCGTCTGTGCTAGAATAAAGAAGAAAGGCATCCTTGTGTCCAACAGACACGGAATGCAAATTTTGGAAAGCATTTTCGGAGGTAATCACAATGGCTGATATGTTTGCACCGCTGGTAGCACAGCTGAAGGCAAATCCCAAGACGATCGTGTTCACCGAGGGCAATGACCCCCGCATTCTGGAGGCCGCAAGCAAGCTGCTGGCCGAGGGCGTGCTGAAGGTCGTTATGGTGGGCAACGAGGCAGAGTGCAAGGCTGCTGCCGCCGCCGGTAACTTTGATATTTCCGCTGCCGAGATCATCGACCCGGAGAACTACGCCGGTTTTGATGAGATGGTCAGCACCATGGTGGAGCTGCGCAAGGGCAAGCAGTCCGCAGAGGAGTGCACCGCACTGCTGAAGAAGTCCAACTACTTCGGCACCATGCTGGTGAAGATGGGCAAGGCAGACTGCCTGCTGGGCGGCGCTACCTACTCCACCGCCGACACCATCCGTCCCGCTCTGCAGCTGGTCAAGACCAAGAAGGGCGCACATCTGGTGAGCTCCTGCTTTATTCTGGACCGCGACTGCGGCGAAGAGGGTCTGAAGCGCATTGCCATGGGCGACTGCGCTGTCAACATTGATTACACCGATACCGTCGATAAGGCTACCGGCGAGGTCAAGATCTCTGCCGCTTCCAAGCTGGCAGAGGTGGCTGTGGAGACTGCCCGCACCGCAAAGCTGTTCGGCATCGACCCGAAGGTGGCTGTGCTGAGCTTCTCCACCAAGGGCTCCGGCAAGGGCGGCACCGTGGCACTGAGCCACGATGCTACCATCAAGGCACAGGAGATGGACCCCGAGCTGGCTGTGGACGGCGAGCTGCAGTTTGATGCAGCCGTTGCTCCCGAGGTTGCACAGGTCAAGTGCAAGGGCAGCAAGGTTGCCGGTCAGGCCAACACCTTCATCTTCCCCTGCATCGAGGCCGGCAACATCGGCTATAAGATCGCACAGCGTCTGGGCGGCTACGCTGCCTACGGCCCCATCCTGCAGGGTCTGAACGCACCCATCAACGACCTGTCCCGCGGCTGCAACGCAGACGAGGTCTACAAGATGAGCCTGATCACCGCTTGCCAGTCTTAAACAATTTTAGCACAAACGAGGAGAAGCCTTCGGGCTTCTCCTTTTTGTTTTGCCCCCTCTTGCAATCCGGCGGGGTTTATGGTACAATATCTTAGCATCCACAAGGATGTGTCGGACAGCGCCTGCTGCGTGGTTCGGCATACGGATGCGGGTCCTGTACGATGGGCTCGCTGTGAACCAGGTCAGGTGGGGAACCAAGCAGCCTTAAGCAGTGCGTTCGTGCGTTTCAGTAAGCCTGCATCCGTATGCCGAGTTACGCAAGGCGGGGACAAAACCCCGTCGAGCGCTGTCCTTTTATTTTTGCCGCAAAGGCCGGGAAAGGGGAGACATCGCCGTGTATCGTGCACTTTACCGCAAATGGAGACCCCAGCGGTTTGAGGATGTGGTGGGTCAGCGTGCCATCGTGACTGCCCTGAAAAACCAGATCACCGCAGGGCGCGTAGGCCATGCGTATCTGTTTACCGGCGTGCGCGGCACCGGCAAGACCACCTGCGCCAAAATTTTTGCCAAGGCGGTCAACTGCCTGCATCCAGTAAATGGCGACCCCTGCGGGGAGTGCGAGATCTGCAAGGGCATCGACAATGGCAGTCTGCTGGACGTGGTGGAGATGGACGCAGCCTCCAACAACGGCGTGGACGATATCCGCGACCTGCGGGACGAGACCGCCTATACCCCCAGCGCCTGCCAGTATAAGGTGTATATCATCGACGAGGTGCATATGCTGTCCACAGCGGCCTTCAATGCGCTGCTGAAAACGCTGGAAGAGCCCCCCGCACACGTTATCTTCATTCTGGCGACCACCGAAATCCAGAAAGTGCCCGCCACCATCCTCTCCCGCTGCCAGCGGTACGATTTTACCCGCATCGGGCCGGAGGATATCGCACGGCGGGTGGAGTATATCGCCGGGGAGGAAAAGCTGGAGCTGACCTCCGACGGTGCGGAGCTGATCGCCCGTCTGGCGGATGGTGCGTTGCGCGATGCGCTGTCCATTCTAGACACCTGCGCCGGTGTCACGGCAAAGATCGATGCGGATGTAGTGCGCCGCATGGCGGGTGTCACCGACCGCAGCTACCTGTTCCACATCTCGGACGCCTTGGAAGCACAGGACGCCGCCGCCGCGCTGGCACAGCTGGCGCAGCTGCGGCAGCAGTCGGTGGATGTGAAGCGCCTGACCGAGGAACTGATCGCCCACTACCGCGCCTTGATGCTGGCGGCGCTGCCCGGCGGGCAGGCGCTGCTGTCCGGTGTTTCGCCGGAGGAAGAAGCGCTGTACCTGCAAAAAGGCCCGGAGATGGGGCAGCGGGAAGCCATCCGCGCCATCCGCACCCTTGGCACGGCGCTGGAGCACATGACCCGCGGCAGCGACCAGCGCATCGAGCTGGAACTGGCACTGTTCAGCCTGTCCGAGCCGCCCCAGCAGATGCAGGCGGTAACGGTACAGGCAGCCCCCGCCCGGGCGGCGCAGCCGGAAGCGCCCCGCCCCTTTGCGGCAGCGGTGCAGCCCTTTGCCAGCGCCCCGGTGCAGTCCGCACCGGCAGCAACTGCACCCCAGACCCCGGCAGCAGCAGAACCTGCCCCTGCCGTGCAGCAGACCTCTCCGCAGCCTGCCGCGCCGGAAGCCCCGTCCGCCCCTGCGGAGGAGCTGCCGCCGATGCCGGACGAACCGCCGGTACAGCAGAGCGATGCCGCCCTGCCGTGGGACGAGCCTGCCCCGCAGGCACCGCCGCCGGAGGAGCCGATCAGCCAGCCGGAACAGCCCGCCCCTGCAGAGCCCGCGCAGCCGGTTTCTGCGGCAGAGGAACCGCCTGCCCCGGTGCAGGAGCACCCCGCCGACCCGGTACTGACCAAGCCCCGCAGCGTGGCGCAGCAGGGCACGAACCCCTTCCCGTACTGGGGACAGATCGTGCAGAAACTGGAAGGCATCGACCCCATGCTGTATATGTATCTGCGCAAGTCCAAGGCTTACTTTGACGGCACCCGCGTGCTGATCGATGGCGGCAAGACTTTCCGGGATTTTATCCGGGTGAACAAGGACAGCCAGAAGCTGATCAAAAAGCTGATCGCCGAGGTATCCGGCGTGCCGGTGCCCATCGGCCCCTACGAGCCCAAAACGGCCGGAAAGACCGCCTCCAACGCGGAGCAGTCCCTTCTGGCGCTGGAAAAGCTGGGGTTAGAGGTCAGCATTGAGGATACCGCCCGCAAAAAGCGATAAAAATTGTTTATAATAAAGGAGAATACCATTATGAAAGCAAGAATGCCCGCAGGCTACGGCCGCCCCGATATGAACGCCCTGATGCGTCAGGCTCAGAAGATGCAGGAGGACATGAAGAGCAAGCAGGCCGAGTTGGAAGCCGCCGAGTACACCGGCAGCGCCGCCGGTGAGATGGTGACCGTAAAGATGAACGGCAAGCATGAGGTGCTGTCCATCACCATCAAGCCCGAGGCTGTGGACCCGGACGACATCGAGATGCTGGAAGACATGGTGGCTGCTGCCATCAACGCCACCGTGAAGCAGGTGGATGAGACCGCCGAGGCCGAGATGGGCAAGCTGACCGGCGGCCTGAACATTCCGGGTCTCTGAGCCGGGAAGGGGAGATACCATGGACTACACTGCCGCACCGCTGGAAAAGCTGATCGAAGAGTTCGGCAAGTTTCAGGGCGTGGGCCGCAAGGGCGCTACCCGCATGGCCTATCAGGTGCTGAGTATGTCGGATAAGGACGCTGCGGCGCTGGCCGATGCCATCCGCGGTGCGCACACCCGGCTGCACCGGTGCCGCATCTGCCAGAACTTTACGGACGCTGACCTGTGCCCGGTGTGCGCCAGCGCCAAGCGGGACACCTCGGTGATCTGCGTGGTGGAAAAGCCCCGGGACGTGCAGGCTTTTGAGCGCACCCGGGAGTATAACGGCCTGTACCATGTGCTGCATGGTCTGCTGGACCCGCTGGCCGGTGTGGGCGTAGAGCAGCTCACCGTCAAGGAGCTGCTGGCGCGGCTGAAGGACGACACGGTGAAGGAGGTCATCATGGCCATGAACCCCACCGTGGAGGGCGAGGCGACCGCCATGTATCTGGCAAAGCTCATCAAGCCGCTGGGTATCCGGGTCACCCGGCTGGCCTCCGGTCTGCCGGTGGGCGCCAGCCTGGAATACGCGGACGAGACCACCCTGTACCGGGCACTTTCCGGCCGGGGAGAGCTGTAAATCTGTAAAAATTTACAATTCTGTCAGAAACAGCCCTTGCATTACCCTGAAAAAATGGTATACTGAAACAACAAACGGAACGGAGAAAGGAGGCGCGCAGCATGGCACCCACAAAGGAGCGCCCGGCGACCAAGAGCATCGCCACCAACCGCGAAGCGCGCCACGAGTATTTTGTTCTGGAAGCGCTGGAGACCGGTGTGGAGCTCAAAGGCACCGAGGTGAAAAGCCTGCGGGCCGGCGGGGTCAACCTGAAGGACAGCTGGGTGGATATTGAAAACGGCGAGCTGCTGGTAAAGGGAATGCACATCAGTCCCTACGACCACGGCAACCTGTTCAATCAGGACCCTATGCGCGTCCGGCGGCTTCTGGCGCACAAAAGTGAGATCCGGCGTCTGCACCAGCAGTGCAAACTGCAGGGCTATACGCTGGTGCCGCTCTCGCTTTATTTCAAGCATGGCCGCGTAAAAATGGAAGTGGGCCTGTGCAAAGGCAAAAAGCTGTACGACAAGCGTGCCGATGCCGCCCAGCGCGATGCAAAGCGCTCCATTGACCGGGCTGTGAAGTCCAACGGCAAGTACTATTAAGCATTCCAATTGCAGACTGCGGCTCACCGCAGAAAACCAAGCTTTCCGCACATCGCAAGATGTGCTTTATAGGGGGGCGTAAAGGTTTCGACGGGGGGAGCGAGGTCTGGGCAGCGGGTAGCAGCGGGGGAACTGCTCTATAACTCCTCCAAAAAAATTAACTGACAACAATAATTATCAGTTGCTCGCAGCCTGAGTGCTGCGCGTTCCGCCCACTCTTGTGTCGTGTGGGGTCGGGGCGTCCTTTAGACACAGCACCTGAACGGACCTAAGCTTTGCGGACCGGCAGGAACTCATGAAGCTACCAAAGCGCTAGCCTGACGATCGGCGTGGCGCGGCGGGAATGTTGTAGATCGCCTGCACCCGGAGATACCTACGCTGAGCTCTTTTCGGACATGGGTTCGACTCCCATCGCCTCCACCAACATAAAAGCCACCTGAAAACTTACGTTTTTCAGGTGGCTTTTGCTATACCTGCTATACCTGCTATACCTGCTATTTCTGCTATTCTGTTACGCCAGATCCGGCAGGATGTCCGACCACAGGGCCTGCTCCTGCCGCAAGGCATCAAAGCAGCAGTCCAGATATATTTTGTTGACCGCGGCAAAAATGGTGCTGCGCAGCAACAGACGCTCGTCGTTGAGCGTAGTCTGCGGCTGGGCTGTCTTGCCGCCGAACACCACGGAAAGACTAGTCTCTAACTCCTCGCAGAAGATATCGTAGGCTGTCCCGGCGGAGCAGTACTCCTGCTGCATTTTGAACAGGGTGTCGATGTTTTCAATCGAGAGCACCGTCTTGGAAACTGCAATGTACATCAGGGATGCAATCTGGTCCCGGGTGTATTTTTTGCGGATGGGGTGATCCACCACCCCTTTTTTGACGTAGTTGCTTACCATAGAGGGGGTCAGTTCTACCCCGCAGAAGCTGCGGAAGTAGCCGTTGACGAACTGCACCGTCTGGTCCAGATACAGCCCTACCGAGGGGAGATCGTTGTACCGGGGCAGGGCAAAGCCCGCAGCACACGCCGCAACGCGGAGTTTGGTTTCAGCTTTCATAGTATCTTGTTCCGTTCATGCTCCTGCACTTTTTGCAAGCAGGAACGTTGTTTTTGTGCAAAGGCAGGGCAATTGCTTTCCGCAAAAGCACATCTGCCTGTGAAATAGTATACCGCATTTTGGAAAATTGGTCAACGGGCAATGAAAACTTTGTAAAAGAATTTGAGAAAACAGTTGACAGGGTTTTGAAAAACTGCTATGATGGTCACGGACAAAGGAATGACTGCGGCGTGCGCCGCTTGAAAATGGAGAAAAATATGAAAAGCAAAATCGTTGTAGATTCCTCTGCAAATGTGTACGAGCTCCCCGATGTAGGGTTTGCCTGCGTGCCGCTGAAGATCCTGACCGACGAGCAGGAGTATGTGGACACCGCAGAGGTGGATGCCCCCGCGCTGGCTCAGATGATGCGCACCTATAAGGGCCGCACCAGCACCTCCTGCCCCAATATCTCGGACTGGATGGCTGCCTACGAGGGCGCAGACGAGGTGTATGTTGTAACCATTACCGGTACGCTGTCCGGTGCCTATAACGCTGCACTGCTGGCGGGCGAGGAGTACGAGCAGAGCCACGAGGGCGCGCGGGTCTTTGTGCTGGACAGCCTGTCTACCGGTGCGGAGTCCCGGCTGCTGGTGGAGCGTTTGGCGGCGCTGATCAAGGCAGGCAAGCCCTTTGACACCGTGTGCGAGGAGATCCGGGCGTACCATGAGCACACCCATCTGCTGTTTGCGCTGGAATCTCTGGCAAACCTTGCCCGCAATGGCCGCGTGAAGCCCGCTGTGGCTGCTGTGGCGCGGATGCTGGGTATCCGGGTCATCGGGCAGGCCAGCGATGCCGGTGATCTGGAGGTTCTTTGCAAGACCCGCGGCGAGCACGGCGCACTGGAGCGCATGGTGCTGGAGATGAAGGCGCACGGCCTGACCAACGGCCGGGTGCACATCGACCACTGCTGCAACGCTGCCGCTGCAGAGCGGCTGAAGCACATGGTCCATGCGGTGTTCCCGGAGGCCAAGGTGGAGGTAGGCAGCTGCGGCGCGCTGTGCAGCTACTACGCGGAGTACGGTGGCCTGATGGTGGGCTACGAGGATAACGAAGCCCCCACCGTCTGATCGGAAAATATATAATAGAATCTTGGTTCACCGGGGCATCTGCGGACGCTCCGGTGAACTTTTTTATAAGGAATAAAGGCGGCCGGCACGCCGGTGTACCCGACACCAAAAGCTTGCAAAGGGGGAAAAACCGCGTTATACTTAACCGTATTATAGAGGTAAGCTAGGGTGTATCTGAAAAGTCGAAAATTTAGTCTATTTCTACAAACACAGCTGGATTTTGCGTTAAACAGCCTTGAAATCCACAAAGGATTCCTGCGGCTATTTGCCTTAAATCCCGCTTGTGCTTGCGAAATATTCGTCATTTTCTTTGTTTTCAGATACACCTTAACACGGAAAGGGGAGATGGTATGCTGTTCCGATTGCCGATCGTCAAATTTTTCAACCGCATCCTCAACCGCATCACGGTTACGGTGGTGCTGGTGGCGCTGCAGCTTGCATGGCTGGCGTGGGTGTTTTTCGCCCTCACCACCGGCACGGCGCGGGTGTGGGTCACCGGGGTGCTCAACGGGTTAAGCCTGCTGATCATTCTGTATCTGGTGCGCAAGGATGAAAACAGCGCCTATAAGGTGGGTTGGATCGCCCTCATCGGGCTGTTGCCGCTGCTGGGCGGGGCACTGTATCTGGCCTTTGGCAACAAGCGGCCCTCCCGCCGTCTGCGCAGCAAAATGCAGGCGGTGGAGCAGGCGCACCGGGCAGACCGCGCCCAGCAGCCCGGACAGACCGCCGGGCTGTGCGATGAAAACCGGGGCGTGAGCCGCTACCTGACCCAGTACGGCTGCTATCCCGCATGGAAGAACACCACCGCCCGGTATTTTTCCTGCGGTGAGGCCATGTACCCGGCACTGCTGGCCGACCTTGAAAAGGCGGAAAAGAGCATCTTTCTGGAGTTTTTTATCGTCAGTCAGGGCAAGATGTGGCAGGGCGTGGAGGACATTCTGCGGCGCAAAGCGGCGCAGGGGGTGGACGTGCGGCTGATCTACGATGACTTCGGCAGCCTGCTGGGTCTGCCCAAGGACTTTGTGGTGCGCATGGAGCGGGCGCATATCCGCTGCATCCCCTTTAACCCGGTGGTGCCGCTGCTCTCGCTGGTGATGAACCACCGCGACCACCGCAAGATCGTGGTGATAGACGGCAAAGTAGCCTACACCGGCGGCATCAATCTGGCAGACGAATATATCAACGCGATCACCCGCTTCGGCTACTGGAAGGACGCGGGCCTGCGCATCGAGGGCACTGCGGTGTGGAACTTTACCGTAATGTTTCTGGATTTCTGGAACGCCTTCCGGCCCTTTGAGCAAGATTACAGCGCCTTCCGTCCGCAGCTTGCGGTGCTGCCCGCCAGCGATGGAGTAGTACAGCCCTACGCAGACAGCCCGCTGGACGAAGAGCCGGTGGCAGAAACGGTTTATCTGGACATTCTGGCACAATCACAGCAGTACGTTTATTTTTATACGCCCTATCTCGCCATTGGCGAGGAGATGCTGGACGCGTTGCGCAACGCCGCCAAGCGCGGGGTGGATGTGCGGCTGGTGCTGCCGGGCATCCCGGACAAAAAGCTGGTGTTCCGGCTGAGCCGCTCGTACTATCTGCCCCTGCTGCGGGCGGGGGTGCGCATCTACGAGTACACCCCGGGCTTTCTCCACGCCAAGTGCTGCGTCAGCGATGACCGCGCGGCGGTGGTGGGCAGCATCAATATGGACTACCGCAGTATGTTTCTACACTTCGAGTGCGGGGTGCTGCTGCTGCAAAATAGCCAGGTGCTGACCCTGCGGGACGATGTGCGCCGCACCCTGTACCAGTGCCGGGAGGTGCAGTGCGCGGACTGCCGCACCGGTCTGGTGGGTACGGTGCTGGACAGCGTGCTGCGGCTGTTAAGCCCGCTGATGTAAACATCTGCTCATAAAACCCGCGCGGCGGGGCACACTAGCTCCAAAGCCTGCGTCTGCAATGCAGGCACGGAAAGGGAGCGTATGTGACGATATGAAACAGGCATCGCGTTGGTTTTTGTGCTGCACGCTGGCGGCAGCACTGACATTGACCGGCTGCGGCGGGGGAAACTCCGGCAGCAGCTCCGGTTCTGTGAGCGGCAGCACCTCTGTGGGCAGCAGTGCAGCGCAAAGCGCGGCGTGGCGCACCGGGCTGGGGGTCCTGACCGAGACGACCGGCACAGACCGTGCGGGCAACATCCACACCGTAGCGGCTGCCGTGCTGCTGGATGCAGACGGCAAGCTGGCTGGGGTGACACTGGATGAGCTGGAGCTTTCAGTCAGTGCGGACAGCACCGGCAAGGTGACCACCCCCACCGACACCCGCACCAAGCGCCAGAAAGGGAAAGACTACCCACTGGCAGAGGTGTCCGGTCTGAAAAAGGGCTGGGCAGAGCAGGCAGACGCCTTTGGCAGTTGGCTTGAGGGCAAGACTCTGGACGAAGTGAAGAAGCTGAAAACGGATGCGGACGGCAAGCCAACAGATGCAGACCTTCTCTCCGGCTGCACCATCGCGGTGGACCGTTACCGGGATGCTGTCGTCCGCGCCTGCGAGAATGCGCAGGTGCTGGGCGCTGCCCGGGGTGATACGGTCAAGCTGGGCGTAGAGGTGGCAGAAATGCCGCAGGGGCTTGCGGGCACCGATGACAAGGACGCGCAGGTACAAGCAAAAATCACGCTGGCAGTGGTGACTATGGACGAGAACGCCCGGGTGACCAGCGCCATCGGCGATATGACCGAGCCGGAGCTGACCGTCAGCGCGGACGGCACCGTGTCTGCCCCGCGGGAGCCGGTGTACACCAAAAACGAGCTGGGCGACCGCTACGGAATGCGCAGCGCAAGCGCGTTAGGCAAGGAATGGTACGAGCACAGCGCAGGCTGGTGCGGCTACCTGAAGGGCAAAAACGCCGTGGAGATCGGCAAGCTCTCCACAGACGGCACGGATGCCGACCTGAAGGCGCTGTGCACCATCTCAGTTACCGACCTGCAAAAAGCGGCGCTGAAGGCCATGGCGGAGCAGTAATCATAAAAACAGGATGTCCCTCTGCACAAAAAGTGCGGGGGGATTTTTTATGGATACCCCCTCAGGCGCAAAGCCGGAAGGGGTATGTGCACACTTTCCCACAAAAAGCGGGCTTACAGGCGGGGCAAAGCAGTGCATTGTGCAAAAAATAAAGGTTTCCTCTTGCAAAACGGCGGCAAACGCGCTATTCTATAGCTACAGTTTACCACTTTAGCATGGTAAAATGGTAAATCAAGAGGGAAGCGGGACGCAGAACGTCCCCTATGGGAGGAAAAAGATATGAAACTCAAGCGTATTGCAAGTGCATTTCTGGCCGGTGCTCTGGCACTGAGCTTTGCAGCCTGCGGCGGCAGTGCATCCACCTCTGCGGCGGCATCTGCTTCCGGTAGTGCAGCCGGTTCGGCTTCTGCCGCAGCGGGCAGCGATCTGGACTACATCAAGGGCAAGGGCAAAATGGTCATCGGCTACACCGTGTACGAGCCCATGAACTACACCGACGTCGACGGCAACTTTACCGGCTTTGATACCGAACTTGCCACTGCGGTGTGTGCAAAGCTGGGCGTAGAGCCGGAGTTCGTAGAGATTAACTGGGACACCAAGGTGGTGGAGCTGGACGCCAAGAGCATCGACTGCATCTGGAACGGCATGACCCTGACCGAGGATATCATGGCCAACACCGCCACCACCAAGGCTTACGCCAAGAACGCACAGGTCGTGGTGGTAAAGGAGGGCACAGCCTATACCTCCACCGCCGACCTTGCCGGTAAGACCGTGGTGGCCGAGGCCGGTTCTGCCGGTGAAGCCGCCATTCAGGGCGATGAGAACCTTGCAAAGGCAGACTACGTTTCCAAGAGCGTGCAGACCGACTGCCTGATGGAAGTGGCTGCCGGTACGGCAGATGCCGCTGTGCTGGATCTGACCCTTGCCAACGCCATGATCGGGGAGGGCACCGACTACGCCGGTCTGAAGATTGTGGACGAGCTGAACGCCGAGGAGTACGGCGTGGCCTTCCGCAAGGGCAGTGATGCCGCCGCCGCAGTGGACGCCGCCTTTGACGAACTGAAGGCTGACGGCACCATGCAGGCACTGGCCGAGAAGTACGAGCTGGCGCTGGCCGACTGAGCCGGGCGTAAAACAAAACGATAGATGGGTGTGTTTTTGTGTCTGTGATCCTTGGGCGCCTTTCCGGCGCGTTCCTGCTCAACTGTGAGTTGTTTGCCCTTACGCTGCTGTTTGCGCTGCCGCTGGGGCTGGTGGTGGCCTTTGGCTCCATGAGCCGGTGCAGGCTGCTGTCCGGTGCGGTAAAGACCTTTGTCTGGGTCATCCGCGGTACGCCGCTGATGCTGCAGATCATCGTCATTTATCTGGGCCCCGGCCTGCTGGGCATGAATAATCCGTGGCCCTCCGGCTCCGGCGGGCGCATGGTGGCGGCGGTGGTGGCCTTTGCCATCAACTACGCCTGCTATTTTTCCGAGATCTACCGCGGCGGCATCGAGGCCGTGCCCAAAGGGCAGACCGAAGCCGGGCAGGTGCTGGGCATGACCCGCACGCAGATCTTTTTCAAGGTCACCCTTTTGCAGGTGGTCAAGCGCATCCTGCCGCCCATGGGCAACGAGATCATCACCCTTGTCAAGGACACCTCACTGGCGAATACCATCGCCAACAAGGAGATCATCATGATGGCCAAGGAGTACAGCGCAAAGGGCTTGATCTGGCCGCTGTTCTCCACGGCGCTGTTCTTCCTTGTGTTCGTAGGTGCGCTCACCCTGTTGTTCAACTGGGCTGAAAAGAAACTGGATTATTTCCGCTGCTGAGGAGGGTTTTAAGAATATGGCATTACTGGAAGCCTCCGGCATTGGCAAAAATTTCGGAGATACAAAGGTCTTAAAGGACATTTCCCTTACCTTAGAGCAGGGCGAGGCACTGGCCATCATCGGCTCGTCCGGCTCCGGCAAGACCACCCTGCTGCGCTGCCTGAACTTTCTGGAGCGGCCGGACACCGGCTGCATCCGGGTGAACGGCGAGACCATGTGGGACGCCGCCGACCCCGCTACCCAGCGGGAGAGAGAGATCCGCAAAAAGCGGCTGCACTTCGGGCTGGTGTTCCAGAACTTCAACCTCTTCCCGCAGTATACCGCCTTGCAGAACGTGATGCTGGCAGGGGAGCTGCTGGCAAAGGAGCGCCCGGACTACCGCGCCAACAAAAAGGCGGTGCACGCCCAGCTGGAACAGCAGGCGCGGGAACTGCTGGCGCAGATGGGGCTTTCGGAGCGGGCAGACCACTACCCGCACCAGCTTTCCGGCGGGCAGCAGCAGCGGGTGGCCATTGCCCGGGCGCTGGCGCTGCACCCGGACATCCTCTGCTTCGACGAGCCCACCAGCGCCCTTGACCCGGAGCTGACCGGCGAGGTGCTCAGCGTGATGCGGCAGCTGGCCGAGGAGGGCATGACCATGCTGGTGGTCACCCACGAGATGGGCTTTGCCCGCAACGTTTCCTCCAAGACCGTGTTCATGGAGAACGGCGTGGTGGTGGAGCAGGCACCCTCTCAGCAGTTCTTTGCATCCCCCAAGGAGGAGCGCACCCGAGCCTTCCTGCGCAGGATTGCCCACACGGAATAAAACCACTCCCTCTTTTTTCATTTTTCACGACAGAAAGGAATTTTCACTTATGAAACGCAGAACCTTTATTTCTCTGATGGGCGTTATGGCTGCCGCCGGTGTGCTGGGCCTGACCGGCTGCTCCTCCAAGGACACTGCCTCCAGTACCGCCGGTCCCGCACCGCTGAACAAGCTGAACAGCATCCAGAAGAGCGGCAAGCTGGTGGTGGCACTGGAAGGCGCATGGCAGCCGTGGAGCTACCACGACGCCTCCGACACGCTGGTGGGCTACGATGTGGAGGTCTCCCGCGCCATTGCCGAAAAGCTGGGCGTGGAGCCGGAGTATGTGGAGAGCGACTGGGACAGCCTGTTTGCCGGTCTGGACGCAGGCCGCTACGACATGGTGTGCAACGGCGTGGAGGTAACCGAGGAGCGTGCTAAGACCTACGCTTTCACCACCCCCTACGGCTACATCCACACCGCGCTGGCTGTACGCAAGGACAATACCGACATTACCAGCTTTGAGGACCTGAAGGGCAAGACCACCGCCAACAGTCTGGCTTCCACCTACATGGAGCTGGCTGAAAGCTACGGTGCTACCGTGCAGGGTATCGACACGCTGGAAGAAACCATCCAGCTGCTGACTGCAGGCCGCATTGACGCCACCCTGAACGCGGACGTTTCCTTCTACGACTACCTGAACGTCCACCCGGACGCAGACTTCAAGCTGGTGGCACAGACCGCCGAAGCCTCCCATGTGGCCATCCCGGTGCTCAAGAGCGAGGATACCGCCTATCTGGACGCGCTGAACACCGCCATTGAGGAGTTGCGCGCCGACGGCACCTTAAAGACCCTGAGCGAGAAGTATTTCGGACAGGATATCTCTTCTGAAAACTAAGAAACTCGACCCTCTCTGTCTGCTCACTTCGTTCGCATCCAGCTCCCCCGAAAGGGGGAGCTTTTTTGTTATCTGCCAGTCCGTGCGGTAAAGCCCCCCTTCGGGGGAGCTGGCGAGCGCAGCGAGACTGAGAGGGTAAATTCCCTATTGACTTGTGTAATATTATATGCTATATAATATTATAGAAACAGACCACGCCGAAAGGAGGCTGTTCCCACATGAGTTTTCCCATCAGTGCCGCACTGCTGGACGCCATTGTGCTGTCCGTGGTGGCGCAGGAGCCGGAAGGTACCTACGGCTACAAGATCACCCAACAGGTCACTCACACGCTGGAACTGAGCGAATCCACCCTGTATCCGGTGCTGCGCCGGCTGCAGAAAGACCAGCTGCTCACGGTCTACGATGCGCCCTTCAATGGCCGCAACCGCCGCTATTATCAGATCACCTCCGCCGGGCGGGCGCAGCTTGCCGCCTACGCGCAGGAGTGGAGCCACTACCGTTCTTCCATTGACACATTTTTCAGAGAGGTGGAATGATTTATGACCCGTACTGCATTTCTTGCTGCACTGGAGCAGCTTCTGGCCCCCTTGCCGGAGTCCGAGCGCAAGGACGCTTTGAGCTACTACGAGGATTATCTGGATGCCGCCGGGCCGGAGAACGAAGCCCGCGCCATTGCGGAGCTGGGCAGCCCGGAGGAGGTCGCCCGCAAAATTCTGGACGAGCAAAGCCCGCAAGGCGTCTCTGCCGCCCCGGCATCCCCTGCCCGCAAGCCGCATTCCCGCTGGCGCATGGTGCTGGGCGGCGGACTGGCGGTGCTGGTGCTGGTTTGCTTTTTCTTCCAGCATTCCAAGGCCACCCCGGTGCAGCCGGTGGAGCCCGTTTCTTCTTCCTCAGAAATTCCTGCTTCCTCTGCGGAAGTGCCTGCCGAAAGTTCCTCTACGCAGCCCGCCGTTCCCGTTTCCACTCCAGACGGCTTGACTTTCTCCCTCTCTGCTGAGATGGTCAGCGATAAACTATCGCTGACGTTGGATTATGGTACTGTTCTCTTTGTTGTTGACCCAAACGCTTCCGATATCACGCTACAGTTTGATGGCTTTAGGACCCGGTACCTCACCCATTCCAGCGAAAAAGCTGGGACCACAGAGTTTTCCTACCATATTCCCAAATACAACGCTCTCCCTGATTCCGACAGCGCTTTGCTCACCATTACCGTTCCGGAAAATATCCTGCATGAGGTGGACATTGATCTTGCTATGGGGGACGTTGACCTTGGCACCCTCTCTCTGGATGAACTGGATCTGGAACTTGCCATGGGGAGCGTCTCTGCCGACAGCCTAACTGTGAAGGATGCAGATTTTGATCTTGCCATGGGCGGCTGTCACATTGACCATCTGTCCGCACCGGAATTCGATGCCGAACTTGCCATGGGGGACTGCACCATCGGTATGTTGTCCGGTGCTCAGGATGTCAACATCTCGGTCACCCTTGGCAAGGCCGCCTTGACCCTGGAGGGCAGTGCCTCGGACTATACCCTCGTCACCAATGGGCTTATGGGCTCTTCCATCCAAGATGGCAAGGCCAATCCCTCTCGTAAAATCTCCCTCAGTACCACCACCGGCGATTTCTCCATCTCCTATGCCAATTGACCCCTGAACCCAGAACGCCCCCGGCATCCGAACGAAACGAAAACGGATGCCGGGGGTGTTTTTATGCTTCCCTGTGAAAATACTCGTAGATGGTCTGCGCCAGCTGCCTGCCCACACCGGGGGTGTTTTCCAGCTGGTCGGGGGTGGCGTCCTTCACCGCGCCCACGCTCTTGAACTGCGTCAGCAGGGCTTTGGCTGTTTTAGGGCCTACGCCCGGCACCTCGGTCAGGGTGGAGGAGTAGCTTTTTTGCTTCATCTGCTGCTTGCGGTAGGCGTTGGCAAAGCGGTGGGTCTCGTCCTGAATGGCGGTGATGAAGGTAAAGGTGCCCCGGTTCATGTTGATAGCAATTTCCCGCCCATCGCTGTCCACGATGGCGCGGGTGCGGTGGTGGTCATCCTTTACCATGCCGTACAGCGGCACATCTGCCAGTGCCGTACCGGCAAGCGCATCCTTTGCGGCGCTCACCTGTCCCCTGCCGCCGTCCATCAGCAAAAGGTCCGGCTTCTGCCCGAACCAGTTGCCGCTGGACTGACCGCTTTCAGCCTGTGCAGCGTATTTTTCGTACTCTGCCGCCCGGCGGGAAACAGTCTCTGCCAGCGAAGCGTAGTCGTCCGTGCCTGCAACAGTTTTCATTTTGAATTTGCGGTAGCCCGCCTTGAAGGGCTTGCCGTCCTTGAAGGTGACCATGCCGCAGACGCTGCTGCCATCGCCCCAGTTGGAGATATCGTAGCTTTCAATGGCGCGGGGCGGCTTTGAAAGCCCCAGCACCTGCGCCAGCTCGTCCAGCAGCTTTTCCTCCCGGGCGTAGCGGCCGCTCTCCCGTGCCAGACGCTCCACCGCGTTGGTGTGCGCCATCTCCACCAGATGCGCTTTATCGCCCCGCTGGGGCACATACAGCTGTACCTCGCTGCCCCGTTTCTGGTTCAGCGCCTGCTGCAAAGCATCCACGTCCGGCGGCAGTGCGTCCACCGCGATGATTTTGGGGATCTGCTCATCGTCCAGATAGTACCGGGGCAGAAATTCCTCCCGCACCGCGTCGATATCCGAGGTATCGTGGAACAAAAACTCCCGCTTGTCGGTCAGCCGTCCCTCCCGGAAGCGCAGCACCGCCGCGCACACGCTGTCCGGCGTACCGGCAAGCGCCACCACGTCCATCTCCACGTCCGGGTCTACCACCACCTTCTGCCCTGCCGTAAGCTTGGTGATGGCGTTGATCTGATCCCGCAGAAGAGCGGCGGTCTCAAATTCCAGCCGGTCGGAGGCTTCCTGCATCCGCTCGTTGAGGGTTTTCAGGATATCCTTTTTGCCGTAGCGGATGAGGTGCACCGCGTTTTTGACCGCCTGATTGTAGGTCTCGCAGCTGATCTTTCCGCTGCACACCGCCATGCACTTGCCGATATGGGCGTTCAGGCAGGGACGGCCTTTGCCGATCTCCTGCGGGAAGCGCTTGGAGCAGCGCGGCAGCAAAAAAGCATCCATGGCCGTTTCCGCCATCTGCCGCGCCGCAAAGCTGGAGGTGTAAGGGCCGATATACTCCGCCCCGTCCTCCTCCTTTTGCAGGGTGAAGGAAAGGCGCGGCCAGTCCTCCCGGGTGACGCGGATATAGCTGTAACCCTTGTCATCCTTGAGCAGGATGTTGTACTTGGGCGTGTGCGCCTTGATCTGGCTGGCTTCCAGCACCAGCGCCTCGAACTCGCTCTGACAGACGATGACGTCAAAGGCGTAGGCGTGGGCGATCATCTGGCTGACCTTGTTATCGTGGGGCACGCCCTCGCGGAAATACTGGCTTACCCGGATGCGCAGGCGCTTGGCCTTGCCGATATAAATGATGGTGTCGCTTTTGTCCCGGATGATATACACCCCGGGCAGCAGCGGCAGCATACAGGCTTTTTGATAGAGCTCGGCCTTGGTCATGCAGCACCTTCCTCCGTGTCTGTGGGACGGGGCTTCCGGCAATGGAAAGCCCTTTGCTCCCGGTAAAAAACTTATCAAAAAAGCGGCAGGGAGCCCCCGCCGCTTTCTGTTGCTTGTGATACAGACTTACTCTGCAAAGCCGGACTCCACCAGCTTGATCAGGCCGTCCACGGCAGCCTGCTCATCAGCGCGGCGGACGGCGCAACGCTGAAGGGCATCCGGATCGGCGGCGATCTGATCTTAGCTCCCGGCGTTGCGAAGGACGTGACCCTGGTGGACTGCGTGATCCAAGGCAATATCCGCAATTACGGCACCGGCGAGGTGCGCTTTGAAGCGCCGCAGATCACGCCGGAGAGCACGGCTACCAAGCCTTCCGAGGTCTACAAGCCCGGTGCCACGCTGGACCGCACCCTTGAATACGGCGGCAAGACCGTGCCCATTTACCGGGACCGTCCGCTGAACGTGTTCTCCGACGTGGATTTTATCTGGACGGGTGAAGAAAATGAAAATCAGCGTCGGCTGGAATATCTGGGCGGCGAGTTCCGCACCCGGTACGGCATCGACGTTTCCTCCTTCCAGGGGGAGATCGACTGGGACGCCGTGGCGGATGACAACATCGACTTCGCCATGGTCCGGGTGGGCTTCCGGGGCACCGGCACCGGCAGCCTGAACACCGACAAATACTACGAGCAGAACATCCGGGGCGCTATGCGGGCGGGGCTGGAGACCGGCGTGTACTTCTTCGCCCAGGCTGTCACCGTGGAGGAGGCCATCGAGGAGGCGGATTACGTCATCAGCCTGCTGGACGGGCTGGACATCAACGGCCCCGTGGCTTACGACTGGGAGATGCACGATTCCACCTACCGGGTCTAAGGCACATCCCCGGAAATGGCTACCGCCTGCGCTGTGGCCTTCTGCGAGCGGATCAAGGACGCGGGGTATACCCCCATGGTCTACGGCGGTACGTATGTGACCTACATGAAGTACGATCAGGGCGCTCTGGCGGACTATCTGAGCTGGTATCCTGAGTACAAGAGCGAAAAGTCCGAGAAGCTGTGCCCCACGCTGGTGTATCACATGGACTACTGGCAGTTCTCCAGCAGCCGCGCCGTGGCCGGGATCAACGGCCGGGTGGACATGAATATCCAGTTTATCCGCCGATAAAAGAAGTCTGACCGAACAATAACCCCGCCGGGAGAATTTCTCCCGGCGTGGTTTTGCATCTGCTTTCGATGACTCAGAAGGTCAGCCGCATCTGGTACCACACCGCGCCGCCGTGGGTGGAGCCGGACACGCCCTCGCTGACAAAGCCGAACTTGGCGTAGTAGTGCACCAGCCTGTCCTTACAGGTCAGTACCAGACCTTTCCGGCCCTGGGCCTTTGCGTCGGAGATGGCACGTTCCAGCAAAGCAGCCGCCACGCCCTGGTGCCGGTATTCCGGCAATGTATTGACGCCGAAGATCATCTGCCAGCAGCCCTGTTCGTTGTGAGCGTGGGCCTGCTCATAGAGATCGTCAGTCAGGTCGGTCTGGTCCGTCACCATGCCGTCCACAAAGCCGATGAGCTTCTCACCGTCGGACATGAGCCAGAAGTGGCCGCCGTAATACCGCAGGCGTTCTTCAAATTCCGCCGGGGTGGCGGCCTCCGCCGCCGGGAAGCAGGCAGCCTCCACGGCAGTTACCACGTCCAGATCGTTCAATGTCGCTGTTCTGATGTTCATGGCGTTCTCCTCTTCTGCTCCGAAAATTTTATATATCAAAGGTCAGCTGCTCTCCGGCGGCTCTGCCGGGTTCCAGCCCGAATTCGCTGGGCAGGAATCGGGGACACACGTTTTCCGACGTGCAGATCACCGACGCAGACAGCCGGGTGCCGATCTCGCAGGCTTCATCCATGGTTTTTCCGTAGGTCAGGCCCATGGTGATCCCGGCGAAGAAGG
>OLFW01000796.1_pt1 | contig 23486 bp, 24 predicted proteins | sample 1605351 | NCBI WGS metagenome assembly OLFW01 (sample SAMEA3888918, study PRJEB22519) | human gut metagenome | biome: human gut; feature: human-associated habitat; material: faeces | place: Denmark | collected 2010 | reverse complement strand
ACCGTGGCAAGGCTCAATGTAACATTTCCACTAAGTGCGCCGCCGCCGGAAAGCCCCTCCCCAGCTTTAACCTGTATTGTCTTGTCAACTTTCTTGTCAAGCAGGCTGCTGAGTGTAGTTCCCTGCTGCTGGCCGTCCAGAAAAGCCTCCAGCTCCTTCCATTTGTTTATTATGCCGTCAGTGTCGGAGCCTCCCAGGAACTCGTCAACCCTTTGCGTTACAGAATCAGTTTTCTTTGATACTGCTTCAAGTTCTGTTTTTGTTGCATAACCGCTAAGATCTATATTCCCCTTCGTGAATGTAAGGGTGCCTCCGTCGCTACTTTCTTCTACATTAACAACGACATTTCCTGAGCCGGATATGGTTATCTTGTGTCCTTTTGGGCCTTTTTCAAGAGAAGTTATCCTATCCAGCAGGTCTTTACCAAGATAAGCTGACAGAGCCATGCTTTTAGCTGTTGAGTCAACATATTTATCCCAGTCCTGTAGGAGGTCGAATGAGCCTGTGCCTGAAGAATCTTCTGATGTATTGGTCCCTAAAGCAGAAATGTACCCGGAACTCCATACATTATATTTTGATTTTATTGTTTTTCTCTTGTCACCATTATTGTCTGTACTCCAATGGCTTTCATCATTGTCAAATTCCCATATATTTTTTATTGCGGCAAAACCTTCAATCATTTCACGCTGTGCGTTAGCGTAAGCGTTGGAAAGAGATGTGGAGAGTTCGTTGAATGCCTTTATGATATCAATATTCTGATTTACATTTGCAACTTCTTCTTTAAGTTCCTGGGTATTACCCTTAATATGCTCATTGCCAATTCTTATGGTCTGTTCATATTGGAAGTCCAGATGTTTCTCGACCATTAGGATACGGCTATTCAAAATATTGTCTCCATTGTAAAAATTTACTTCTTGACCAAGATGGGTGTCATAACTATGTTCATAGAAGTTTTCAGGATAACTTTCCACTTCATATGAATTATTGTCTTTACTTGCATCAGAGATTGCTTTATCCAGTTCTTTTTCAAGTTCATTCTGAGCAGAAGAAACATATTCGGAGGGCATTATTATGTTGAAAAGAATTATCTGGTCTCCGTTTTGTGGTATTATATACGATAAGCCTGGTATTATATTTCCGGTGCTTTCATCTATAATTATTTCATAATCTCCTGTTTTGATCTCGAAAGTAGTTACATCAGCTTCGTCATTTTTCTTTTCTGGCTTATCGTAGTATTTAAGTTCGAAATCTCGTCCTGCGAGTTGCCCGCTTTCAAATGAAACCGATAAATTTTTACCATCAATTATGCTCTCTTTGTCAAAATTGAAGTTTTCAATTTGAAAATACCATATAGCGTACTGTTCATAAACAGGTTCGTCGTCAGTTCCTCCAATCTTTATTTTATTGCCATTATTGTCAAGACGATATTTTAGTCTGGCTCTTACATCAGATATCGTTAATTTGGATGAAGGAAAAATCTTATCGAAAAACAATGTCTTTATGAAGATTTCTCCAGGCATAAGGTCTGAAGTAAATACTCCATTTTCAAAATGTCCTTTTATATCCTTGAAGCCTCCGGGATATTTTGTTGGATCAAGACCAAGGCGTTTGTTGGCAATATGGTTTGTTGCTTGACCGCTGTCATATTCTTGTGTGATGTTTCGTGTGGATCCAAAGGCATAAAAGCGTGTATAGTAACCGTCTTTGCTTTCGCTTACAGACGGCACGCTGACGTTTTCACCTACAATTAACTTTAGAGGTGTTCCATATTTGCATTCAGAGAGATAAAGGGTATTTGTTTTTTTGTCAGTCCACCATTCTGTCTCGCATTCTTCGGCGATATTATTAAGATTAGAGAAAATGTTGACTGTGACGATATTGTAATTGTAGCCGGAAGACTTTCTGACAGTTGTATGGTCCAGTCTTCTCCTGTTTCATTCTTGATGGCCTGTTTTACCATGTACATTGCATCTGCAGGAGAGCCTGTAAAGTCCCAGTCCATTTCTCGGCTTTTAATCGTCAATCCGTCACTTTCATATGTATATAAAGGTACGGGAATTTTGTCCCAGATCATTATTCTGGAATGGAATTGTGGCGTGTATTTATATTCTGCTTCATTCTCACGCAAAGGTAGATACGGTTCAATAAGTGAGTATTTCTCATCTTGATATATAATATATGCTCCTGCAGGCAATACTATAGTCTTGTCATCATTCCATGACAATTGTATATAGTCTGAGGTCATCAGTTCTTCATGGCTTACAGCATCTTTTGTTATAAGCACAGAACAGATAACATCTCCAGATATTCCGTATATATCAATTTTTGCATCCATATCGGTTCAAAGTTCGTTAAAAAAAAATGGAAGCTCTAATTTTTAGAACTTCCATTTGAAACAAGAAGGGAAATGTTTGTTATTCGCTTCTGTCTGTCGGGTTTGGCTCACAGAATTTGCTCGAAACCTTACCAAAACAACGAGCTGAGTTCATTCCGTAAGATAAACTTTTCCCTAAGTAAACCAGCTTGTAAACTTCATTTCCAAGAGAAGGAACATTGATTTTTACGGTTCCCTTTTCCAGTTCAGCCTGAAAGGCTTTCTTCTTTGCCCGATAATCACTTTCAGAAGAGCCTTCAATGGTGAACTGCAGGGCTATTTCTCGTGATGCAACACGTGCGTTGTCTGTTATCATCCTTTTGCCGTGTTCAATACGGCTTTCATTCTCAATGTAGTCTTTCATCTCATTGAAGCCATCAATAGCATCGAGGAAGCCGTCTCCCATTCGTACACCCCAGGTAATAAATGCATCTTTTCCGTTAATTATTAAATCTCCTGTCATAATCTTGATGTATTTCGTTTCACTTCAGCGATGTCTGCTTTAATATCTTTTAGATATTTAGCCGAATATCCTGTATTTTCACGTATTTCTTGTAATTCCAAATATGAGTTGGCCAATATGGTTCTTGTTTCATCGGCTATATTATAAATTCCAACAGCTTGTGCTGTTAATGCACTTATATTACCTCTCAATTCTGTAATAGCAACTGTCTGTTGTTGTTCTGATGTCTCAATACGCAAATTCGATTCATATAAAGCAGTGAACCTGCCATTTAATTCATCGGCAGCATTTTGAGACATTGTTTCAAATCCTTTTGAAGATGCAGACTGTTGTTCTTCGCTTCCTCCCTTGTATCCGGTTATATCTGCTATGCTGTCACGCATTGATAGTGCCTCATCTACCATATCTTCCCATCTATCCTTCAATTCGTTCATTTGGTCATCTGTAAGGTTTCCATTTTGCCCACTCATCATTTGCGCCCAGTCGTCATACCATTTTTTCAAGTCTTCATCAAATACGTCTCCAAGCTGGTAGTTCAGCAAAGCCTTCATCATGTATTCTCCAAAGTCGTCAGCAAAGTCTTGTGCATCTGCATCCATATCAAGCAGTGTGTTCATAAAACTGTCTCTCAGGCTGTCAAATGACACTTGCGTGAGATTTTCATTTATTTGTTCGGTCAGATTTTCTAGCTGGCCGGCAAGATCTGCATAGTTTTCCCAATATTCAGACTTGTCATATTTGCCGATGTCGGTTATTTCATTCCATATTTCACGATTGTAATCTCGTATATATGCCATCTGTTCTGGCGTCAGTTTGAACATGTCCTCATATGAATTAACAGAACTGATACTGTAGTTTGCGTTAGGGTTTGTTTTTAACCATTCGATAAGGCTTTTATTTATGCTGTCATATATTCGAGAACTTGTGGCCGCATTACCATCTATCGCCTCACCCCAATAGTATGCGTTTGAATGGTGTGCTCCAGTGTAAGACATTTGCGCTTTCAGTATTTCAAGAGTTTGACGATTCAGTTGCTCTTGTGCATCTTTTGCTTGTTCGTAGTTTTTTATGGCTTCACCTCCTGCACTTTCGTCCATTTTGTCTTTTAGACGGTCTATGCTATCACGAAGTCTGTCATTGCTGTCAGTCAATTTCTCTGTAAGTTCTGTAACATATTCAACGTTTCCTTTACCTATTCCCAGGCCTAAGATATTGTTGAATCCGCTTAGTATTCCCTTGACGGCACCTATACCATTAGATAATGCTCCGACAAAATTGCCGCTCATAGCATCTTTTATGAAGTTTGATGCAGACTGAGATGCATTAGCCAAATCGCTTATACCTTTGCCAAAATCACTACTCATATCAACACCCAATTGACTGAATAGGTCGGGGAGTGATTGAATGTTTGAATTAATAAGTGACATTATGTCACTTATAGCCTGTAGTTTATTGCCGAAACTGGTAAGGAAATTGTTGAGTTTTGTTCTTGCTCCGTATTCATCATTTTGTGCTTTTACCAATTTCTGGGTTGTGGTTGTCAGTTTACGTTCACTGCCAGCTATATCATCAAATGATTTCTTTACATTTTTATAAATATCGCTGTCTTCACCAAATAAACCGCCAATTTGTGATAGTATGTTGTCAAAGTTGGAAGTAATTATATCTTTTGCCCCGACACTTATTCCTGATGTCTGCAAATATCCTGCTACGCTTTCTCTTTGTTGGTTTAGGCTATTCTGCATTTCCATCATTTCGTGCATCAACGAATTAACGGTACGCTCAGCCTCTGCCACTTCCATCTCTATTTCTTTGCGTCTCTGTGTCATGGGCAATATTAGCCCAAGTGTATTCTTAACCTCATCGTTTTTTTCAACGATTGCAGTATTTATCTTATCTATCTGTTCTACGGCAGTTTTGTATTCTTCAAGTCCGAGATTTCCGTCTGAAAGCATGTTCCTTAGCTGCTGACGTATTCTTTCGAGTTGGCTGATTGTCATATCTCCGAGGTTACCGAATACATCTTCCCAGTTCATGTTTCCTTTTATCTGTTCAAAATCAAGCTTAGACAGTGCATCATCCATTGATGCTTGTAACGAAAGGCGTTCACCTTCGCTTTGAGCCTTGTTGATCTTGTCTGAATATTCCTGAGATATTGCTAGGCGTTTCTGTTGATATGTGCCATAGTTCTTGAGGTATTCGTTTAGTGCTTCTTTTTGAGCATTAACCTCATTTTGGATTTGACTTTTTTCAGTATATTCTTTTAACAAGTCATAAGATGAACTGTCTACCGTGATATTGGAAGAGTCGAAACTGCGTTTTTTATACTTTGGATTTTGTTTAGCTCTAAGATCTTCTTTTGCATCGAAGATTTCTTTCTGTCTTTGAATTTCTTTTTGGATATATTCTTCTTTAGCCCGGTCTATTGCTTCCAACTCCTTTTTGTTATCATATTCACGCTGGGCAATGATCTTATCACTGCCGTCAGCCATAGCATTTATCCGGGCCTGTTCGACCTGACTTTCCAATTCTTCCGCTTCTTTTGCGCGTTCTATAGCTTGTTTACGCTCTATTTCCGAGATTTTATTCTCTTGTTGGATTTTTGAATTGTACGATGTTATTGATGTATTGTTACTCTTATTATCGTATTCAGCCGAATATGGCTTTAACTTGTTCTCAATAAATGCAATCTTTTTACGGAGTTCCATTCCTTTTTTACCAGCGGCTTCTTTTGAAGAAAGAGCATCAAGTTGTCCCTGTAATTCTTTTTTCTGCTTTTCCCAATAAGACTTATCATCTACTTCTGCCTTATTCGATGTCCTTGCGTCTGAGCTTGCATCAGAGAATATAGCTTCAGCGGCTTTATAGGAATCTTTCAGATTCTTTGCTGCATTTTTCATGCCTTGCATCCAAGCTTTGCTATTGCCATAGTTAGCATCGCCACGGAACACGTTCGCAACAGTTTCTGTAAGTTTTTTTGAAATTGTACCTGTCTTTTCAAGTTCTTTTTTTATACTTTCAATATACGACTTTGCTTTCTTTTCACCAACTACATTAGTGAGTTCTTTATACAATTTGCCTGCACTTTTCCCATATAACTCTCCATATTCTTCCTGTGCTCCCTTTATTGCACTTTCCATTCCACGTGCTCTTGCCGCTTTTTGAACAGCTCTAGTAACGGCATTATAAGCACCTTCAACATTCTTTAATGTACGTATTTCTTCACTAAGTCCATTAAGATATGTCCCATATTGATCAATAATGGCAGCTTTTGCAGAGTTGTATTCATCTGTTCCTTTTTTAGCGTTTTTGAGCTTATCAAACAACCTGTCCACTTCAGCTATTTCCGAAGCAACTTCTTTTTCGTAATTAGCCGAAGCTTCATTCAGCCTTTTTTGACTTTCAGTAGCTTCGTCAGCCCTCTTAGTGAACATATAAACTGCTGTACCAATTCCAACCAAAGCCGACAATAAAGCTACATACACGTTTGATTTAGAAGCCATATTGAAAGCTTGTTGCGCAGCTGTGGCTAATCCCATCTCTTTCCTATACATGGCGATCAAACGGATACTTTCAATGAAACCAACTGCTTTTTGGGCTACAGCTGTTGTAATCAATGCCGCCTTGTAAGTGCCATAAGCAGCAATTAAGCCACCAATAACCGACAATACATCATCAAGACTTTCAACCAGGTCCTCTGCTGCTCCAATTCCAAACTCGAAAACATCCTTATATTTGTTTCCGAATTCATTCATTTTCTGAAAAAGAGTATCTTCGATATTTGACAATCTCTGAGGCCATGTACCAGCAGAATTTTCCATAAGGTTTGCAAACTTGCCTCCTTCGGAAGTCATATTCTTGAAAGCCTGCTCAACTTCCTTAAATCCAACCTTACCTTCTTTTACTAATTCACCTACTTGATCTTTTGACACTCCTAACACTTTCGCAAGTTCTTCATAAATAGGAATACCACGTCCTGCAAACTGACGAATATCTACTGTCATAGCACGGCCTTGTGTCCTCAATGTTCCATACAGATAAATAAGCTGACCTATCGGAATCTGTAATCCAGATGCGACATCACCTAACATGGACAACTCACTTACGACATTATCAGCCGAAGAGCCATAGGCCAAAAGTTGTTTTGCTCCCTCCGATACATCATCAAGATTAAAAGGTGTCTTTGCTGCAAACTGAACGATTTCGGCAATAAGCTGATCTGCCTCCGTCTTATTCTGAAGAATAGTGGACAAGGCAACTTGTAACTGCTGCATTCGGCCTGTTGCATCAATAACATCTGAACCAAACTTTTTAATTGCCACCAATCCGCCAATTTCAATTGCAGTACGTTTTAAAGAATCAGTCAATGATTTCATCACCTCATCAGCATTGCTTCCACCTTGAGCAAACTCTTTGTACTCCCTCGTAAGTTTTCGTACTTCAAGCCTGTTCCTTGCCTGCTGATCCTGAAGTTCTCCCATTGCATATCTCTGCTCGTTTAAAGCAGCTTTTGCCCTGTTCAATTCTGCAAGTTTTGCATTTGAATTAGGAGAATACTTACCCATCTTTGAATATTCATCAGACAAACGTCTTACATCATCCTGTGTATCACGGATGATTTTTCTTTGTTTGATTATTTCCTCTGTAAGTTCATCAGAAGCCTTTGAAGCTGAATTTAGCTTATTCTTCAGGTCATTCTCCATTGTAGCTCCAACTTTTGCAGCTTCTGTCACAAGCCCCATCATCTGCTGACGAGCAGATGCCAACTGGGTTTCCAAAGCCTTGGCGGCTGCAGGAGATTTGTTCACATCCATCTTCTTCAACTGGGCTTCCAGTTTTTCACATTCCTGTCTCAGACGGATAACCTCGTCATAGTCCGAGCTTACTTTAAAGTATAGTGTAGCCATATCTATTTTCTGTTTCTTCTTCTGCGTGAGGCCATATCCTTACCGCTTACCTTATTAACTTTTATTCCAGTAACAGTATGGAGCTTGTCACGCTGCATTAATACTAAATTCCTGTACGGTATTTCATATACAACTTCCCGGTATGGCAGATGCAGATTTTCCATGAACGATGCAATCTGTCCCAAGAGAGTATCATTTCCTACAACTTCGGTTTCGCTGCCAGCAGGCTTACGTTCTTCGCCAAGCTGACAGCTTTGAGAAAAACCTTTGAGTCTATCATTGAAAAAGCCTCATCCAAAGCATTAACATTCTCCTCATAAGTTCCTTTGGCCAACTCATCACTCATGCTTTCGTCACCAGCTATCAGCCAGGAAAGAGCCTTGCTGTAAACCTCGCTTTTTCCCAAGGAGAGCAGAACATCTTTCAAATTGTCTGCTTCTTGAACTCCAGACAGATAGGATATAGCTCCGGCCAATTTATGTATAGTAGGAGGATAGACCGTATAGCTCTTACCTCCAACTATAACCGTTCTAAAGTCCATGCCTGTGATGGCTTCAGATACCAATTTTGCTCCTGTGTTCATAATTTATCCATAAAAAAGGCGGTGAGCCAACCACCCACCGCCATCCTAAAAACATCCATTTACCTTTACACTCCCTGTTTTACCTCTTCTGAATCGAACCAGTATTCTGGCGCAACGGCGGAGTTTTTCGGCTCCAACTCTACAGCACTTACAGGGATACCTACAGCCTTATCTGTGGTCGCTTCGCGGGCTCCGATATCAGCACGGGGAATGACGCAATATTGGTCGTCTTCGGTCAGGGAAACAATCAACTTTTCGATGTTCACCTTGCCTCTCGCACGCTTCCAACCTTTATCGGTATTGATGACGTCACCACCCATGAGGTCTTTCTTGGTCGTGTAATCGTATTCACCGATAGTAAAATTGATGTTAACATCACCCATTTCCTTTTCACTGCGATAGACCTGACCAGTGAGCTGGTTCTTGTAGTTTGTACGACTTGCCTCCGCTTCTTCAATAGTCCATGTATCCTGATGGATATTCTTTACCTCTTTCAAGGTTTCGCCCTGCAAAAGAGTATACAAGGCCTGTCCTGTCAGATCTTCTGTAATATCACTCGTTTCGCCATACCAAAGTTTCTTGATATTAGCAGCTGTTATTTTCTTTGCTTCTGCCATATTATTTCACATTTAAAACTTCAAACAAAATTCTAACATTCACATAATGACACTTTAAGGCTGTGTCCTCCTCTGTCCCGATTGTATCTATGGAATAATGATAGGTGGTACCATCATAGCGTCCGGTTATGCCGTCAAATAGTCCTTGAGCCTGTTTCTCGAGCTCATTCAGCCGGATGGTGTTGGTTTCGCCTCCTTTCAGGTCTGGAACGCAAAGGTTCACCTCTACGAAAGACTTCTTCCAGTACGTTCCCGGCTGCTGCTTTTTGGAGTGAATTACAATCCTTTCTGATTTCATCGCACCCGTCAGTTTCTTGCCATGAGGGACAACATCAATGCCGAAAGGCTGGCAATCACGATAGAGTATGTTCGCTATGTCGGTGGTTACTATCATTGTACAATCTCCCAATCTTCTGCAAATACATCACTAATGGACGGAACCCATGAATCAGCACGTCCAGTATTCTCATTGTAGATAAGGCACTGACTTGTGTAGTCAATAAAGCCATTGCCTGCTAAAATCAAATCTTTGGCCGATTGGGGAAGTGACTGCATCTTGGGGATAACATCGCTTCCAATGTGTGCCGGTACTTGTTTCACTACAAAGAGACCCTTGCCGTTCCAACCGCTTCTTCGGATGGCAAGACCGAACTTCAATGCCTGAATTGCAATGCCGAACGACATTCTTGGCAATGTGGTGATACTTGTCTCACCTTTAGAGATTGCGGTACGTTGTTCAAGAATTGCTGCATAACGCCCCATCAAATCCCGTTGAAGTGAAAGCAAAAATGCCGGATAATCATCTTTGACAACCTCACGGAATTTGTTACTATCAACAAAAATTGCGCATTTCTCGAACTTTTCCATCAAGTCGGAATGTTCGATATATAAGCGGTCAATAAATGTGTCTGCGCACTTGTACGCTTCTTCAAACGGTTCAGCCGGAGACCAGCTTTCATAACCGTCCTGATACTTCACATGATAGCCAGCGTTTGACTTCTCGCTTTCATTAGGTACTAGACCTGCTTGCAGCAAGCCTTTTTCATAAGCCTCACCCATTGTCATGGGTTCTGCTTCAATCTGTTTTGTTCCGATGTATTTCTTCATTTGATTTCCTCCTTTAATCGTTTCTCAGCATATATGGCTGCACCAGTCAAGACTTCGTAACCTTTGGATTCAACGTGCGAGGCATACTCAGCATCGTTTCTTATCACCAATCCGTCATCCTCAACTGAATACTTGTTTGACTTACGGAGTGTTCCGGTCCGGTTCTGATAGTTGCCATTCTTTACAGCGTAATCGACAGCCTCTTTACCAACCTTCTCCTCAACGGCTTTCACCTCGGCATAACCTTGTTCGAAAAAGCTATCCACGTCCGAAAAATCAAATTTTACAGCCATATCTCTGAGTAACCAAAATAGTTTGTATTCTTCACCATGTAAACCTTGCCAGTTCCACGGATATTATCGCCATCCATACATCTGACCTCATCACCAGCCTTCAGTGAGGTTTTCTTCTCACAGACTACGTGATAGTTCGGTCGGTACACTTTGCCATTCTCCGAAGTAAACTCCTTGGTTGAGTTATCGTCGCACCGGCACTTACATACGTCCTGCCAGCTTTCTCCACCGGTTCCGGGAATGGGCCGGCCGAACTCGTCTGTTTCCATCGGAGTAAAGACCTTAACCTGTAATGTATGTGGAGCAAATATCATAGGAATCTGACTTTAGGTTTATCTGACAGCGTGTCTTCAAGTCCATATTTCTTACACAAGAAAGAATAGTATTCCTTCAAGCCCTGAGTATTCCAGGACATAGAGAAACCGTTCTCACTGATTGAAGTGGCTCTAAGTAATAGAGAGGGGATGAACTTCGCCATAGCCACCGACACAAGACCGATGTTTGACGGGATCATCTCATCCTCTCCGCTTATTCCTGAAGACAGACTTATCTCCAAAAGGTCAGCCTCCGACAAGTTGATGCCGAACGTCTGAAACTTCTGTGATATGTAGTCTTTTACCGTCATGCGTTCATTGTTGTCAAGTCGATGTTCACAATCTGGTTCGGGTTCGCAATCTGCGGAATCCACTCCGCGGTGTATTCCAGATAACGGCCGTTGCCATCCTTGTAACCGGAAATAAGCATATCACCATCAGCCTGAGTATAGTTGCGGCCCGGTACACCGTCAACAGCTTCGTAAGGAGTGTGGAAACGCATGTAACCGACCTTATCCTGTGGAAGCAGTGTAATATGGTCATCAGCGTAAATCTGCACGTTCTTGCCGGACTGATCAAGGACATAATCTTCCTTGATTTCAATAGCCGGCAGACCAATACCAGTAAAGACAGTGGAAGCCAGTTGAGAGGTAATCAATCCGGTTGACATATACATCTCGTTGCCTGTAAGCTGCATCTTGAACTTATCACCGAACTCACTCGAACCGATAATATTTTTCACGAATGTTCCTCGTGACATAATCATCTTCGGGAAGTTGCCGTAAGTGGCCTTCAATTCATTAATCTGCTGCTGCAAATAGGTAATGAAGTTGGCCTTATCTCCTGTTCCGGGAGTAATGAACTTGAACGGAAGTTCGATATCCAGCAGGTCGATTCCTCCGGCATTGTCGTCCTTGTTTTTCACTTGAGCCTTACCTGTCATCAGCAATGAACCGACAACGATGTCCATGCGCTTATGTGCGGCAAGGAGTACCTGACGATAGTCATCGTAGATGAAATTCACGATGTCCTGCATGGCGGCAACTTGGTCAGCTGTCTTTGCGGCATTGAACTTGTCAACCAAGTCCTGCAGTTCTGACAAGCGGTCAATGGAAATCTGGTAACGGTCACCCAGATAGGCAATCTCACCATATCCGGACCCGATGTTTCTACGCTCACGGATTGGTTTTTCTCCATAGCGTGAGTTTATAGAACCGGCCATCACGCCAGTAACCTGACCAATATAGTCTTTGAACACACGAGTTGTCGTTCTACGGAAGTCCAGGTACTGCTGCCAATAGATTGTATCCTTACGAGTCTGAAGGACGCGTTGGATAACGGCACTTACGATATTAGGATCGTTAAACAGTGTATAAATAGTTAGCATCATATCTTTGTTCTCCTTTTTTATTTACTTGCTATAATACCAGCTGCTCTCAATGATGCAAGAAGAGCATTAATTTTGTCTTTTTCATCTCCGCCTGCAGCATCATCAACTTTTGCACCCTGTTTTACCAGTCCCAAGGTGCTTGAGTTAGCTGCCTGATAGGTAGTGTTATTGTCTGTCCACGGAACTTCGACATAAGCTTTGCCGCCTTCCAATGCCACCGGATATTTCTTTCCGCTTTGGGTAAATCCTAACTGAATTCCTCCCATTACGGAATCCGAGGCTTCAGGCAGTTCATATGAAACACCAGCTGGTGACTGAACACCTGCAGCGTTGAACTGGAAATGCGGCATGTTGGCCTTGTCGATGTCTGAGAATGGCATGGCTAACTTGGTAGGTTCTATTTCAAACGCACGCATCAAAAGGGCAACCAGTACAATGCCATTCTCTACTTGTTTCCTCTCATACAAGGCGGAGTTTGCAATAACTTTAGGTGTAGTACCGCTAACTTCTGTAGCTTCATAAAGTACTGTACCGGCCTCTAAAGTTTCTCCGAAGTCGGCAGCCAACGTCAGTTTATCGAAGGCTTTGTCTGATTTGTCAATGTCGTTAATGGTTGCTCCATGTGCACCGTTACCAAGATGCATACCTTTGTAAGCCAAAGAGTTTTTCTTAATCTTCAACGTGGTATTGGAGCCTGTTGTAAACTTCTCATATACTTCTACACGGATTGCCACCTGGGCTGTTTTCTTCACCAGGTCAGCGGCAATAGGTGTAAAGGATGGTAAAAACGAGCCAACAACAAGGTTGGTCGTGTCCAGCTTATAAGGGCCTCTGCGTCTTACACCTGTAGAAACATCATAACGTTCCTCGATTGACGGTTCCGGCTCAATGTTATACTTAAATCCTGCTGCCATAAATTACTTGTTTTTTTGTTCGACAATAGATTTTGTGTCCGCCTCAATCATTTTGGCGAACTCGCTTGCTTCCTTATCCTGCTTTTGTTCTGCAGTTTCAGGGGCTTGTGCGAATTTGAAGCCGCTGTTAGACATATCCTGTTTCATGTCCTTGAAATAAGTATCCAAGTCCGTGTTCTCTGGAATGTTGCGGTCCTTCAGCATAAATTCGGGAATACCGTACTTCTTAGCCACTGCTGAAATCTGAGAATTGCGCTGCGCCTGCGCTTTCTCTGCTTCGTAAGTAGATAGTTTTTCAGAAAGACTTTTGTTAGAATCAATCAAAGCCTGGGCCCATGCAGGAACTTCGTCCTTTTTATCATCCTTCTTTTCGCCTTTCTTTTCTTCCGGGTCCTCAATTGGTTTTCCGTCTTTCAGTCTATGCTTCTTCTCGTAGTTTGAAACTGCGGAAGTCTGCGCTTGTCCTGCACGGAAATCACCATAATTTTGCATCACGTCCTGAAATGAAATACCCTCAACAATAGAGGTTACCTTCGTTTCGTCCGTTACACCCTCAGCCTTTTTCGTAGCTATACGGGTAAGTGTAGCAGTGTCCACCCCAGCGAATTTTTGTTGCAGTCCTGCCAAAATTTGTTCAAAGATTGTCATACCGTATGAGTTTGATTAATAATTTCATACGGTAAATTTACTTATAGAGAAAGAAAATGGGAAATTTTAAGACTAACGATACGAAACAATTAAGGGAATGTTCGCTTTTAGGTTTAAAAAAGTGTTTTATACAAAAAAAATAGCGATACCTCGAAAGATACCGCTATCAATAAGTTCATATTTTAGATGTTTGTCAGTTTTTTATATAATTCCCGTAATATTCTATTCTTCAGATTTACTGCTGGCACTTTTAAGAGATGAAAGCTGTTTTTGTTTCTCAATGTCATCCTTCTGCTTCTCTGCCTGCTCCTCTTTGATAGCTTCAATCTCGTCAATAACAGAATCTACGTTCCCTACAAAAGTGATGGCCCGTTCCTGCGACCATATTTCTCCGTCTTTAGCTTTGATGGCTGTGTCAATCTTATCTTTGATGTCCTCCAGCTTGTACGGCTGCATCTGAACATCTATATCAATTGTCTCTGAGGCGGATTCAAGAGTTGTATTAACAGAACCTAAAGCGGAAGTCAGGAAGTTTACACGCCGTTGCATAAACTCTCCGACAGTTTCGTTCAGATTCTCCACATTAAGGTGAGTTGACATGAACACATAATCAAAAGTGACACCGGAAACAGCGTTACCAGTTCCTTTCAGCGAGTCAAAGGAGATACGCGGTGTATTTGTCAGTCCATAGATTTGACTGAGTAATGTCTCCACCTCGAATTTAACAGTATCCGGGACCTGACTCCATGTCAGATATTGGGCATTTGCTCCCTGGCCTGTAAGCTCCACTACCCTATTCTTAAACTCGCCTGAGAAGTTCTGCACATCGCCAAACAGCATTAGAATCGGGAAAAAATGATAATCTATGCAGTCTGCATAATTGGAAAGGAGTTTCTCCAGCCTCACGCGAAGGCTTTTTATCTTCTCACAGTATGCTTCTGGGCGATACATGTAAATCACCGGGAGCTTCTTGAATCCATGAGAAAATGATCCTTTGTCTGTCCAGTTGCTCGTCAGTTCCCACTGGTAAACCATATCCTTAGTAATGGTCATAAAGCAGGTGATCTCTACATCATCCAAGTCTTTCTTCTTGTACTCACGAGAAAGAGCCACCAAATCACCCTGGTCATTGAAGAACGGATAGAGCTTGTCTCCGCGGAACGGGGACCAGATGGCACTCTTCAGACGATATTCAGGTTTTGATTTGCCGAAGATTCCGGAAATATTTCTTTTAAGCTTCGCCCAGAAACCATCATCCCTAACCACATACCAGTATTCGGCCACTTCCTGTTCGGCCAACCATGCCCGAACGACTTTTTTATTCTGGTATTTCAGTTTGTTCTTCTTGAACACCTGTTTCAACGCAGAAAGGAGGCATTCTTCCGACTGGTCCGGCTGACAGTCAAGCGTCGGCTCTGTTCCTACGGTGAAAGCTGTTTGAAGGTTTACGATATCCTGCTCGATTGGAAGGGCTATTCTATTTGGTTCAACTTCTTTCTTAACCGCCGGCTCAACATATTCTTTGCCTGTTGTCGGATCGGTAATCCTTTCTTCAGGCTTAGTGATAATTTTGATTTTTGGATATTTTTCCTCATCAATCACTATCTCATGCCTATTAGGATTCCAGTCATTATATAGAGCATGAGCGTTGGGAAGCTCGGTTTTGCGCCCTTTCTTCAGGTAGTAGATTTTTCTCTCTACTTCGGGTATAGCTAAAATTTCTTCTAAGGTTCTCATATACTAAAATTTAATGTCCAAATATTCCTGAAACGTCTTTGGGCTTCAAAATACGCCCAAGCAACTCTCCTAAAACGTAATACCTTGCTGCATCTATGCAGTTGTGCACGAGCACTCCGTTTGCGAAATACTCGTGTTCACCCTCTATCGTTAAATCATAAACTTCACAATAGCTTTCACTTTTTGTTATTACGTCTGATAACTCCTTGCAATTTATGCGCACATTCATTGGAGCAACATTTGGGTTTGAGGTATTTGTTACCCATGAATGTTTTTCCGCAATATTGGCAAACCATTTCAACATTGCATTCGGGTGATGTGTATTGCCATCTATGGTGACATTTTTTTGAACAGAACCGCTGATGTACATTTGTTGGAGTGTATTCTGCGCCACATTGTTGACATTTCCAGCGTTCGTTAGATAATGTTTCATCAACCTTTCTTCTGCGTTCATCCCAATTTGATTTAGTAAACCAAACCTTACTCGCGTGTTCTCTTGTTTTATACTCTGATAATTTTTCAGGATGCAGTTTTTGATGTTCACTTGGAGTAACCGCAACAAGATTGCCAATGTCATTATTGAGCGGATTATGGTCAATATGGTGTATGACTTTGCCACTTGGAATTTTCCCCTTATAAAATTCATACACCGCGTGATGTAAGAGTTCTTGGTGGTATCTACCATTCTCTTTCCATTTGTGGTAATAATAGTTTGGGTGTTTCCCATTTGGGTATCTCCGATACTCTTTCCCATTAAACTCGATAGAACAAACAAGTTGTCCCCTTTCGTTAATTTTCCGTACTTCTTCCATTTTCCGTTTACGTTAAATTTATGCTCTAAGGTAGCAAAAAAAGTTCGTTTACACAAGCCTATAACAAACTCTTTTTCAGTTACTTTCTTTATTCCGTTGTTGTGCTTTTGAAGCACTTTCCTAAATCCTTTCCGCGTCAAAACATAATCGCCAATTTGCACATCTTTAATTGGTATATCGCCTTTATTTGTCGTAATAAGGGTATCACCTCTAAAGCAGTGGTTAAAGGCATCAACAGGAGTGTTTATGTATCTTCCGTCTTTATCCTTATCCCAAACATAGTTTCGCAATTCATTCATAAGGTTGTAGGAACGCTTTGTTACAAATATTTCCATGCTTTGCATTTTATCAATACCTGCATTTATAGAGCCTTGACCCTTTTCAACAGGATAGATATTTATGCCTCCATTATGAATTTCTTGGATAAGTCGGGGGTCGGCACTATCAGCAATGACTTTTAGATTCCACGGTCTCAAAGATTTGATTATATCCGTAGATAATAGTCCAGTTCTATAATCAATCTCATCCAAATACAAAGCGTTATCTATTATTCCACAGCGGACTACGGCGGTACTATCTACGCTATAACCAAAATCCAACCCTATAGCAACTTTCTTGCACCACATCGGGAACTCATCCACGATGCCCCATTTCTTGAATACGGCACCTTCAGCAACGTCTGCCCAGCGTCCAATGACTGTATGGGCGTACTTTTCGGGGTTGTCCTCTTTCATCTGTCGTACCTCTTTCAGGAACTCGTCTGAAAGATGGTCGAGGTTGTCAAAGTAAGTAGTATGGATGTGCAGCACGTTGGGATGTGTGGAAATCTGTACAGGAACACCGTCAATCTCCACCAGCTTGTGCGTGTTCTCGATGTACTTCTTATAGATGAAGTGGTTGCTGTCCGTGGGGTTCATGATGATGATGATGCGGTTCTGAATACCCTTCTGACGGATAGAGAGCATGATTTTGTCAAAGTCCTGCTCATTAGTCCATTCCTCCGCTTCATCACAAACAAAAGTTGTAATCCCGTGGATAGACTTTAATTTTGCCGTTTGCACTCCTGATGAAGTTTTTATACCACGAAACATTATCCTGCTTCCTGTCATTTTGTTCACAACATCTGTACGTGTGGACTTGAAGTACTTTGATGTTCCGTCAAGTTCGATTTTTTCCATCATTTCTGGGATAATGGAAATGTGAGCGGAAACCATTGTGTATCGAGTATATAGTATTTGATGCACTATATCATCAGGCTTTTTCTCAAACGTCAAGCGTTCTATAAACGCAGATGTGGCAAAACTCTTGCCTGAACCTCGCCCTCCTGTTATCAAGATAATGAACTTGTCCTTATCCTGATATAATGGATAATATATTGGATGGTTCTGTATCATTTAATCATTATTCTATTCCCGTATCTCGGCTTAATTTGCGTTGCCTGTTCAACAGTCCAGCCCGAATTTAACCTATTTCCAATAGTGCGATGGTCGATACCCGTAAGCCTCTCTATTTGCATCAAAGACAGCAATTCTCCTTTATACATAACCTTTCGGTTATTACACTTGTTATTGCCTTGTGCTATTTTATCAACCCATCTGCAATTTTCAGGGCAATAGTCTCCGTTGTTGTCTATTCTGTCAATAGTCAATCCGTCCTCGAAACCGCTTTCTTTACACCAGCGATAGAAATTGGTAAAATCATTCCATTCGGAACATATTTTAATGCCACGCCCACCGTACCTATAATAGTTTTCCGCATTTTTATCATTGCATCGTTGGCGCATGGCTTTCCATATTGCGTGTTCTTTCGTATGACATTGCCCATGTGATTTAGCACGGCTTGATACTTCTTTTGCATAACAACCGCAAGAAGTCGTATGACCTGTTACAAGCGCACCGCTTAAAACGGAGCAAATATTTCCACAATCACACAGACACGACCAATATGTACCTTTGCGGCCGTTGGCTTCGGCTCTGCCTTTTACGGTAAGCCTGCCAAAACGCTTTCCTGTCAAATCATTCAATTTCATAACTCTAATTGTCTGTTTCAACTTCTTTTCTTATCCATGCGTCAATATCCACTCCCTTTGTAGTGTCATGTGGCACATCTTCATCCTCATCCTGCCGGCGTTCAACCTTTCTCCACTCTTCGTCATGGTGATACAGCCAGACGGACATAGCCTGAAGGTTGGGAGCCAGCTCGCTCTCACTCACCTGAAGTTCTTCTTCACCGGTCAGATTGCCGTTCTGGTCTTTCAGCTTTCTAACTATGGTACTTTTCGTCTTGATTCCGCCCAAAGCTACAGCCAGAAACTTGGCACGTACTGCAGCAGTGATTGTCGCACGTCCGCGCGCTAATACTTCGCTTAATTCGCAGTGCTCACTCTTCTTTTCACTGAATGTTTGGGGACATAATCCTAAAGCAAAAGCGATTTCTTTATCCGTGAACCCCTTCTTGGCATACGTTTCCACTTGAGAGAGAAACTCCTCACTCTTGTAGTCAAATTTAGGCTTTCGCCCTGTATGTTTACTTTTTTGAGATTCACTATTTCCCATATTATTTCTTTTTCAACTTTCCACACTTATCGCAAACTTCGTATCTAAAATCTAATGACCCACTCCAAACATAATGATGGATACAAAAAAGATTCTGCCTTAAAAACGTCTTTAGCCAAAGAATAAAATCTCCTACCATATTTCATCCGTTATTATTACCCATGTATATACGGCGAGACACGGGCTTGTTTCCATAGACATCAATTCCTCTTTTGGAGAAATAGTTGTCTATTCTCGCTGCATACCTTTCCATTATTGACCTTGTTCTATCTCTTATATTTCTTTGCCTATCTGTACCAAGTCCGTATTGCCTTCCAGCATTATACATTATACGTCTTGATTGTTGATACAACTGACTATACGTTTTCTTTCTAACTCGGCATTCCTCCTATATTTTAATTTCTTATTCAATTCTTTCTATTTGTTCATCGAACACTTCACCCTTTATAAATTTGGAATATGGATCATAACCAAATCTTTCACAGAAAGCGGCTTTAGATTCAAAAGTATCGAAGGAAAGCATTAAGTAAGCATCCATATCCTGAGCCTGTTTCTGAGCTGCATCCTTTACCTGCTGCTTGACTTCCTTCATGTGGGCCACCTTTGCGGCTCTTTCCATCTGTTTAGCGGCTTTCTCGGCTTCTTTCTGCTCGGTAACTGGTGCCATCATATCCTCAAGTGCATCAGCTATGGAGTTTTCTTCTTCCGTCTGTAGAAGGAAGTCACAGCCTATCATATTCAGGTCTGCAGCTGTCAAGCCGGCATCTTGATAGTCAATATCCGGGACCAAACGAGCCAATGCGTCATAATCCCATGAACCTTGTGCGTTTGGATTGTTCATCAGAATGTTTAATTCCTTTTCCTGCTTTTCGTCCACATCTATCACATCAACTCGGATTCTGTAGTCGTTTTCTGGGAACTTTTGCAGCTCATCCATAACAGTCAAACGCTGATGTCCGGAAACAACGGTTAATCCTGTCCGCTTGTTGACTACAATACCACCAACCAAACCGAACTTCTTGATACCCCGTTTCAACGTCTTACGGGATTCCTCAGATAACTTCCGAGGATTATAATCAGCAAAGTGAATGGCGGAACGGTTAAGTTCCACCGATTCACTCTTTATGTATTTGCTCAGTTCCATATTAGCCATTACTTAAACCCATTGCACGAGAGCGAACCCTTTTATACGCAGGAAGCGCTCTATTATAAAATCTGTCTCTAACACCTTGTGGCATATTTCTTCTACCATAATCTGTATCACGGTAATTTAATTCACGAGCTAATTGCATAACCCTCTGACCTTGAGCGTCAATTTCTGCTAATGTTTTTCTTCTGACTCTGCGTTCCTCCTATTTAATAAGTTATACTTTTTGTTATCACATTCCCTATCGTGGAATGCCCAACATGATATTTCTTTGCAAGCTCACGATATGTATAAGTTCCACTTTGATAATCCTTAATAATTTCTTTTGCCATTTGCGATGACAATTTAGCATTGTTGTTTGCTGTCCCACTTTTCCCGTGGTTTAATCCTATCCTAAATGCGTGTTGCTGGTTTTCTTTCAATGTACACCATTCAAGATTAGAAATTGAATTATTTAACTTATTCCCATCTATATGGTTTACGTATTCCTTGCCTTTAATTTTGGGAAGGAACGCATTCGCTATAAGTCTATGGACATAATGTCTTTTGCTTACGCCGTCAACCATAAAAACGACTCGCAAATATCCATCAGATTTATTCAGCACTGGCTTAAATATTTTTCCTTTAATCCAACGCTTCCCATAAGCTCCATTAACAAATCTATCTACAGAACGCACACTTCCAAGATTACTTACTTGAAATATACCATTGTATCCGTCAATATTTTTCCAAACTTCATCCATTGTTATTTTGTTTATTATCATGTTCAAATAAAATTCTACGGCTCATAGGAAATACTTGATATATTCTTTCCAAGTCTTGAGGGTAATTATCTCGTAGCCACAAAAAACAATCTAGTGAAAATCCGACCCCGTTTGATGCCTTTAACGAATAGCGTATAGGTTGTGGAAGATTATGTTGACACATATATGCCAATACATCTTTTTGAGTGTAGTCGGCCAAAGGATAGCACATACCATTGTTTTCATACCCATTTGCTTCGTAGCCTTTCAGCATCAGGCGGCGGTTCATGCCGTCGGCCTTCTTCATGCCCAAAAACGTGTAATAAATCCCGTATCTGAGCTGCATGGCCTTCACTACATCAGCAAGTTTAAGAAGCTTCACTTTCGGATTGGGCACGCAATACATACCTCCACGAAGAATGTATGTCAGGTTCCAATGAGGCACCTGGACAAACTCTATCTTAGGATATTTGGCCTTTATCCAGCCTATCCATCGTTCAATGTGATTTAAACCTTTGACAAAATACATGAACACACAGACAATTCTGTCAAACCTAGGGTAAATCATGTCGAGTAAGGCCAAAGAATCCTTACCCAAGGACAGAAACAGCATAACCTCGCCAGTATTTTGCCTGACGAGGTCAATATAGCTGTATGTCCTTTCCTGCAGTGTCATTATCCGCCACTCATACCAAGTCCGACACGGACGTTATAATACTGCTGTCTGCGGTTGATAAATCTACCCCCTTGAGACAATCCACCGGTTTCTGTAGTCAAGCCTCTACGGCCACCACGATAACCGCCTGTTGAAAATGTACTTCTGTTTACTCTGACTCAGCGTAAAATTTAAATTATACATGTTTTTCTATCACTCTGCCAAGGTTGTAGACTACCTGTGCAGCCAAATAAATCTCACTTTGATGGGTATATTCAATCAAGTTGTGGTTCTCGTCTTCAAACAGCTCAATCCTTGCATCTTTGACTTCTACCAGTGCGCTGGTTCTACCCTTGTTGTAGCCTACAAAGAACTGAATTGCATCATAGTGTCTCGGCTGCAGCTCACCATTAACCTCTACGCAATAACCGTCAGCGTCAAGCTGGCAGTATTTCTTTTGGGTTGTTGGCCTGATCTCTCTGTATTCTTGACGTTTCTTGCCTGACAGGATTTCGTCAAAGAATTTCTGTTTGATGATAAGAGTAAGTATTTCCATAATCGTGTGATATGTTTTATTTAGTTGCGGATGCCGGACTCGAACCGGCGACCTCTACCAAGTCAAAGTAGCGAGCTGACCACTGCTCTAATCCGCGATGGTACCTTTTCACAAAGATACCTAATTATGAAGACAATTTTGAATAACAATTCTACACATACGAAACAATAAGCCAATTGTTCGTTATTAATTCACAAGCATATTGCTTTATGATTTGGCCTGCTGTGTTTTCAAGCCTAACAATTGTCTGGTTCTCTCTACATCAATGAAGTTTGTCCATCCTGCATTATGTAGCTTTATAGCTGCCTCTTTTATCGTGATATCGCCACATGACACCTTTTCTTTCAAAGACTGCAATATACTTTTCATAACCATCTTAAATTTGAATAATATATGCCATTCAGCATTTTATAATCACCGTATAGTCTCACCTCGCCCTGATACATCATGGCGAACCTTGAATAACCGCAAATCTGCTTTATAGCCCAGTCAGCCTGCTTTGTTCCATATCCAAACCGCTGTATTTCGGGATAAATTTTCATTCTGAAGGCAATTTCGCTGTCTGTCATGTCACCAACAGGACAAACGTTTAAAGTCCCATTGTGAGCGAAATAAACGCCATTCTCTGTAAACGGATGACAGTTGGCCCGGCATATAGAGCCATGAGTGGCAAATCTGAAATGTATAATGCAGTCTTCATCATCTCCAACCTCCGAAAGGTGGCGCAAGAATGTACGATAGTCCAAACCCTTATGAAAATGATTGGTTGAAACAAAACCGTAGCCGTTATGGTTGAGCTTTTTGATTTTTGCAAGAGTGTCCAGGCTCGGCATCTGGACACCTTTAGGCTTGTATATAATGCAACACATATTGAATTTATTTTAATTGTGCGAGGTTCATGCAAGAACCTCGGCACGTGATTTGAAAAATGATTTTTCTTTGGCTGTCAAGAAAGGTATCTCGTCAATTGAGCTAACCTCTGAACTCAATACGTTCTTCTTAGACCATGCAACCAGTTTAGCACAAAAGTTCACCCAGTTTGAAATCTTTGCAAAGTCTGTAGAGCCTTGATGCTGTCTGAACTCTATTGTTCTGTGGCGTGAATAAGAACATGCATTCACCTTGAAATACCTGTTGCCGTTCATGGTATCTAAAATGTCTGATTTTGTAGTACACCATGTAAAGTCATAGCCTTGCAGTGTTCTGCACCATCTGCTGTTGTTGGCACGCCTTGACCTTGCCATGAACGTATCAATAACTCTCTCTAACTTCTGATAGTTCTTAAATACGTTGATATAAGCCTCGTCAGACAAGTTCTGTGCGCCTATATGAACATGAAGGCCTGTAGACCTGTTGACCTGTGCGTTTGCCTCATTTAATGCCTTGCAGCATGTTTCTAGGCTTTTCATGCCTGCCTTGCCTGTAAGCACTGGCGACACACATTCTATTGGGTTGCTGCCCATTATGGATGAATCAGACACGAACTTATAATAGTGATTGTTGTCTGTGTGGTTGTAGCCCTCATACTGAAATGGCATTGCGTTTCTTGTCGCACATTCACGCATAATGCTTGCAGCGACAAGGCATTCTATCTCAACGCCAAAAGTAAACTTGTGCGATTCTCTTACAGGCTTAGGCAGTTCTGAAAGCAGAAGCTCAATCTCATACTTT
>OLFW01000772.1_pt1 | contig 24079 bp, 18 predicted proteins | sample 1605351 | NCBI WGS metagenome assembly OLFW01 (sample SAMEA3888918, study PRJEB22519) | human gut metagenome | biome: human gut; feature: human-associated habitat; material: faeces | place: Denmark | collected 2010 | reverse complement strand
AGAAGAACTCTCTTATATGCTCGCTGCTCTCACGGGTGAGCAGACGGTTATCGGTGTTCATCATAAATCTCATCTGTTTGTTGGTTTGACATTTACTTTTTCAGTTTCTCATATATCGGCCCCACCCCATGACATGGAGGGTGTGGGGGCATCCCTCCGACATGAACCGGCACTCTTTCGTACCGATACGGATATGGCATCCCTCCCCGTCCCCGTCTATCCTGTAGAGCGAGAAGCTTCCACGCCCGTACTCCGCGTCAAGGCTGTAGGCCAGCAGGCGGTAGTCCCCGCTGGAATCCCTGAAGATGTAGAAATCGGGACTGCCGTCCAGACTTTCCCAGCCGCCTGCCAGACTGCCGGGGGAAAGTATCATCCTTTTGTTTCCCATGGCTTTTCAAATTGATTTTCCCATGCTTTCAGCCCGCTTGCGGCGCTCTTCCACTATCCGGATGATGCTTTCCACGTCCCCGGGCTTGTAATAAGTCTTGTGGCAGATCTGTGTATATGCCAGCGTGCCGTTGTAGTAGGTGTTGTAGCGCGCGTTGAACGAATGCCACCAGCGGCTCTGCGCAGTGTTTTTCTCCGTAGAGCATCCGGCCGTAATGAGCAGAGCTATCAAGGCGGCTAAGGGGATTATATGTCTTGTCTTAATTGTCTTCATAACGTGGCGGCACAAGTGAGCATGCCATGTTTATATAACTTATCGGGAGCGATTTTATTGTCTGCCGCGGCAAAAGAGTCAGCCCTCCATCAGCATTATTGCCTCATCTTTTATCTGGTCGGGCATGCTGATGCCTCTCAGGGTGAGACTTGCCGTCCAGTCTTTTACCTCGGAGGGACGCATTGTGTAGAGCACTTCGGCAAACTGTGCCGCCTCTTCGTCGGTGTAAGAATCAGACTTCCTGCCCTTGTAGGCGTCGAGTTCTTCGTCGTCGAAATATTCTATTTCCTTCACGGCCTGCTCCATAACGCAGTCGTGCATGCACGACGCACCTGCCTGTGCGCACGCTGACTCGTTTGCGCATGCAGTGCCGCCTTCAGGCTGTTCGGCTTTTGGCAGACGGCGGCGTACAGCCTTGAGCAGGATGAAGAGCAGCGCCATGGCTGCCAGGCAGATAACGAGCAGGCCCATATCAGGCTCCGGCCTCCTCGCCGATGGCGAATCCGGCCCTTGTAAGGTCGAGCCAGAAGTTAGGGTAAGACTTGCTGACCACCTGCGGGTCGTTTATTATAAGTCCGGGGATTTTTATTGCGGCAGGCGCAAACGCCATTGCCATGCGGTGGTCTTCGTATGTATTGATGGCTGCGCCGGGTTCGGGCTCGCATCGCGTGCCGTCCCATCTCAGCTCGCCAGGACTGGTTTCCTCGATGACATATCCCAGCTTGCGCATCTCTGTCTTCAGCGCCTCTATGCGGTCGGTCTCCTTTATGCGGAGCGACGAAAGCCCCGTGAAGCAGAACGGCCTGTTCATCATGCAGCAGCAAACAACGAACGTCTGCACCATGTCGGGCTGGTTGATGAAGTCGTAGTCGAGCCTGTCTGAAGCCATGCTTATGCGTTTCAGCGTAACCGTGGTGGGCACTCCTGGCTCGCGTGTCTCAAAAATAGTCTTTATGCCGAGCATGCTGAAGAGATATTTTACGGCAGAGTCGCCTTGGCGCGAGCCGTCTGTAAGTCCGGTGAGCTTAATCTCTGACTCCTCGTTGCCGTTGATGGCGAGCATCTCATACCAGTAAGACGCTGCGCTCCAGTCGTTTTCTATGAAGTAGGGGCGTGGGCTGTAGGGCTTCGGCTCCACCTTTATCGTGTCGCTGCCCAGCCATTCTGCCTCTGCGCCGAAGTCGATCATTGTGCACAGTGTCAGGTCTATGTACGGACGGGAGATAATGTCGCCGGTAAGTTTCAGCTCAAGTCCTTTTTCCATTACCGGTGCAACCATCAACAGCGCCGATATATATTGAGAGCTCACGTCGCCCGGAATTTCAATGCTTCCGCCCTCAAGCTTTTTGCCATTGATGCGCAGCGGAGGATATCCCTCGTTGCCTTCGTAGCTGATGTCTGCACCGAGATATCTCAGCGCCTCCACCAGCACCTTTATCGGCCGCTGCTTCATGCGCTCCGTGCCGGTCAGCAGGTGTGTGCCCGGTGTTACGGCCAGATATGCCGTCATGAAGCGCATGGCTGTTCCGGCAGCCTTTATGTCTATGGTGTCGGGCATGTCGCGCAGTGCGTCTAATATAACTTCGGTGTCGTCACAGTCCGACAGGTTGTCGGGCATTATGCCGTTTCCGGCCAGCGCGTTTATTATGAGTGCGCGGTTGCTTATGCTCTTCGAGGCCGGCAGGTCTATTGTGGCGTTGATTGTTTCAGGTGCGTTAAGAATATATTGCATTGTCAGAAAAATCTGTAATTTGTTGTTTTCTTGTTGCGTCATGGCAGAATTGGCATAGCCATGTCCGCCCTTGCGTCCACACGGACGTAAGGATATCAATGCAAAGGTAATGTATGTTGCACACAATACAAAATAAAAAGGAATAAAAAATCTTATTTTATATGCCGTTTCGCAGCAGTATTTGTGCCGTTTATGTTAAGGATTATTCAAAGTTGAATTTGTGTTAAATGTCGGGCTTTATTGTTAAATCTTTACTTCATGAAATGCCGGTTTTTCATTTCTGATTGCCATTTGACCGGATTTTATGTAAAAAGTACGTGTTTTATGCAAATGTCTGTAAATCAGATGTTTATATCTTTTGTACGGCTGCTGGCTGTCTGAACCACTGCGTTTTGTGGCCTTTCGTTGTGCAAAAGGCCATGTTTTGCAGGCTGAAAGACCATGTTTTATACTGCAAAAGGGCGTGTTCTGCTGTGCGGATGATTGAGTTATGGCATGAAAATCAATGGAAAACGGCTGGTTGTTGCGGCGATATGGCATGCATTCTTGCTGTTTTATGCCGTTTCGTGGCGTGTTTTCGGTTATATCTTTTGTAGAATGTCTGTTGAAGGTGTGTTAATGCAAGAGACTCAACCGTTAAACTTTGTTTCTTCTGAAGGCTTTCCGTCTCTGTTTTGGCATATTGTTTTGTGGCTGATGCCTGACAGTGTCTGTTGCTTGAAAGCACCGCCTTTTATCATTGGCTGAGATTATTTCATGATGTTGCTTGTTAGTGTATGCTGTCAGTGCTTTCAGCTGTCCGATAACGCCTTCGGGCGCTCCAAAATGTGTGTATTTAATAAATATTTGCGTTGAAGGTGCAAAAAAACGCCTAAAAGTTTGCAGATGTCATAATAAGTGTGTACTTTTGCACCCGCAAATAAGGACGGGATGTAGCGCAGTTGGTTAGCGCACGCGTCTGGGGGGCGTGAGGTCGCTGGTTCGAGTCCAGTCATCCCGACATAAATTGGGCTAATATGTTGTCAAGGCAGCATGTTAGCCCAAATTTGTTTTATGCGGCAATGCATGGCCGGAGCGGCATGCGGGCATGTGCCTTTGCCGTCCGGTATATTGGAAGAAACGCAAAAGAGCGACATGCCGATAAGGCTGTCGCTCTTTTGAAACTTATTTATGACTCCGCGTTATTTCACCGAATTAATCCATGTCGCAATGTCATTGAGCACCTCGGGCGATATGGTTTCTTCTATGTTTGCATATTCGTTCACGCTTCCCGTCGTGCAGTGCTGAAACAGATGATTGAGTCCGTTGTATGTCTTCACCATGTTCTTCTTGTTCTTCGGCAGCAGTTTCTCTATGCTCCCGATGTTTGTCGAGGCAATAACCTGTGTGTCGCTGTTGCCGTTGATGGCCATCACGGGGCATTTCGCCTTGGCTATCGACGGGCGAGGGTCGAAGGCTATGAAGTAGTTAAGCCACGGATTGTTCATCTCTATAATCTTTGCCATGTTGTCTTTTGCAGGTTCGGGCATACTTATTCCTGCCTTGCCGACAATCTCGTCCACCGTAGCTTTGGCGTCGCCGGTCGTCTTTTTGCTGATGATGAAGTCGTATACGCCTCTCAGTGCCTTTGCGTAGTCGCTGCACATTTTGTCGGTATATCCGCTCATCTTCAGCAGCACGAGGTTCTGTTCTATCAGTATGCTGTCGCCCCTTACGCCCGTTCCGGCCATGCTCACTATGAAGTCGGCCTTGCCTTCGGCAGCTGCCATGAAGGCTATGCAGCCTCCTTCGCTGTGGCCGAGCACTCCCGTCTTGCCGAAATTCTTTGTTCCGCGTACATATTCGATGGCTGCCAGTGCGTCTTTCATGAAGTTTTCGGTTGTTGCGTTAGCCGCGTCGCCCTTCGACTTGCCCATGCCGCGGTCGTCATATCGCAGCGATGCTATGCCGTTGCGTGCCAGAAAGTCGGCTATGACGAGGAATGGCTTGTGCTCAAATATTTCCTCATTGCGGTCTTGCAGTCCGCTTCCGGTAACCATTACCACAACAGGCACCGTGCCCTTCTTCATCTTCTCGTATCCCGTGGGGTAGGTCAGCGTGCCGCTGAGCGTGGCGTTGTCTTCCGTGTTGCTGAATGTCACTTCCTCAGTCTTATACGGATAAGGCTCCTTTGGCGTCTGCGGCCTGTTGCGCTCCACCTTTCCTTGCTTCATTTCCAGCGGAAACGACATGCCGCTCTGGCTGAACGTGCCTTTCAGCATGCCGTCTTTCTCTTCGCCTTCAAAGGCGGCCATTATTGCCGGTATGCTTATTTTCACCTTTGCTCCTTCGCTTACGGCTATTTCGGCCGGTATGCCTTTCACGTTCTGGTCAGGACTGTCCATCGTGCACGACAGCTTGTTGTCTTTGTCTTTTGCTATGTTGAACACGATGTTCAGCGTGGCCTGTCCCACGTTCAGCTTGCCGGTCCAGCTGCCGTCAAGTTTCTGTGCTGCAGCGCTCAGCGTTGCCAGCAGCGCGACGATAAGGGTAAATATGGTCTTCATCATTTCTGTAATTTGTTGATTATAATATTTTTCATTATGTGTTTTTCCGTCCGTTCACGGTGCATGGATGCCTTCGTTGTGCAATGTCAGGCGCAACGGGCTTTGCAAAGTTAGCAAATTTTTGGTTAAAGTCAAAGTTTAGAAATCTAAAATGCGTGCAGATAAAATAAAAATCCACGGCATTTTTTATCTCTGCCGTGGATTCCCTTAAATAGAAATTGAACCAAGTATTATGTCTTTTTGCTTTTTTATCGTGTTACGATAGCCTGAAGTATGGCCTTTCTCATTTGCTCCTCGTTGTTCGGGCTGTCGCAAATGGTGTAAGTCAGTTTGTCGTCTACGTAAACTCCCATCAGATAAAGGTCAATCATGTGCAGTTCTGATGCCTGGCTGTACTGATATCCTCCGAATGACGGACCGTAGAATTTGAGTGTTACTTTGTGAGTCTCACCGTTGTACTGGAGTGCCGGATATGTTATGTCATACGGATAAGTGAGATAATAAGCCACGTTGCCGCTTACGTTAGACAGGATGAACTTAGCCTTGAGAGACTGCATGTTAGCGTTTTCAATGGCCTGCTTCAGGGCGTCGTTTTCCTTAATCTCCTTAGCAAGTATTCTTCCGGGGATGCCGTTGATGACCAGAGTAGAGTCGCCTTTGTAGAAACTTGCGGTGATGCCGGTTATAGAGTCAACCTTGTTTTCGTTGTTCTTGTCTGTTATAGTATCGTTGAAGAAGTAGATTTTGTTCTGAGTCTGCCATGTCGAGCCGCCGTAATAGTTGCCGCTCATCTGTTGCAGCCATGTCTTGTATGTCTCGGGATCGATGCCTCCGTCGTCGTCAGTGCCAAGACATGATGTAAGTGAAACTGCCATTGTGCAGCACATAAGTAATGCGAACAATCTTGATAAATTTTTCATTTCAGTTAATTTTTGTTTTTTAATATTTATGATTTTTTACTTCATAAATAACACAGCGATGCAAACCTTGCATCGCCTGTTGTTAAAAAAGTTTAAGATAATGCTCTCTGCGATTATTTCTTGGCTATTTATATATGTTTTCCCTCGCTATGCAGGAGATTCATAAATTCCTCTCTTGTCTTGGCCTGGTTGAATGCGCCTGAGAAGTCGCTTGTGGTTGTTATGGCGTTCTGCTTCTCTACGCCTCTCATCTGCATGCACATGTGCTTAGCCTCTACAACCACCATCACGCCCAGCGGCTTCAGCGTTTCCTGTATGCAGTCTTTTATCTGCAGCGTCATTCTCTCCTGCACCTGCAGCCTGTGGCTGAATATGTCTACCACACGGGCTATCTTGCTCAGGCCGGTGATGTATCCGTTGGGGATGTATGCCACGTGCACTTTGCCGTAGAACGGCAGCATGTGGTGCTCACAGAGCGAGAAGAAGTCGATGTCCTTCACGATAACCATCTGGTTGTATTTCTCTTCAAACAGGGCGTCGAGCAGCACCTTGTGGGCGTCTTGCGTATAGCCTCTGGTGAGTATCTGCATGGCCTTTGCCACGCGCATGGGTGTTTTCAGCAGACCTTCGCGCGAAGGATCTTCGCCAAGAAGCTCTAGAATACTTTTGTAATGTGATGCCAGGTCGTCGAGACCTTCACGGAATTCTGTTTCAGGATTCATTATCTTATATGTGTTTTTTTATAATAAATGGTTTGCCGGCATAATCTGTTTTCATGCCGTGCTGATTATGTTGCCTTTCAGTTATGCCGCATATCTGATGTCGGCGTGGCCCGGTGTCAATATCCTACAGTGATTTTTCCTTTCACTATGCATGCCTGTCTGTAGCCCATGCTTTTTATCTCTTTCAGCACGCTGTTTGCCTCGTCGTAGGTTCTGAAGTTGCCTACGCGGCATATCCATCGCGGAGAATAGAAGTGGACGTAAACCGGAAGGTCCGGAAATCTCATCTTTATTGCACTGCCGATGCTCTCAGCCTTCTGGCGGTCGGCCCTTGAGTTGCCTCCCGAATAAGCCTGAACGCGGTAGCCTGTGATTCTTCTGCTGTTGCGCATCACTTTCTTGGCCGTGTTCACTGCAGGTGCGTCTGTCGACGGGCTGGTGCTTTCTGATGCATAGTGCTGTTCCTTTAGTGGTTCTTCAACGGTATCTCTCTTTTCCTGAGCCTTATGTTGCGATTGTTTGTGCTCTGTAGCGGCTGTCGCGTTGTTGCTTTTTTCGTTGGTGGCCGTTGTCGGAGCCGACTTAATCAGCTTGGCGTTGTTTACCAATTCGTCGATGTCTTTGCTCTGACTCACGGTCACGGTTCCCTGTCCGGCCTTGTCTGTTCTTAGGTCATTGAGGAATGATTGCGCCTCAGTGTTGAGGCTGAAGCCCAATGTCAGTGATAATAAAACGGCGAATTGTTTCATTCTTTTTCGGATTATGAGTTTTATAAGGTTAAATAAGTAAACGGGATTTGGCCGCGGCAGGTCGTTAATGCCTTGCCCTTGGCCATCCCGTTTAATGTTTCAGATTATTTCCATGCGTCGATGATACCCATGAAGTCAGCAGCCTTCAGTGAGGCGCCGCCGATGAGTCCGCCGTCGATGTCAGGTTTAGCGAACAGCTCAGGAGCGTTGCTTGCCTTGCAGCTTCCGCCGTAGAGGATAGATGTTTCTTCAGCAACTTCGTTACCATACTTCTCTGCTACGATGCTGCGGATGTAAGCGTGGATCTCTTCAGCCTGCTCAGCTGTGGCTGTCTTGCCTGTGCCGATAGCCCAGATAGGCTCGTATGCTATAACGATGTTCTTGAACTCTTCAGCTGTGAGGTTGAATACGCTGCCTTCGAGCTCAGCCTTAACAACTTCGTTCTGCTTGCCTGCTTCTCTCTCCTCGAGGCTCTCGCCGATGCAGAAGATTACTTTCAGGCCGTTCTTCAGTGCGAGCAGCACCTTCTCTTTCAGTATTTCAGGAGTTTCTCCGTAGTATCCGCGGCGCTCTGAGTGGCCGAGAATAACATACTGAGCACCGGTGCTCTTTACCATTTCAGCAGAAACTTCGCCTGTGTAAGCGCCCTTCTCTTTGTCTGCGCAGTTTTCAGCGCCGAGAGCTATCACGTCCTGATTGAGGAACTGTGCTATGCTTGCCAGGTGGATGAACGGTGTGCAGATGATTACGCCGCAGTTTGGCTTGTTGCTGTTAAGAGTCTCGTTAAGTTCTTTTGCCAGGGCGATACCGTCCTGCAAGTTCATGTTCATTTTCCAGTTACCTGCTACAATTTTCTTTCTCATTTTTCTTTCTTTTAAAAAGTTGATATATTCTGTTTGAATGTTCTTTCTCTTTTAGCCACTGCGTGAACTTCCATGTGCGGTCGGCAAAGGTAAGCAACAGCAGCGGAAGTATGTACCACAGCAGTATTTTTGATATCTTGCCCGTCACGGAGTCTTCGGGCAGGTGTCCGTATTCTGTCGTCTCCAGCTTGCCCGTCTGATAGCTTAGCTGCGGCAGGTCGTTGTGGCTCCATTTGCCTATAACCACTCCGTCTTTCAGCAGCAGCAGTCCGGGGTTGCTTCTTATCACGGTCTTCAGTGTGGTCTCGTCGGTGAGATAGAACGGATATTCGGCTCCCGTTATGTCGCGCCAGTGCTGTATGCCCTCGTCGGTGCTTGCCGTCAGTCCGTAGAACGGATAGCCGTGGCTCTGGCAGTATTCGTATATCTGGTCGATCTCGCCGAAGTTAGAGTCGTCGGCATATTCGAGATGTGGCGATATCAGCAGGAATGTATAGCCGCGGCGGCTGAGCACGCTGTCGGTAAGGTCTTCGCTTCCGTCGGTGGTCTGTATGAAGAAGTCGTGTATCGGCGGCACATATCCCTCGGATATCTGCACGGTCTTGCTGTCGATGAAGGTCCATGTAGAGTCGGGATAGTTATCGAGCGTAAACTCCTTGCGCTGTCCGTTCTTCTCAAGTATGAACGTTGTCTCAAACTCCGGACCCTTTGCCCCCTCGGGTATCTCCATGCCTTTCTTTATGTCGGCGCCTATGTGATAGGGGCGGAAGTCGAACTGCGGCAGGGTGTAGAGGCTCCTGGTGCTCGAGAACAGGATGAAGATAATGGTGTAGGTTATCACTATCCACTGGTTGGTGCGGCTGATGAAGCGGGGCATCATCAGCGGCTTTACGCACAGCACGATGGCTGCCGCCAGCAGAACAACGTTCTTATAGAAAGTTTCCCAGTTGGTAAGGATTATGGCGTCGCCGAAACATCCGCAGTCTTTTATCGGGTTGGCAACGGCGAGCCACAGCGTCAGCGGAGTCATTATGGCCATGAACAGCAGCACGAGCCTCGACATGAGGCGGCGGTGTATGGCAAAAAGAATGAACACGCCGAGGCAGAACTCAAGTCCGCCAAGCAGCACCGATGCGCCAAGCGTGAGATAGTCGGGCACATACTGGCTCAGCTGCACCACGTTGAGATAGTCCTGCAGCTTGTATTGTGTGCCTAATGGGTCTATAGCCTTGACATATCCCGAAAAGATAAACGTCAGCGATATTACAAGGCGGCAGACGTTGACCAATATTCCCGTTATGGCTTTTCTTGCGTGCATCGTCAATGTTTAAGAAAGTTTTATCAGCCCGAACACGGCATAATTGATTATGTCCATGTAGTTGGCGTCTATTCCTTCAGACACCAGGGTGGCCCCGTGTATGTCTTCTATTTCCTTTACGCGTTGTATCTTTGTGAGTATGAAGTCGGTGTAGCTGCTCACTCTCATCGAGCGCCACGCCTCGTCGTAGTCGTGATTTTTCCTTATCATCAGCTGCAGTGCCTCGTCGGCCTTCTTGTCGTATATGGCCAGGGCTTCGTCGGCAGATATGTCGGGCGTGTCGGCAAAGCCCATCTCGAGCTGTATCAGACCAACTATGCCATAGTTGATGAGCGCTATGAATTCGGGGCGTATGCCTTCGCCCACGAGCGACTCTTTCTTTATCTCCAGGCTGCGTATGCGCTTGGCCTTGATAAACAGCTGGTCGGTGAGCGACGAGGGGCGCAGTATGCGCCACGACGGGCCGTAGTCGTGAAGTTTCTTGGCAAACAGTGCGCGGCATTCTGCCATGGCGCTCCTGAATTGTTCTTCTGTTTTCTGATTGTCTTTTGACATATTTTCTGAATAATCGGGTGCAAAGTTACTAATTTTACACGATATACGGCCAATATAAAATATTAATTAATAAAAAAGGTGAGCCGGCGGCGTCATTCTTTCATCCTTTTGTTTATGTATTTTATCTTGGCGCATTCCACGTCGAACACCGTTTTCAGCGAGTCGCGCTTAACCCTTGTCAGCGTCAGGTTTCTCAGCTGTTCTGCCGTGGCCATGCCCTTGCTCTTCAGGTCTTCCACGGTTTTCTTCATCTGTTCATACTCGCTTTCTATCTTCTGCAGTGCCCTGTCCGTGTTCTCCACGTTCAGCTGTGCGCGCTTCAGCTCAATCTCCTGATACAGGCGCAGTGCGGCTTTGCGCTCGTCTATCGCCTCGGGGCATTTCTTTCGCAGCGAGTCGATCGTGGCGAGAGCCTCCTTATACTGTCCCTTGCCGAATTGCTCGCGTGCGTTGTCGAGCAGCCCTTCGGCCTCTTTCTTCATGTCGTTGCCTGTGCATCCTGCCATTGCCGTCATCATGGCTATGGCTGCGCAGAGCGTTGTTATCTTGTTTGTTTTCATTTTCTGTTTTGTATTATCGGGTGCAAATATAGTGCAAGTCGGGCGAAATGCAAAATAAATGCCCGTTAAACGGCTTATTATTTGATGTTTACGTGCTATGGCCGGGTCATAGTGCTGTATGATATATTTATTTTCTTGGGCTTATTGCCGGCCGTATGTTTTGTGGCGTTTGTGTATTGTCTTTTATAGCCGTAGACAATCATAAAAAGTTTTTTATAAAAACTCGTCACTCGTCACAATGCCGTTTAATAGGCTGACTGACAGACGGTTAAAGTGTGACGAGTTGAAAATTCAACTCGTCACATGGGGCTTTTTGGGCTGGATTTTTTAGGAGTTAAAGCAGATTCTTTTTGGGAGTTGGAGTAGTTAAAGGAGTTATCGCTCACAGGGGTGAGCAAGGAGTTAAAGTCATTAGTCTTGTTGATAGTAAACGTAGGGGTGTACCACAGGTGCGTCCACAGCCCGATTACGTGTAAATTTTATAGCCGGCAATATCATCTTGATGAATAATGCGGATTTATTGCTGTCCCAGGGATTCGTAGGCATATTGATGTAATTGTCTGTATAACAGATATTTATGTCTGATTATATATTGCGGAGGATTTTTTCGATAATGCGTAATTTGGACACACCCCAGGTGTGTCCCTACAGGGATGTGTATGGTAAAAATGTGCGTATTTACGTCAACCGACGGCAGTAATAAGATGAGCCGAAGTCAATCTAAATTATGAAATTGGCTGTTTGAAGTCAACCAGAATCAGGAAACATCAACATTTTTTTGTTGCAGATGACGGATGTGATGAGTTGAAAATTCTACTCGTCACATCATAACACGTTGTTTGTCAGCAGGTTAAACCCGAATGTGATGAGTGATGAGTTTTTTTTAAAAAAACTTTTTGCGTTGATGACAACAGACTGCGACTTTACAACAACCACATCCTTTTTATAATATCAGATGACACATATTGTATTGTAAAAGCATACCTTTTACGTTGCGAAAGGCCACCTTTTGCGTCCTGATATGCCACCTTTCGTGTTGCAAAAAAGGCATCTTTCGTGTTGCCGTATGTGGTCTTTTGCATGATGATATGCGTCTTTTTTGTCTGCCGGATGTCGTGCAGTGTATGCCCGGCAAGTCGTGTTGTTTGTTTTGGTCGGTATCTCCGGTCGTGAAGTCAGGGCGGCGTCAGTAGGTCCATTTCAGTCCGGCCATCAGGCAGCCGGGCATTCTGTTGTATCTTTCTATTGCCGAATAATATGGAGTAACAAGCGTGTTTATCCAGCTGTTGCTGTCGAGGTTCAGCACATTCTCTGCGCTCAGCTTCAGCGTAAGGCGCCTGATTTTGTATTCGGCGCTGAGTCCGAGGTCGTAAATGTCATATCTGTATGTGTCTGTCTTGCTGTGGCTGTAGGCCATGCTTGCCGTAAACTTCAGGCGGCCTGTCTTTACATACAGCTTGCCTCCGGCATCAATGCCGCTTATGTCGGTCTTTGTGCGTGATGATGCAATGTCGCTGATGCGGCGCGAGTAGGCTAATGATACTTCGCCGTTGAACATAGAGCGGAAGTTTGACGCCACTATGGCTTTGGCCTTCAGCGACTTCAGCGTTGAGGTGTTGTCCATGCCGTTGAGCACCGATGGCGACTCCACGTAGTTTGCCATCAGGTTGATCTTTATGCTGAGAGGTATTGCCGACAGTCTTTTCTCAAGGTTGGCCATGGCGTATATGTTGTCGGCATGGCTGCCGTAGGCATACGCCACGGTGCTTGTTGTGCCCTCCTGACTCACCACGGGCGTCAGCGCATGGTCCTGCCGCTGCATGTTGGCATACACGGTGAGGTAGGTCTGGCTTGCGGTGTTGTAGTTGTTATAGTTGAGTGACAGGCTTGTGCCGGTCTGAAACGGCGTGTCTATGGCCGATGCAGCCGTCATTTCGTTGTACGAGTCGATCAGCGTCAGCGCGGACATCTTGGCGGTTTCGGTGCGGTTTTTGGTTCTCGACAGACTGAGCGACAGGCTGTGGGCGTTGCTGAAGTCGTAGCTAAGGCTCAGCGACGGGTACACCTTTATCCTGTTTTCGCTCTGCCTGCCGGTTATGGTGCTGCGTTCCACCGTCACCGATGCGCCGGCGTTTACCTTCAGCGCGCCCTTGGTGTTGCGTGCAAATATGTTGGCCGAATATTCGTCGGTCTGTATCTTGTCCTCGCCTCCGGCTGTCTGTTCCGATGTCAGCCTCAGTGTGTTCTGCTCATGCTGCTGCGACATCGATGCGTTGAGGCTGACACACTGCATCAGGTTGAGGCTGTAGCCCGCCTCAGAGCCTATGCTCAGCCGCCGTGTCGTGCGGTGCTGGCTTATGTAGAATTCGTTGCCGCCGTTATTTGCCGTGCCGTAGTCAACGGGCAGAAGCCGTCGGTTGGTTGTCAGCATGCTGCGGTCTTTGTCGTCGTTCCATGCAAAGTTGCCGTTTACAAACAGCAGTCCTTTGCCTGCCGACACGTTGAGCGAGACATTGCTCTCTATGTCGCGCCCGTTGTTTTTTGCCGTATTGTCATACTTGGTTCCGCTTGTTCCGCTGTTGGTGGCTGCTGTGCCGAGGCTGATGTCGCTCATGCCGGCCTTTATGTTCCAGCGCAGTTGTGCCTTGTCCGTGGGGCGCCAGTCGGCCGCCAGTTTCGCCGTCAGAAAGTTTCCGCGGTTGTCGGTCAGCGATGCGCTCCTCACCAGCGTGTCGGCCGACAGGTATGTTTCGTCTCTTTCAGTCCGGCTGTGGGTGTCAGAGTGGTTGAAGAGCAGACTGCCGTTTATCTCAAACCGGTCTGACGCCTTGTATTTCGCGTTGAGCGTGGCCATGTTGTTCATGTCCTTGCACAGGTTGTCGGGCCTGTACAGCAGCGATGTCTCCGCGCCGGATATCTTTATGCTGGTCTGTCCCGATGCCGTTACGTTGCCGCCGCTCATCATGTGGCTCAGGTAGTCGTTGAGCGAGAATACGGGCGTGCCGGTGTTGTTGCCCGACAGAATGGCCGTCAGCGAGAGCCTGTTGCCGGCGCCGAGCGTAAACGACTTTGCGTTGTATTTGTCCTTGTAGCCGCCGCTTGCGTCGGCATATCCCGACAGCCGGCCCAGGCCCTTAGTCTTGATGTTCAGCGCGGTGTTGTCCCTGCGCCCGTAGTTGCTGCCCGGCGTGCCGTCTTTATAGTTCTTAATTATCTCCGCTCTTGCAACAACGTCGGCGGGCATGTTCTTTATCACGAGGCCGTCAGACTCGCGCGTAAACAGGTCGCGCCCGTCTATCAGCAGCTTGTCCACGGTCTTTCCGCCGTAAGACACGTTGCCGCCTTCGCTCACGCTCACGCCCGGCAGCTTTTCAAGTATGTCGCTTACGCTGTTTTCAAAGCCGTTGCTGAAGTGGCCTGTGTCAAACTTCACGGTGTCGCCGGCCATCTTTATTCCCGTGTAAGTGCCTTTCACGACAATCTCGCTCAGCGACCTTTCGTCGTGCTCCATCACAATGTCGGTGCTTTCGGGCATGACTCTTGCCTTTACCTTGCGGTCTTTATATCCCAGACACTTTGCCTGCACCCACATGTCGCCGCCCGATTTTGGCGATATGCTGTAAGAGCCGTCCTTGCGGGTTATGGCGTAGCCCTTCATCGGCGGCGTCAGCAGACTGTCGGAATACAGCAGCACCGTGGCGCCGGCCACGGCCTCTCCCTGCAAGTCTTTGACGTGACCGCTGATTATGGTCTGGGCATGGGCCGAAACAGACCATATACAGCATATAGCCAGCACTATAAAAAGACGTAGCCGGATAAAGGACATCCTTCTGTAAAGTGTTGCTGATTTATTCGTAATAAGTTACTTTTTTTGCGCTGTTAAGCAATTCCTTATATGTCTTGTTGGCATTTGCTTTATAAGCATCTTCTGTTATAAGTTCTCCTTCCTTAGGAATATTCATCTCCGGATTGTCTGTTTCGGTAATGCTTTGAAGGTCAAGTGTGTACACAGGAATTTTTATCCTCACCACGAGTCCGGGCAGTCCGTAGTATCCGAGAGGTCCGCACACCATCGGCACGTCAGGTGTAAACCATGCCGTTATCTTGTTGTTTCCCTTAAGTGTTGCCTTATAGCATGTTCTTCCAAGTACGATTTCTGTTTCCGGCGAAATCTCCCATTCCAGGGTGTTTGCCTTGTCTTTTATGATATACATTTTGCCACCGTGTTCAGTTTGGGTTATACGTGAGCTGTCGTTGAAGTCTATGTATATATTTCGTGTATCTGTAAGTAGCGGCATTTTGTCAACACTTTCCGGCTCTTTTTTAAATAGGGATTTATTGTCTGATATTGTGAGAGAATACACTTTGCGGTCTTGTTTCGTCCTTTGTATGATAGTGTCTCTTACAATCGGATTTTCTATGTCGTAAAAACTTTTTTTCACCTGCATGGTGGATGCATAAATACATTTTATCCCTTTGGGCTGTGAAAAAGCTGAAATAGCGGCTATTGATAGTATGAGTGTAATTAATGTTTTCATATAATCAAGATTTTTATAATGTTATTTTTATGATATTGTGTCTTTGGCTTAATCCGAATATTGGTATTGAGGCGGTTATTTATGGCTAAAGCTCGCGTATGCCGTTTTATGATTTATATCCGTTTGTGGCTTGATGCATAACCTTTTGCGGAAACGTTGACAATCGCGTTATTCCATATACGTCACTTTGTCCGCGCTGTCTAACAGCTTTTTGTAGTTGTGGTCAACTTTTTCTGAATATTCTTCTTCGGTTATGGCCGTTCCTTCCGTAGGCTCTTTCAGTTCGATGTTGTCAACTTCCGTCATGCTTTCAAGGCTGAGAGTGTATGCAGGTGTGGTTATCCTTACCACAAGTCCGGGCAGTCCGTAATATCCGAGAGGGGCGCACGCAAAAGGAATTTCGGGCGTAAACCACGCCGTGATGCGCGGGTCTTGCCTGAGCGTTGCCTTATAGCAGGTTTTTCCGAGTACGTTTTCAGTTTTTTCCTCTACGTCCCAGTCGAGTCTGTTGGCATGTCCCTTCACAATGTATAGCTTGTTGACGAATTCACTTTGGGTAACTTTTATGCTGTCGTCAAGGTCTACGTAAATATTTTTTTTGTCAACTATAAGCGGCACTTTGTCAACACTTTCGGGCTCTTTCGTAAAAAGATATTTGTTGCCGACGGCTGTTAGCGAATATATCTTTTTGTCTTCCTGAATATCGCGTATAACCATCTTTTTTGCAATCTCATTTTCCATCTCATAAACCCCCTTGCTGACCTCCATTGATGATGAATATATACATCTTATCCCTTTGGGCTGTGAAAACAACGGTATGGAAATTATAGATAGTATTAGTGTGATTAATGTTTTCATATAATCAAGATTTTTATAATGTTATTTTTATGGTATTGTGTCTTTGGCTTAATCAGAATATAAGTATTGAGGCGGTTATTTATGGCTAAAGTTTGCGTATGCCGTTTTATGGTTTATATCCGTTTATGGCTTGATGCATAACCTTTTGCGGAAACGTTGACAATCGCGTTATTCCATATACGTCACTTTGTCCGCGCTGTCTAACAGCTTTTTGTAGTTGTGGTCAACTTTTTCTGAATATTCTTCTTCGGTTATGGCCGTTCCTTCCGTAGGCTCTTTCAGTTCGATGTTGTCAACTTCCGTCATGCTTTCAAGATTAAGAGTATAGTTAATGGTAGTAAGTCTTACCACAAGTCCGGGCAGTCCGTAATATCCGAGAGGGCCGCATGCAAAAGGAATTTCGGGCGTAAACCACGCCGTGATGCGCGGGTCTTGCTTGAGCGTTGCCTTATAACAGATTTTTCCGAGAATAGTCTCTGTTTTGTCTTCTATGTCCCAGTCGAGTTTTGCTGCCCTGCTTTTAACAACATATAGCTTATTTACGTAAAATGTCTGTGTAACTTTTATGCTGTCGTTCAGGTCTACATAAATGTTTCTTGGGTCAACCATCAGAGGCATCTTGTCGACAGACGACGGTTCTTTCGTGCACAAATATATTCCGTTAACTGCTGTAAGCGAATAAATCTTTCTGTCGGCTTTGGCTCTTGCCAAGATTGTATCTCTTACGATTTTGTTTTCCAATTCATAAAATCCTTGTTTGATTGGATATGTTGTGGCGTAAATACATCTTATCCCTTTGGGCTGTGAAAAAGCTGAAATGGCGATTACCGACAATAATAGTGTTGTGAAAAATCTCATATCCGTAAAACTTTTATGTTGTTTGGTTTGCATATAAAATTTAAAACATGGCATTTCCTTTAGCCAAAAATCGTTCAGTCGGTTGTTTGTTCCGTGGCGTAATGAAATTGCATAAGAAAATACTTCGGGTCGTAGAAACTTGTACTTCAGCTTCGGCTGTGGTTCGGCAAGGCATTACGGATAGCCGGTGTTGATTGTTGGATGTGTTGTTCTCATAATATATCTTTTTTAGTTTAAGGCAGGTGGAAACCTTAATGTTAGAGTATCAGCAAATTTATAAAAAATATTTCAATGCCGGTTGTCGGCTGTTTTTATTTAAGACGTTTTACGCTTTGTTTAATCATGTTTTGAGTTATGGCATCGTCAGGGCAAAGAATAATAAAGAGCATGAAAACGGCTGTTGTGTCATTGTTTTTTTGTAATTTTGCAGCCGCTTAGAAATTTTTTGATTATGAAGTTACTGACAAACGCCGAATTGGCAAGCCTGCTTGATAAAGATATATTCCATAAGATTTCTTCTGCCGCCGATTCGCTTAACCTCGAATGTTATGTTGTCGGCGGATATGTCCGCGACCTGTTTCTTGAAAGACCGTCGAACGATATCGACGTGGTTGTGGTGGGCAGCGGCATACAGCTTGCCGACGCACTGAAAAAGGAACTTGGGCGCAAGGCAAAGCTGTCGGTGTTCCGCAATTTCGGAACGGCACAGGTGAAATACCGCGACCTTGAGGTGGAGTTTGTCGGCGCAAGAAAGGAAAGCTATACGCACGACTCGCGCAAGCCGGTGGTTGAAGACGGCACGCTGGAGGACGACCAGAACAGGCGCGACTTTACGATAAACGCTCTTGCCGTGTGTCTTAACGGGCCGCGCTTCGGCGAGCTTGTAGATCCATTCGACGGCATTGCCGACATGGAAGACGGCATAATACGCACGCCGCTCGACCCCGATATAACTTTCTCTGACGACCCGCTGCGCATGTTGCGCTGCATAAGGTTTGCCACTCAGCTTAACTTCTTTATCGAAGAGGAGACGTTCGACGCCCTTGAGCGCAACGCCGACCGCATAAGCATAATCAGCGGAGAGCGCATTGCCGAGGAGCTCGACAAGATAATGATGACCAAGACGCCGAGCAAGGGCTTTGTTGACCTGCAGCGCTGCGGTCTGCTTCAGCGCATACTGCCCGAGCTGGCTGCCATGGATATGGTGGAGACAAGGCAGGGAAGGGCGCACAAAAACAACTTTTATCACACGCTTGAGGTGCTCGACAACGTGTGCAAGCACTCTGACAACCTGTGGCTGAGATGGGCTGCGCTGATGCACGACATAGGCAAGCCGAAGACCAAGCGATGGGACCAGAAGATAGGATGGACCTTCCATAACCATAATTATATAGGCGCAAAGATGGTGCCGGAGATATTCAGACGACTGAAACTGCCGCTCGACAGCAAGATGAAGTATGTGCAGAAGCTCGTAAACCTGCACATGCGGCCTATCGTCATTGCCGACGACGTGGTTACGGACAGTGCCGTAAGGCGACTGCTTAACGATGCCGGCGACGACATTGACGACCTGATGATGCTGTGCGAGGCCGACATAACGAGCAAGAACGAGGTGCGCAAGCGCCATTTCCTCGAGAATTTCCGCATTGTGCGCTCTAAGCTCCACGACCTTAAGGAAAAGGACTATAAGCGTCTGCTGCAGCCCTGCATCGACGGAACAGAGATAATGGAGATGTTCAACCTTAAGCCTTCGCGCGAGGTTGGCGAGCTGAAGAAGGTGCTGAAGGATGCCGTGCTTGACAACAAGGTGCCCAACGAGCGCGAGCCGCTGATGCAGCTGCTTATGGAGAAGGCACGTGAGATGGGACTTTGTCAGGATAAGGCTTGACAAAGGCGCTGCCGTTTCCGGTAGACCTGCCTTGCGCTTTGCCATGCAATGCCGGTGCTGAAGGTATCGGCTGAATGTAAATCTTTTTTATTTTTCGCAGACGTTTGACGCCTCTACATCGCCAACGCCCGCGGCGCAAAGCCATTTCTGACAGAAAACAGCCAAAAAAAGATGGTTTGGTTAAGTGTTTGACGGGCAGCATTTTAATGTTTTATGTTGCATGGGTTTTCTTTTCCCAAAAATGCAAAATGTGGCATCTTGCAGTGTAAAACCTATCCTTTTAGAGGTCAAAATGTCGCCTTCTGCGTTCTAATTTCACCCGTTTGTGTCTCCAAAACAGGCTGATTTTATATACGAAATCGTGCTTGATGTAAATTAATCTTAAATTGTTGGTCCTGCAGAGTTGTGTATTTTAACATATTTTTGTTATATGCTTTCTGTTTCGTCAAAAACAAATGTCCTGATTTTTTACCGCTTTCTGTGCCGCGTGCCGGCAGCGCATTTAGTCCGAATAGCGCGATAATTATGTGGAAAGCGTTGCCATGTGCTGCATTGCATGTATGGTTTGTTTTGTAATTATTTTTCGTTTTCAGACCTTGCGCGCCGCATTGCGTGCATAGCTTTAAATTTTGACGCGCACACTCCTCAAAATGTTTTTGTTAATGCTACTTACAGTGAATTAGAGTTAAAACACAATAATTATCATTTAACCTTAATGTAATATTCAATAATAATATGTACATTTGCATCTCGAAAACTACCGGTGTGAAAATAGTTTTCAAAATATGATATAAGCAAATTAGAAATAATAGTATAAAAATTTTAGGAAAATAGGTATGAAAAGAAACAAATTTTTATTGCTTGCATTTGCTGTTGCCGCAATGTTAACATCGTGCGGGGGCAAGCAGGGAGGAAAAATGGGCGACAATGAGTTCGCTGTGAGGACAATAGAGACGCAGACCGCGAATCTCCAGTCTTCTTATCCTGCATCTATCAAGGGCGTCCAGGACGTGGAGATCCGCCCGAAAATTTCAGGATTCATAACAAAACTTTGCGTAAGAGAGGGACAGACCGTTAAGCGCGGTCAGCTGCTGTTCGTGATTGATAACGTAACTTACGCCGCAGCAGTGCGCCAGGCTAAGGCTGCCGTTAACTCAGCCAAGGCTCAGCTCAACACAGCAACTCTTACATACGAGAATAGCCAGAAGTTGTTCAAGAACAACGTAATCGGTTCTTACGAACTGCAGTCTGCCAAGAACAGCTACGAGTCTGCTAAGGCAGCTCTTGCACAGGCTCAGGCCAACTATGTATCTGCAAAGCAGAATCTCGACTTCTGCTATGTTACAAGTCCGGCCAACGGTGTAGTAGGCGACCTGCCTTATAAAGTCGGTGCGCTTGTAAGCTCTTCTAATGCAGAGCCGCTTACAACTGTGTCTGACATTAACTCAATGCAGGTTTACTTCTCAATGACTGAGAAAGACCTCCTCGACATGACAAAGACAGCCGGCGGACTCCACGCTGCAATAAAGGATTATCCTCCTGTTAAGCTGCAGCTTGCCGACGGTACAGTATACGGACATGACGGACGTGTGGCTGCTGTCAGCGGAGTAATCGACCAGAGCACAGGTTCTGTGTCTATTCGTGCCGACTTCCCCAACCCTGAGCACCTGCTCAAGAGCGGCGGTTCAGGAAGCATCGTCGTGCCTCATGCAAGCTCTTCTGCCATCGTTGTTCCGCAGGAAGCTGTTGTACAGGTTCAGGACAGATACTTCGTTTATATCGTAGGAAAAGACAATAAGGTTAAATATAGCGCCGTTACCGTAAACCCCAACAACGACGGTAAGAACTATATTATCGAAAGTGGTCTGAAGGCCGGCGACAAGATCGTTGTTAAGGGTGTTACCACCTTGAAGGACGGTATGCAGATAACACCGATAACAGAGGCTCAATATCAGGAGAAACTGAAGAAGACAAGCGAGATGGGCTCGCATCAGAACGACTTGAACAAACTGAAAGAAGACCTTACAAAGTAAATCAGGTCGCCGGGCTCTGCGGCGTATGCAGGCGTCAGAGTGAATGCTTATGACGCCACTTGCCCTCAGCCTTACAACCTCATAAACAAAAGTAAAACAGAAAAAACATGAGATTAGATAACTTTATAAAACGCCCGGTGCTGTCTACGGTTATCTCAATATTGACAGTCATCCTGGGTCTTATCGGATTGGTGTCGTTGCCTATAGAGCAATACCCTGACGTTGCGCCGCCAACGGTGCAGGTAAGTGCCAACTATACGGGAGCCAATGCCCAGACCGTGCTCAACTCGGTTATCGTGCCGCTTGAAGAGCAGATCAACGGTGTGGAAGGCATGACATATATGACATCAACGGCTTCGAACGAAGGTTCGGCCAACATTACGGTGTTCTTTAACCAGGGTATGAACGCCGACATGTGTCAGGTAAACGTGCAGAACCGTGTGTCTCAGGCATCAGCCCTGCTGCCGGCCGAAGTAACAAAGGCTGGTGTGACGGTTGAAAAACGACAGACCTCAACCGTGCTCCTTATGGCCATCAAGGGAGATGCTAGCAGATACGACGAGAAGTTCTTGCAGAACTATGCCGACATCAACATCATCCCTGCCATTAAGCGTGTAAGCGGTGTAGGTGGATGTGAAGTTATGGGTGCCAAGACCTATTCAATGCGTATTTGGCTCGACCCCGTCAAGATGAAGAACTACGGCCTTATGCCGTCTGACATACAGAATGTGTTGGCTGAGCAGAATATTGAGGCCGCACCAGGTAAGTTTGGTGAGCAGAGCGACAACCAGTATGAATACACAATACGTTATAAGGGACGTCTGCAGACTGCTACTGAATTTGAAAATATGATAATCTCGAGCGATGAAAACGGTAATACCATCCGTGTAAAGGATGTTGCACGAGTTGAGCTCGGAGGACTTTATTACAGTGTTACGTCAAAGGTTAACGGTCAGCCGGCCGTCATGATGATGGTTACACAGACTGCGGGTTCAAATGCTACGCAGATTGTTAAGGATATCAAGAAAGTTATCGATGAGCAGAGAACTCTGCTGCCTCCGGGCGTTGAAATCGACTATATGCAGGACGTTACAGAGTTCCTCTACGCGTCTATGGGCGACCTTGTTCATACGCTGTTTGAGGCATTCGTACTCGTGTTCATCGTGGTTTACATCTTCTTGCAGGACTTCCGCTCAACACTTATCCCGCTTATTGCGGTGCCTGTGTCACTGGTCGGTACGTTCTTCTTCCTGTATGTGTTCGGCTTCTCTCTCAACCTGCTTACGCTGTCTGCGTTAGTGCTTGCCATCGCGATTGTGGTCGACGACGCCATAGTGGTCGTCGAGGCCGTCCATGCTAAGCTCGACCTTGGATACAAGTCGGCACGCCAGGCCTCTATCGACGCGATGAACGAAATCTCAGGAGCCATTATTTCTATTACGCTTGTGATGTCGGCCGTGTTTATTCCTGTGTCGTTCATCGGCGGAACTTCAGGTACGTTCTACAAGGAGTTCGGTATAACGATGGCTATCTCAATCGTAATCTCGGCTATCAACGCTCTTACGCTTTCACCGGCATTGTGTGCGATATTGCTGAAACCGAAGAACGAAGACGGCACTGTGCGCAAGATGTCAATGATTGACCGCTTCCACACTGCATTCAATGGCGCATACGGTAAGGTGCAGGACAAGTACACCAAGTGTGTCCGCAAGATTGTTGAAAAACCGTTTATTGCAATAATTGCTGTGCTCGTAGGTGTGGCTGCTCTGGTAGTTACTGCTATGAACACCAAGACAGGTCTTGTGCCTGACGAGGATACAGGTACAGTATTCTGTACAATATCAACGCCTCCTGGAACCAGTCTTGAGAAGACCAACCTCGTTATGGACCAGGTTGACTCGATGCTTGCAACTAACCCGGCTATTGAGAACCGTCTGCGTATTACAGGTTATAACTTCATTTCAGGACAAGGTTCAAACCAGGGTACGTTCATTGTCAAGCTGAAGTCATTTGAGGACCGTGACAAAGAAGAAGGATTCATGAAGTATTTCGACGTACACAGCATGGGTTCTAAGATGGTGCTCGGAATGATTTACAAGCAGACTGCTTCAATCAAGGGTGCACAGATTTTGGCCTTCCAGCCGCCTATGGTGCAGGGATTCTCTGCAACCAACGGTTTGACATTCTCTATGCTCGACCGTACCGGTGGTGACGTGAATGCGTTCTTTAACATCACTCAGAAGTTCCTTGCAGAGCTTAATCAGCGTCCTGAGATCGGTACTGCCATGACTTCATACAACTCTCAGTATCCGCAGTATATGATTGATGTTAATGTTGCAAAATGTAAGCAGAGCGGCATCGACCCGAACACAGTGCTTACTGCAATGCAAGGATACTACGGAGGTATGTATTCTTCAAACTTCAACTCTTACGGTAAGCTTTATCGTGTAATGATCCAGGCAGACCCGAAGATGCGTGAGGACATCAAGAGTATGAACAATGTATATGTAAGAACTGCAAAAGGCATGGCTCCTATCAACGAGTTCGTAACAATGACCAAGGTTTACGGACCTCAGGAGATTGCACGTTTCAACCTCTTCACATCTATTGACATCAACGCCACTGCAGCAGACGGCTACTCTTCAGGTGACGCTATCCGTGCCATCGACGAAGTGGCTAAGCAGCCTCTGCCTACAGGATATGGTTACGAGTTCTCTGGTCTGACACGTTCAGAGCAGGAATCTAGCAGCTCTACGATGATTATCTTCGCACTCTGTCTGACATTCGTTTACCTTATCTTGAGTGCACAGTATGAGAGCTATCTCGTTCCGCTGTCAGTAATTCTTTCTATTCCGTTCGGTATTGCCGGAGCGTTCGTCTTCACAGACCTGTTCGGAAAGAACAACGACATCTACATGCAGATCGCGTTGATTATGCTTATCGGACTTTTGGCCAAGAACGCCATCCTTATCGTGCAGTTCGCCCTTGAACGCCGCCGCACCGGTATGGCATTGTCGTGGGCATCAGTTCTCGGTGCAAGCGCCCGTCTGCGTCCTATCTTGATGACCTCGTTGGCTATGATTATCGGTCTTGCTCCGTTGCTCATCCCGATTGGTGTAGGATACAACGGAAACATGACCCTTGGTGCAGCCGCTATCGGAGGTATGCTTATCGGTATGGTCTGCCAGCTTCTGGTTGTGCCTGCTCTGTTCTATATCTTCCAATATCTGCAGGAGAAGATCAGACCGCTCGAGTTTGAAGACGAGGTTACTTCTGTC
>OLFW01000769.1_pt1 | contig 24126 bp, 20 predicted proteins | sample 1605351 | NCBI WGS metagenome assembly OLFW01 (sample SAMEA3888918, study PRJEB22519) | human gut metagenome | biome: human gut; feature: human-associated habitat; material: faeces | place: Denmark | collected 2010 | reverse complement strand
GCTTACCAAAGACTCTAACATTGAATTTTCCATGATGCAAAGATAAGATTTTTTTCTTTCTTTCCCCACTATTTATCGGGTGAGCCAATAAAAAATGCATCAGAACGTGAGAAGTCTGAGATTATAAATTAATGAGATAAACTAGTATAAGTTCACATATAATATTTTTTTGCGACAAGTCTGCATCTTATCAAAAAATAATCATAATATAACAACATGCCAGAAGTCAGGAAGCAGAAAGAACCGATTGCCCATTTAAACGAAAAGAAGTATATGTACGGTTCAAATACGAGGGAAAATCCGATAAAGTACAGGGTATCGTGTTCACAAGGAACAGCTATTCCTTCAGCGGCTCCAAGATAGACAGACAGTCCAGCTATTCCAAGATAGATGCCGCATTAAAGACACTATCACGTTCGGAAACAAAAAGACATGTAGCTGGAGTGAACCGACCTATCAGCAAGAATCGCTTGACAAATGAATTATACAGCGGTTCTTTAGGCATGTTCACACCGAACCCGCAATCGGAACAACATGAAGGTTATCCGGACGATTATTTGAGAAAGAAGAAAAAGAAAAAACAACGTAAAATAAGATGGTAATGTATGGAAAAAATATTTCCGCTATATATGTTTATTTCATATATAAACACTATATTTGTAAACAAATACCAATAATGTGGTCTATAATGGAAAATTTGAATAGAATAAAAGTCGTATTAGTAGAACAAAACAGGAAAGTGGTTAGCTGAACAACTTGGAAAAGACCATTCCACCATTTCTAAATGGTGCTCCAATAAGATCGAACCAGATTTAGCAACTTTGTCTAAAATTGCAGGATTGCTAAATGTGGATATCAGAGAATTATTAAATAAAAGCATGTAAAAGTATGGCAAAAAGAAATATAGATAAGGCTAAAGAAGCGAAAAAGGATGAATTTTATACCCAACTTGACGATATCAATAAAGAACTGAAACATTATCGTGAACATTTTCGCGGTAAAACGGTATTATGCAACTGTGACGACCCGCGGATAAGTAACTTTTTTACATATTTCGCATATAACTTTGAGTTCCTTGGTTTGAAAAAACTGATTACCACATGTTATAAGAACCAAAATATGGATTTATTCAGCCAAAATCAAAGTGAGCAGGCTGTATATCTAATTTACGAAGGTGACAAGAATGGAAATCATATCCCGGATGTAAATGAAATAGGAGTAATGCCTCTGAAAGGAGATGGTGACTTTAGAAGTAAAGAGTGTATAGAATTGCTTAAAGAAGCAGACATCGTAGTTACCAATCCTCCATTCTCATTATTTAGAGAATATGTAGCCCAACTAATGGAATATAATAAGAAATTTATAATTATAGGGAATCAAAATGCAATTACTTACAAAGAAATATTTCCACTTATTCAAGATAATAAAATATGGCTTGGAGCAAGTATTCATAGTGGAGATAGGAAGTTTTGTGTACCAGACGATTACGAATTAAATGCATCTAGCTGCGGAATCGATGAGAATGGCAAAAAATTTATAAGAGTAAAAGGCGTGAGGTGGTTTACAAACTTAGACTACAATGAAAGACATGAAGATTTAATTTTATATAAACATTATACGCCAGAAGAGTATCCTCATTATATAAATTATGATGCCATTGAGGTCGCAAAAACAGAATTTATCCCAATGGATTATGACGGTATAATGGGAGTTCCTATTACATTCATGGATAAATATAATCCTGAACAGTTCGAGATTATAGGATTTAATCTTAATTGTGCAAATATGGATATTATAAAGAATAGATTAGGAAAGTTAAATGGAGGCCCTGCATTCTACACTGAAAATCAAGGAGAATTAAAACGAATCTATACGAGAATATTAATCCGTCATAAGAAAATATAATGAAAGCCGAAGAAATAATAGAACTATTCCAGCAATTTGAAGCCATTGCTAATGAATACGAAGGAGTGGAATGCTGGAGTGCAAGAGAACTATCCACCTTATTGGGTTATGCTCAATGGCGTAACTTTGAGAATATCATAGAGAAAGCAAAAACAGCATGTGAAAATGCTGGTCAAGAAACAACATACCATTTTGCTGACGTCAGCAAAATGGTTACGCTTGGTTCTGGCTCTGTACGTGAGGTAAATGACTACATGCTGACTCGATATGCTTGTTATCTTATTGCACAAAATGGAGACCCCCGCAAAGCCCAAGTAGCATTTGCACAAAACTACTTTGCTGTACAGACGCGTCGAGCAGAACTTGTACAAAAGAGAATATTGGAACATGAGCGTGTCGTGGCACGTAATAAACTAGCAGAAACGGAAAACCGCCTGTCAGGCATTCTTTATGAACGTGGCGTGGATAACAAAGGATTCGGCATTATCCGTTCTAAAGGCGACAAGGCATTATTTCATTTAGACACATCATTATTAAAACGTAGGTTAGGCGCTCCTGACAATCGACCTTTAGCAGACTTTCTCCCAACAATCAGTATCAAAGCAAAAGATTTTGCTGCAGAAATGACCTCAGTGAATGTACAACAGAAAGATTTACATGGCCAAGAACAAATAACCCGTGAGCATGTAGACAACAATGCTGCTGTAAGGAATATGCTGCTTCAACGTGGAATTATTCCGGAACAGTTGCCACCAGGAGAGGACGTAAAAAAGGTAGAACGGCGATTAAAATCTGAGGAAAAATCCTTGACCAAGAAACAAAGCACAAACAAAACTTCAAAAAAAGGAAAGGAGTAAGGTATGCAGATAGAATTGAAATCAATAAAAATTGCAAACCTTATTGACGGTTATGTCAATGATCCAGATACAGGTGTTAAAGGCTACCATGGAAAGTTGGATATACGCCCACCTTATCAGCGTGAGTTCCGTTATGATGAGAAGCAACAACAGGCTGTAATAGACACTATACTTAAAGGGTTTCCTCTCAATATCATGTATTGGAGTGTGGATGATAATGGCAATTTTGAAATGATTGACGGACAGCAACGTACTCTTTCGATCTGCGGGTTCTATACCCATGACTTCAATATAGTTGACCCAAATCGAGGCACACTATATTTCTCTACACTTACCTCTGAGGAAAAAGAAAAGTTCCTCAGCTATGAGCTAACGGTCTATTTTTGTGAAGGAACTGATAAGGAAAAGTTAGATTGGTTCCGTGTAATCAACATTGCTGGAGAAAAACTTCTTGACCAAGAATTATTAAATGCAGTTTATTCTGGACCTTTTGTAACTGATGCACGCAGACACTTCTCCAAGAATGGTTGCCCGGCATATAAAATGGGGGCAGATTTTCTGAACGGTAATGCAATAGAACAAGCATATTTATCCACAATCTTAAAATGGGCAGCTCGTCATGACGGTGTAGAGAGTATTGACAAGTATATGGCTTTACACCAATTTGATCCAAATGCCAATAAACTTTGGGCTTATTTCATATCAATCATCACATGGATACGTTCTACATTTGTTAAGTACCGCCGTGAAATGAAAGGTTTGGACTGGGGCGAAATGTTTGACAAGTATGGTGATGGTGTCTATGATACTACTGCGTTGGAAAAACAAATTCATGATTTGATGGAAGATGATGAAATCATGAAAAAATCCGGTATTTACCGTTATGTCCTAAGCGGTGATTTACGTGATTTAAGTTTCCGTACGTTTGATAAAAAACAGAAACGTGAAGCCTACGAACGCCAGAAAGGTATTTGTGTACATTGTGGCAAACATTTTGAGTTGGAGGAAATGGAAGCTGATCATATCACACCATGGAAAGAAGGTGGTACTACTGTGGCTGAGAATTGCCAGATGCTTTGTAAGAATTGTAATAGAATTAAAGGAGGAAAATAATTATAAATAATAGACTATGGCAACCAAGAAAAGTAAACGAGTAGAAGTTATATCTCCTAAAATCAAATGTTTGGGAGAAATTGTTACATTCGAACAAATTCTTAGTATCGTATGTGGGAAAAAATTTCAGAATGAATTTAAGGATCATGAAATTAAACTAATCTCAACAAAGCTACCTAATTGTACTGTTGGCATAGTTATGACTGGCCAAAATAAAGATTTACCTCCAAAACGTAATAATCAAACAGGAAAATTTTCTCAATTAGATCTTGATATAAATAAAGAAAAATTATCTTTTGGTAATATCTTCCTTTATGATAGTAGAATAAATGCTTTCTTTTATGAATTGAATGTGAATGGGTGTTATCTCAATAAATTAGCTGAGAAAATACAAGAATATTGGAATAATCACTATGATGATAAAATAGAATTATCATTTATATCGGTATCCAGAAAAGGTGAATATCAACGTTTAATGAGAATGAAATATTATAAAGAATTCTATGTTGAATTAACAAATCCTACAGAAATATTGCAGGATTATAAGGATAATACCTCTAGTTTATTTTCGATGGCTAAAAGTTATATTTCAAAAGGTATGAAAAATAATTCAGACGTATTCGTCCTAAAATTTGCAACATTTGGAAAAAGGGTTAATAAATTAGGATTATCATATAAAGCAATATTGGAATTAGCAAAATCCTTTGGTTGTTTACTTATTGGAGAGCAACGAAAAAATGTAAAAAAGCTACAAGTAAAAGGATATTTTACAGATCCCAATGAACCACAAACATTACAACCAATAAATCTTGTAAGCGACATATTCAATGTACATATCAAACTAACAACACAAACATTGCATTCAAATCTTCAAGAAATGGAAAGAAAAGAAGAAATAGAAAAACTATATTTAAAACATTTACCAGAATTAAATTATATTTTTGACAGAGATAATAATGAGAGTCGTTGAAAACTTTTTTCCTATTTTATTTGGTATATTTATAGGTTACTATTGTTATAAGAATGAATTTATTAGTTATAATCAAAGCAAAGAACTAATAAAACAATTCACAACAATAGGAACATGTACTTTTGGCTTTTTATTAACATTATTTGGATTAATAATTCAGAGCAATAGTGATGTTATCAGAGAAATAAGAAAAAGAAAAATTCCATATCGAAGATTTATTTTATATAACAGAAAGGTAGTATTTATCTCATTATTATTAACAATTTACTCTTATATCATAGGTTATCTTGATTGGGACAAATTACTACCTAATTGCAAAATATTCCCTTCATTTATAACGTCCATATTTTGGGGAGGATTTTCTTGGTTCATAATAGAAACAATTTATTTTCTTATAATATTCTATATTTTAATTCAAGATAAATATGATACAATTTAATAATACAAACATTAAAACCATTGCTTTACATAAGGTTGGGAATAAATATAAAGACGAACCTTTAATATTGTCTAAAAAATTCATAGAGCTGGATGATTTGACAGGAGAAATACTTTCAAGGTATTTTTTATCCAAATTCAATTTTACTGAGTTTTATACTTTTTTTCATCAAATAGACATTAGATATAATGAGGTCTATAGTATTATTGATAGAATATTTACAAATAAAAATATCAATATTGCTGATACAATAGATTTAGCAAAACATTTATACGAACAAAGTGTACACCCAAAGACAAAAGGAGGAGAATTTTATATTGCATACTTTGAAGATTGCATAGTTAATGGAGAAAAAACAAATGTAGTAGGCTTATTCAAATCAGAGAATAAAGACATATTTCTAAAAATATACTCCAAAGAAGAAAATTTTGGAATAGAAAGCGAAACAGGAATAAACATTAATAAGTTAGATAAAGGTTGCTTGATTTTTAATATAGAGAAGGAGTATATAGTTGCTGTTATAGATAATACTAATAAAGGAACTGAGGCAAAATATTGGACAGATGACTTTCTACATGTACGTCCTCGAAAAGATAATTTCAATCAAACTCAAAATATGCTATCTCTATGCAAAAGTTTTGTCTCTCAATTGCCTAGCGAAAATGGCAAAGTAGAAAAGGCAACATATATGAATAGAAGTGTTGAAGCGCTGAAGGAGGAATCTGTTAATATAAATACTTTTGCAGAACAAGTTTTTGAAACGCCCAAGTTAGTTTCTGAGTTTAAAAAATATAAAGAAACCTATCAAAGAGAACGTGATATAGAAATTGATGATACCTTTCAAACTACATCATCTGCAATAAAACGTAGAGCAATAGGTACCATGACAACAATCAAATTAGATAAGAACTTTGATATAAATATTCATGGCGGAGAGCAATATATAGTTAGAGGTTATGATGAAGAAAGAAAAATGTACTATTATCAACTATTTTTTAAAGACGAAAAATAATATAGATATATATTATGAATCCATCTGAAAATTTAGTAAAAAATAGGAATGATCTTTCACCTTATCTCTTTCATTTCACAAAAGGGGAAGATGCGTATGATAAATTGGTGAATATTTTGAATCAATTAAAATTGATTTCTAACACTCATGATTATATTTGTTTTACAGAGACTCCGATAACGCACTTTAGAAAAAATCTTTTATATATGAATCGTTTCTATAAACCTATGTTGTCTTTTTACGGTATAGGTTTTAGAAGAGATTTGTTGATAAAAAACTTTGGAGCCAAATCAGTAATTTATGGTGATAAAATGGACGAAGCAAACCTTAAGAATGTAGATATGGATTGGAGATTTGAAGAACTAAATGTTCTTACCCATGATTTCACTTGGTTAAGAGAATGGAGAATAAGACATGAGTTTGATTTTTCCTCAATATCACCAGAAGATATAATTGTAATAGCTAAAACAGACGATGAAGTAAAGAACTTATGCTCTATGCAGGAACTTGAAGATATAGATTATGAATATGAGCCCGAAATAGGAGAATGTACAATATGGCCTATGTTTTCAAATATAAGAGGATGGAAAGGTATATCTATTGAGCATGTAGAGAAATTAGCTTCAGATAAAGAAGTTGATAGTTATTCTAAATCATTAAAGATTGGTGATTATTTGTAAAAACAAGAACATCATTTAACAAATATATTCTGTAATATTATCCACTTAAATTGAAATTCCCCAATGAGGTGAAGCAAAAATACAAGGCATCTGCTTGTATTTCAAAATAAAGAGTTACCTTTGTAGAGTAATAGGAAATCGACTCCGCAAGACACCGCAAAATATTGCAAGAATCCGGTGGAGCAATAGCGGGAGATTACTTCTTTAGCTAAAATTTATATCAAAGATATTCAGCCACTTATCGTTAGATTACGATTCCTGGTGGCACCACTATCAACAAAAATCCTGATTTCGTGAATGAAATCAGGATTTTTTGTTTTTCATTAAAAACACAAAAACGGCAATAACAAATGCATAAACCCATACCCGGCAATGTAAATATGCAATGAAAAACTAACAAAATACATTGCACAAACAGCAGATACAAATCACATTTTACATAACGAAATCATTAAAATCATAGTTCTTTGCGGACAATAAGCCGCAAAATATGCGGTTAATTGTCCGCAAAGATATATATTTACAAAAACAACTTTAGATATACACATATGTTAGCATAAAAATATCCTATGTCTCGTGCTATAACTTTTTTAATCTTAAATATAAACCACAATACACCATTACGAATTTTACATACAAAAATTCCATCCACTTCCCAGTAAATAATCATGACAAAATATTTTCTCAATCTAGAAAATTAAATTATAACGAAAGTTAAAACAGCAACCTTTACGCAATAGATATATTAACTTATATTTACTTTTACCTCATAAAACCAAGCTAAAATAATCGTTTTTTACTGCTAAAACGGTTGCTTTTGATGCGAAAAGCGATGGGTAACGCATCGTAAACGGGCCACTTTTGAGTGATAAACGGCAGAGTAATGTTTTTTAACTATTGATATTTGGGATGTATTTTCATGTAAATATCTGTAAGACAACGACTTAACAGAAATGGGCAAAATATGGCGATTTTCAAGGCAAAAAGTTGATTGAGGACAAACATCGCCATTCTGAGAGCGTCAAACGGGCGAAAAATGTCATAAATGTTTACAAACTCCGTTTGATTTATTTATCAAAAACACCAAACGCAGAACATTACAGGAGATGTATTTTTCGACGTTACAAAGCCACAATATTTCATTAAGACAATGACGGTTTTGTCTATTTCTATTCATGCTTTCGGCCGTCTTTCTGCTTCATTTTGTCGCAGTCTTATGTCTCACGTTGTTTGTTCCATATATCACATATTATCTACCAAACTTCTGTTTGCTTTCATTTTTGAGTTAATTTTAATTAAAGTATTTCATTTTGCAACCATACATAACGATTCTTTTACTATATTTATAATCTAAACATTTCATCAGGCCAACTTTCGTAAGGTTAAAGGGGGATCAGCCTTGCGGGCGTTCAGGCTTTATTGTCAAGTGAGCCCCAACATTATTATTATGAGGAAGATATCTACGTTTTTACTTTTCCTTATGCTGTCGGTTGTTTCTGCACATGCAGACGCAATCTATACAACAGCATTTGAGACGGTTGACGAGTTCAACGCATGGACCGTGGTTGATGCCAACAGCGACGGCGCCACATGGCTCTTCAACGAAGAAGGCACCCCGTCGAAAGTGGCCTATAAGTACGACTACTTCAACAACGGCGACGACTGGCTGATTTCGCCTGCCATAACGCCAAGCGAGACCGGCACGCTGATAGTGAAATACACATTCAGCGGAAGCATGTATGGCGAGAGCATGGAGGTGTACTCGGGCAAGGGTGGCACCGTGGAAGACATGACCAGCAAGGAGGCTACATACGACAATATAAAGAAAGACGAGCAGTCGGGCTATTTTCTCGTTGACGCCAAGGCCGGCGAACCGTTCCACATAGCGTTCCGCGCCACATCTACGGCTTACAAGGACTATCTTTATCTCTGTTCGGTTACAGTTGAGCCGATTGCCAACCCGACAGACATAAAAGTTGCAGAGATACTGAGCCCTGTCACAGGCTACGGCCTCGGACAGGAGACTGTAAAGGTGGCGATAAAGAACAGCGGACGCACTAACCTGAGCGGGTTTGACGTAGCGTTTGCCGTTGACGGCAAGGAGATTGCCAACGAGACTGTGAGCGAGCCGCTCGCAGCCGGCGAGACACTTGAATATACGTTCAAGGCCAAAGCCGACCTCTCTGCCTCGCTGACCACATACGAAATAAAGGCATGGGCCACTCATCCCGACGACTTCGACCACACGAACGATACATGCTACACCTCGGTAAGGCACAAGGCACCGATGAATGCTCCTTACACAATGGGCTTCGAGGCTTCGGAGAACACGCAGGACTTCACCTTCTACAACCTCAACAACGACGAGGGCACATGGGACGTAAGCATCGAATCAGGCTTCTTCAACATGGCGCACACAGGCAACGGCTGTCTGGCTTACGGCTATGACTCAAACAACAGCGGCGACGACTGGGCCATGCTCGACCCGATAAACGTTGAACCGGGCTATTATGTGCTGAAGTTCTGGTATTCAAACCTCGACTCTTATCCCGAGAAGATGGCCGTATACTGGGGCAACGAAGCCAAACCTGAGGCCATGACCAACAAGATTGTGGAGTTCAACCCCATTCTGAACAACAAATACGAGGAGTCTGTCAACGTTGTTCATTTCGACAAGGCGCAGACCATCTATTTAGGCTTCTATGCGTTCAGCGACAAGAACCAGAACCTCATTCTCGTTGACGACGTTTCGTTCGAGAAGGTTGAAAGCAACCTCAACGATCTTGCCGTTTCCGACCTGCAGAGTCCTTACGACTTTGTGCGCGAGAGCAACCTCAAGGACGTGATATTCAACCTGGCCAACAGCGGCGTGGCTGACCTCGACGCCAAAGTAACAGTTAGCATCGACGACGTGGCCGTTAAGGACAGCACCATCGCCATGAAGGCTCAGAGCGCCACAACCGTTACGTTCAGCGGCCTGCTGGCAGACCTGAGCGACGGCAGCCACAAGCTGAAGGTGGAAGTTGCGAACGACAACGACGAGAACGCCGACAACAACGTGCTGACAAAAGACTTCACCGCGGTAAGCAAGCCAGTGAAATTCTGGGACTTTGAAAGCGGCGAGATACCATCTGACTTCACATTCCGCGCCGAGGACAACGGCACCGTAGACCCGTCAGCCGGCGACGAGTTTAACGCAGACGGATGGGGTCTGTTCAACATCGTAGCGCATAACGTGTTCGGCGAATATATGCTGGCAGGAACATCATGGCTCGAAGGCACCGACCAGGCCGACCGCTGGCTCATAATGCCGAAGGTAAGCATCAAAGGCAAAGACAGCTATCTCGTGTGGGACGCAAACTCTTTCAATCAGCAGTTCCTTGAGGACTATCAGATAATGGTGTCTGCCACCGAAGACAACAGCGCAGCATACACAGAAGTGCTCAACGTTGAGGGCGAGACAGCAGAACCGAAGACACGCGGAATAAGTCTGGCCGACTATGACGGCAAGGACATCTATATAGCAATACGCCTCAGAACCAAAGGCGGCGACTGTCTGCTGCTCGACAACATAGGCATATACACCGGCTCTACAGGAACAGGCGTAACAGCCGTTACAGGCGAGGGCGAAGGCATCATGATATCGGGCAACGAACTGCGGGCCGCCGAAGGCACAAAGAGCATAGCTATCAGCGACACGGCAGGCCGCACCACACTGACTGCCGAAGGCAACGTTGTCAGCCTGTCATCGCTTCCGGCAGGAATATACATTGCCACTGTAAAATCTGCCGACGGCAACGTCAGAGGATATAAGTTTGTGAAGAAGTAAAGACGCCGCATCACGGCAGACCATATTACGGCCGGGGGAAATTTCTCTCCGGCCGTTCTTATTTTTATAAACACAAGCCGGCATCGGCAGACGAGCATGGGAAAGACCTATCACAACAGGCTTTCAACATAGGCACGACGGAGCTATGATAACATCAAGTCCAAATCAACCGATTGAAGTTAAGACTATGCAATCCGCAAGCTTCTGCCGTCATCGGCAGCCCGGTTTCAATCCAGCTTTTCAAAACAAATTTAAAAAAAGTTCTTTTTTGATGTCACGTTTTTCCGCGTCATACGTTACCTTTATGAAACAATGATGAAACCGGAAGAATTTAACCGCATAATAATACCCATGCGCGACGAGCTGAAAGGGCTGGCACGCAAGCTTACGGGAGACGACTACAGCGCTGAGGACCTGGTGCAGGAGGTGATGCTCAAGCTCTGGAGCATGCGGGCTACGCTCGACCGGTATGAGAACAAAAGAGCACTGGCCATGACCATGCTGCGCAACAAATACAGCGACCAGTGGCGCCACGACCGGCTGGAAGACGGAAAGGCCTCAGCAACAGGCCTGACAGCCGACGACTGGCACAGGGCCGAAGCCAAAGACGAGGCCGACCTGATAAGACTTATCGTTGAACATCTGCCCGAACTGCAAAGACAAATTTTCAAGATGAAGGAGATTGAGGGCTACGAAAGCTCTGAGATAATGAAAATCACGGGATGCACGGCCGAAAGCCTCCGGCAAAACCTGTCGAGGGCACGCCGCAAGATACGTGAGGACTTTATAAAACTTACGGCCATAAGGGCCAAGAGAAAAGATTTACTGACACTTTGAACGATATTTATAGTGTGATGAAAAAGGAAGAATATATTAAGCAGCTGCTCGACAAATATCTCGACGGTGAGACCTCATCGGCTGAGGAAAGGGCTCTGCGCGGATATTTTACCAACAGGGACAACAACATTCCGGAGGAATGGATGCCATACAGGGCTTTGTTTGCCTACATTGCCGAAGAACGGGCCGACGCCGCCGAGACTGCCCCAACAGCCGACAGCAGCCTCAACAAAGCAAGGAAGACCGGCCGCCACGGATGGATATACACGGCCATTACGGCAGCGGCAGCCATACTTATAGCGGTGGTGATGATCGCACTGCCGCGCCAGAACGACAACTATGCCGTGATAGACGGCAAGGTGTACACCAACAAGAAGGTGGTTGAGGAAGAAGCCCTGAAGGCTCTCGAAATGGTATCATCTGACGAGGAAGACAACTTTGGCGCGCTCGAACTGATGCGCCAATGACACTCTCTTACGGCTGAACGCCTCATGCAGGCACATGAAAGACGATAATATAAACAACAATGTAAAAAACATTAACCCGAGATATGAAACAGCAATATTATAACCCGCAACTGCCGGCAACGCATGCTGACGCCATAGATGTTGTATGCGCGATAATGATAACGGCCATGACACGCCTTGCCGCGGCATGCAGACTGCCGGTTAACACATACTTCGGCAACAGCGAGGCCACACGACGCAACGCCAAAGGCACAAGCCGCGCACGGAGCGGCACTATGTGGCACGGACTATGCCGCATCTTGCTCATAGCCGCACTGGCCCTTACGGCCGCAACGCCAGCCATGGCGCAGGAGGGGCTTAACGTCAACAAGGTGTTTCAGCGGTTCGGACATGCCAAGGGCTGCAAGATGGTGGAGATGCACAACGCCAAGCTGAAGGGGTATGAGCTGAAGGTGTACAAGAGCCTTACCTACAAGAACATCGGAGCAAGCATAGAGCCTTATCTGAAGGCCGACAGAAAGAACGCCAAGAAGATACGCGAGGTGGTCGAGAACGGCCAGATAGTGAGCGGATACTACATAATGCCGCCAAAGAGCAAGGGCATCAACCGCTACATACTGTTCAGCAAGGTGAAGCCCAACCGGGGAACGGTGATATACATTGAGGGCGAACTCTCGCCCGACGACATAATGAAACTGTGTTACGCATAATCAAAGAAACAAACAATAAATATGACAAATATGAAAAAGACACTACTTCTGGCGGCGCTGCTGCCCCTGACGGGCATGGCCGCCGAAACCGGCGACACTACATTCGTGGTGAACAACAAGAAGATTGTTGTAAACGATTCAGCAGGAAGCACAAAAATATCTGTCTACGGCAGCGACGGCAAGAAGTTTAACCGCACATACGAGACTAACTTTGTTGACGGACAGGAGATTGAGCGCGTATATGTAACGTCGCCCTTCATTCCGCAAAGCCTCAACCGCAAGAAGAGCAAGCCCAGAAGCCACTATCCGCTGTTCTTCATGGGCTTCAGTCAGCTTGCCGGAAGCGTGATGGGCACGGGAGGCAACGCCGGCATGCACACACGCGACTCAAAGTCGTGGGAATATGGCTTCACGCTGACGAGTCTGGCCTTCAGAATAACCAATCCGCTGGCGCTTACATCGGCGTTTCAGATAGGTCAGGTGCATCATCACTTTCAGGACAACTACGTGCTGTCTACAACAGACGGCATAACCTCCATGAGACAGATAGAGGGCGAGACGCTCAAGAAGAGCTACATAAGCTACACCTTCATCCGCATTCCGGTAATGTTAGAGTGGCAGAAGCGCACCGGCTTTGAGCTGGAAGAAGACTCCGTGATGAAGATTGCGCAGAAGGATGTGAACAACTATATCGAAGTGCAACCGAGCGGAGAGGTCTGTCGAACTGCGCTGGAACGACCACTCGCGCTACTTCATCGGAAAGAACAAAACCACCGAGACGGGCGACATAAACATGAATCCCGTAGGCCTCAACCTCGACATACGCGCCGGCTACGGCTGTCTGATGATCTACGCACGCACGGCTCTCACGCCGCTGCTCAAGACAAGCGCTGCACCCAAATGCTATCCCGTGTCATTCGGACTGGGCATACGTATATAACACAAACAATAACCCTAAAACACATTAATGATGAAACTGCTATTCTTATTTACGGCACTCATACTTTCTGCCACAGCATACGCCGAGGAGGCCAACGACACTACGTTCAACGTGAAAGACAAGAAAATAGTTGTAGACGTGCAGGACAGCAAAACAATAGTGAAAGTTTACGACAACAACGGTTTTCAGCTTCTGAAAACACGTGAAATGGAGTACGTTAACGGTCAGGAAGTGGAGCAGGTTTATGTAGGTTCACCGCTAATTCCTACTGAAAACCTGCAGAACCTGAAATTCCGCTCATATCTGCCGACTATATGGTATGGTTACAACTATATGGGCAACAAAATAGGTTCTACAAAAAATGAGGGCATATACAGCCGCAGAAGCAAATCGTTCGAAATAGGAATAACGCCGTGGTCGTTTGCCCTGCCATTCGACAAGAGCAATACATTAGGACTGGTTGGAGGCGTTCAGCTAACATGGGTACACATGTGTTTCGACAAGAACTATGCAGCAGGCATGCAGGGCGACAGGCTCGACTTTACCAAACTTGACATGAAGGCATCAGGCAACAACATGAATTACGGAACACTGCGCATACCTTTGATGCTCTCTTTACAACATGACTATCGTTCATATTGCATGAATCTCGGAATATCCGCAGAGGTGCGCACTAATGGTGCTTACCGCTTCTCTCCTGCAGCAGGCAGTGCCGCACCGAATGTCCCTGACGCCATAAGACTTAACCGCTTCGGACTTAACCTTGAATATTCTTTTTGTTTCATGGGTATATATATGGGAGCGTCAATGTCCTTAACTCCGTTGTATAAGACAATAACAAACAATAAGGCTTATTATACTTCCATTCATATGGGCATTAATCTGCCGGAAATGATACGTTATTTTAAAAGCGACAAGAAGAAATGACAAACATCAGATATGACGTAACAATATAAAGACATTAAAGAGTTTTTCCGAAATACCACAAATCTAATTAAGCAGGCTTATAACAGGACAATGCTTCATGTTCCGGCAGACATTAAAAAATCTGCCGGAATTTTATTTTGTCGCTATATATTCATCCTGACTATCGGCACTTAACATCAATCATTAAGCATACGGCAATGCAAAAACAAATAACATACAATGGCGCATAAAGTCGACCGGTAACAGCGATAACACGGGCTATAGCCAACTAAAAATAGGTGTTGGCCTACATGAAGTCAACCCAAAGCAGGAATATAAAGCGTAATTATTTTTCTTAAAAAACTCATCACTCGTCACATCAGCACATAACCTTCTGATTTACAAAGCATTAGAGTGTGACGAGTTGAGATTCCAACTCGTCACGCAAGCCCTGCTGTCTCCGGCGGTGACGAGTTACGGAATCAACTCGTCACACCATAACATTCTGACAGACAGCACATTAAACCATGATGTGACGAGTGACGAGTTTTTAACAAAAACTTTTTTGCTTATGCTCTCTGCCGCCATGTTACATGGCGCAAAAAGTAGCCTTTCATACTGCGAAACATGCCTTTTCATAATGCAAAAGGACACCTTTGAGCATGTAAAAAGCTACCTTTTGCAATACAGTTGATGGCGTTTTGCATAAAGCGGAATCTGTATTTACGGAAATTATGCAATAAAAAAATCCCCTCAACTCCTCACAACCGAAGAGCCAAGGGGATATTATCTCAAACTATGTTTATCAGTATAACAGAATCAGTCCGGCAAAGCCGCTGTAGCATATCATGCGTATCGGATTGATCTTGAAATGCCACGTGCCCACCATGGTTGCCACAAAGAGGAAACAGCTAATCCAGAACTGCCAGGGATTGACAGACGGGGCACTGAAGTTCTCGGGAGTCATAAGCAGCAGAGTGGCAGCGCCGAGCAGTCCGACAACGGCAGGACGAAGGCCTGAGAATACGCTCTGAACCGTGGGCGTGTTCATATATTTCATGAACAGGCGCGATATCAGAATCATTAGTATTAGCGACGGCAACACCAGCGCAAAGGTGGCTGTTACGCTGCCCAGGATAGACATCCAGTAGCCGTATCCGGCATTGTGAACGGCAGTATAGCCGCAGTAGGTGGCCGAGTTGATGCCGATAGGGCCCGGCGTCATCTGGCTTATGGCCACGATGTCGGTAAACTCGCCCGTGGTGAGCCATCCGTGATTGTGCACCACCTCTCCCTGAATGAGCGAGAGCATGCCGTAGCCGCCGCCGAAGCCGAACAGACCTATCTGAAAGAACGTTATGAACAAATACAGGTAAATCATAAGAATATGCTCTTTATTTGGTTCGTCATTTTTTTAGATTAATGTCACTCCGTAGGCTTTATATACTTGCCGTAGACATAGCCGCCGATGCCGGCAATGAGGATAACAAGTATGGGCGAGACGCCGAGCAGCCATATAGCCAGCGCACCGGCAATGGGTATCCAGCAGTTAGTAAGAGTGATCTTGGCACTCTGTCCCAGCTTGAACGTAGGCACGGCTATGAGAGCCACAACAGCCGGACGTATGCCGCGGAAGATGGCCGCAACAACCTTGTTGTCCTCAAACTGATGGAAGAACATGGCTATGGCCAGAATGATAAGAAACGAGGGCAAGGCTGTGCCCAGACTGGTACACACGGCGCCCTTCACCTTCTTCATCTTGTAGCCTATAAACACGCTCACGTTGATGGCGAGCACGCCCGGACAGCTCTGGGCTATGGCTATGATGTCGAGAAAGTCTTCCTTGCTCACCCACTTCTTCTTGTCGACCACCTCCGACTCTATTATAGGAATCATGGCGTAGCCGCCTCCCAGGGTGAACAGGCCTATCTTGAAAAAAGTCTTGAAGCTCTCTAAATAAAAGTTGCTCATCCTTGTTTTAGTTGTTTAAAAACGAAAAGTAAAAAGACACGCGCTCCGCCTTGTCCGGCCTTTGCCGCACCGCCTTACAGTAAAGGCGCCACGGGCTGTGCTGACGGCCGTCATGACAGGGCTCTTGTCTTTTTACTTTTCAGCTTGCTTGTTTATTATTTGTTCTCTTCAATCCACTTGCGCGCATTGACAAAGGCCTCAATCCACGGCGTAACGTCGTCGTTGCGGCGGTCGGCCGGATACCATGCGTTCTGCCACGGGAAGATGGCGCGCTCAAGGTGAGGCATCATTGCCAGATGGCGTCCGTCGGCTGAGCAGATAGCTGCAACGGCATAGTCAGAGCCGTTGGGGTTGCCCGGATATTCGGCATAGTTGTATTTTGCAACAACATTATATTTGTCTTCGCCTTCGGGCAGATAGAACTTGCCTTCTCCGTGAGCCACCCAGATGCCCAGCTTGTTGCCGCTCAGCGAGCCGAACATTACGCTGTTGTTCTGCTGTATGTCAAGGCTGAGGAATGTGCTCTCAAACTTGTGAGAAATATTATGCAGCATCTTAGTCTTCTTCTCGTGCTCAGGATTGATGAGATTGAGCTCAACCATCAGCTGGCAGCCGTTGCAGATGCCGAGCGACAGGGTGTCCTTGCGGGCATAGAACTTGTCGAGAGCCTCCTTAGCCTTCGGGTTGAAGAGGAACGCTCCTGCCCATCCCTTGGCAGAGCCTAACACGTCAGAGTTGGCGAAACCGCCGCAGAACACAATCATGTTGATGTCCTCGAGAGTCTCGCGGCCGCTGATAAGGTCGGTCATCATCACGTCCTTAACGTCGAAGCCTGCAAGATAGAGCGAGTAAGCCATCTCGCGCTCGCCGTTGGTTCCCTTCTCACGTATGATGGCAGCCTTGATGCCTGTGCGCTCGCGGCGGTCGGCTGAAATGCCATACTGCTCGAGCTTGCCTGTGAACGAGTCATTGAACTTCATCTCCAGCGGCTGTTTCTTATAGTTGTCATGGCGTGCGTCGGCACATCCGTTCATGCTCTGGTCGCGGTCGAGCAGATATGAAGTCTTGTACCATACGTCACGCAGAGCGTCGATGTCAAATTCGTGGTTGAACGCGCCCTTGGTAACCTTCAGCGTGCGTGTGCCTACAGCCGGCTTGCCTATCATGGCGTAGCTTATGCTGTTGTTGTCCATTATGGTCTTGAACTCTTCGGCATCCTTGTCGGCAATCTGAACGATAACGCCGGGGTTCTCAGCCATAAGAATCTTAACCATGTCGTCGCCGCCAATCTCTTTCAGGTCGATGTCCATGCCGCCCTTTGTGTTGGCGAAGCACATTTCGAGAAGAGTGGTTATCATACCACCGGCGCTGATGTCGTGACCTGCCATTACGAGGTCTTTCTTGATAAGCTCCTGAACGGTGTTGAACGCGTCGCGGAAGTATTCGGGATTCTTCACAGTAGGAACGTCGTCGCCTACCTTGCCGAGGCTCTGTGCAAAGGCACTTCCGCCCAGGCGCTGCTCATCGAACGAGAAGTCGATGTGATAGATGCTTGAGTTTGCATCGTTGACAACAACGGGAGAAACCACCTTGCGTATGTCAGAAACCTCACCGCCGCTGCTGACGATAACTGTTCCCGGGCTGATAATCTTTGTTCCGTCGGGATACTGCTGACTCATTGAGAGAGAGTCTTTACCCGTCGGAACGTTCACCTTGATGTCGCAGCAGAAGTCTGACAGAGCCTTAACGGCGCTGTAAAGACGTGCATCCTCGCCTTCCTGTGAGCGGCAGGGCCACATCCAGTTGGCAGAGAGGCTTACGCTGTCGAGACCGTCCTCGAGCGGAGCCCATACGATGTTGGTGAGCGACTCGGCCACTGACAGCACGCTGCCTGCCTCGGGCGAAGCCAGACCTGCCTGAGGAGCGTGTCCGAGGGCTGTGGCTATACCCTTGCGTCCGCGATAGTCGAGAGCTACGACGCCGCAGTCAGACAGAGGCAACTGTATTTCGCCCTGACACTGCTGGCGCGCAATCTTACCTGTAACGCTGCGGTCAACCTTATTTGTGAGCCAGTCTTTGCAGGCAACGGCCTCAAGCTGCAGCACGCGGCTGAGATACTCGTCGAGCTTGTCCTGGCTGTAAGTTACGTCTTCATAATGGCGCTCTACGGTCTTGTCCACCATATATGTCTTTGGTGAATGACCGAACATCTGAGCAACGTCGAGGTCGAAAGGCTTAACGCCGTCGCCCTGAACGAACGAGAAGTGGGCGTCGCCTGTGGTCTCGCCTACCACATACAGCGGAGCACGCTCGCGCTCAGCTATCTTGCGCACATGTTCAATATGTTTTTCGTCAATGAGCAGACCCATGCGCTCCTGACTTTCGTTTGCTATAATCTCCTTGCTCGACAAGGTCTTGTCGCCTATAGGCAGCTTGGTCATGTCTATCTGACCGCCGCACTCCTCAACGAGCTCTGACAGACAGTTGACGTGTCCTGCCGAACCGTGGTCGTGGATGCTGACAACCGGGTTTACATCTTCCTCGCACAAGGCACGTACAAGGTTGTAAGCACGCTTCTGCATCTCGGGGTTGGCACGCTGAACGGCGTTAAGCTCAATGCCGTTGCTGTAGCGGCCTGTGTCAACAGAAGAAACGCTTCCGCCGCCGAGACCGATGCGATAGTTGTCGCCACCTACAACGACAACCTTGTTGCCCTTCTGCGGCTCCTTCTTCAGGCAGTCGCGCTTTGTGCCGTAGCCTACGCCGCCGGCAAGCATGATTACTTTGTCGTAAGCATATTTCTCGTCGCCTTCCTTATGCTCGAACGTAAGCACAGAACCTGTGATCAGCGGCTGACCGAACTTGTTGCCGAAGTCTGACGCACCGTTAGAAGCCTTGATAAGTATCTGCTCAGGTGTCTGATACAGCCATTTGCGCACGGGCAGGATGTCCTCCCAGTCGCGTCCGCCGTTGATGCGCGGATAAGAAGTCATGTAAACGGCTGTTCCGGCGATAGGCCATGAACCTACGCCACCGCCCATACGGTCGCGGATCTCACCGCCTGTACCTGTAGCGGCACCGTTAAACGGCTCTACGGTTGTAGGGAAGTTGTGTGTCTCGGCCTTCAGAGAGATAACGCTCTCGATGTCCTTAACACGGAAATAGTCAGACGTCGACTGATCTTCCGGGGCAAACTGCTCGATGACAGGGCCCTGAGAGAAAGCCACGTTATCCTTGTATGCACTCAGAATCTTGTGAGGATTCTCCTTTGTCGTCTTCTTGATCATGTTGAAGAGCGACGACTCCATCTCCTTGCCGTCGATGATGAACACACCGCCGAAAATCTTGTGGCGGCAGTGCTCTGAGTTGATCTGTGCGAAACCGAAAATCTCTGAGTCGGTCAGCGGGCGACCGAGCTCTTTCTCAATCTTGTGCAGATACTCAATTTCTTCAGGCGACAGCGCCAGACCTTCCTGCTCGTTGTATTCCTCAAGGTTGTCAACGTGCTTGATAGGCTCCGGCTTGTGGTCAACAGTGAAGATGCTCTGGTCGAGTCCGTCGTACATGCGCTGCAGCATGGGGTCATGGTCGGCATCCTTGCTGCTTACGGGGAAGTATTCCTCTATACGCGAAATGCCGTTCAGATTCATGTTTTGTGTAATCTCAACGGCATTTGTGCTCCAGGGTGTAATCATCTCGCGGCGCGGGCCCACGAAATATCCGCTGAGGCAGTTGTCTTCTACGAGTGTGGCATCGCCATAAAGCCAGCACAGTTCCTTTATTTCCTCGTTATTGAGCTGATGGTCAGCTTCGGTAGCAATAACGCTTTGTGATGGAGTTCTGAAAAAAAGAATCATATTTACGGTATATAATTGTTTGTTCTTGAAAGATATTCAGCTGCTCTCCTTGGCCGTCCGGCATAAAATATTTCGAGATGCAGCTTTTCTTGTGCAAAGAAAATGCAAATCGAGAGCAGAATCGTCAAGCTCGCTTGAACGTTATGCCGAGATGCAGCTTTTCTTGTGCAAAGATAATGCAAATCGAGAGCAGAATCGCCAAGCTTGCTTGAACGTTATGCCGAGATGCAGCTTTTCTTGTGCAAAGATAATGCAAATCGGGGGCAAGACAAAATAAATTCATTGATTTTTAATGGTTTTGGCTGTTTAATCATAACGCCGGCATACCTTTCATACTATTGTTGCCGGCAACTGCTTTGCACGCATCGGCTGGGCGCCGGCTAAATGTAAGCTTCTTTCAGACGCAAAGCAACGCCCAGCGATAAGTTATAAAGTGTTAACAATTTGTTGAAATTGCATCAAGAAAAGTATAAATTCATATATTTGTAAACAAAATTGAATATTTAATCAGTTTTATTTGCCATAAGTCAAAATACAGTATAAATATTTTTAAAGAAAGACAAGTAAAATTTATTGTTTAATTAAAAAATTGAGTTATTATGAAAAACTTACAGAGAGTGCTTATGCTAGCCCTTGCAGCCATAATGATTACGGCGTGCAGCAAGTCGGGGCTGAAAGATCTGACAGGGGTGAAAATGGACACGGAGAGTGCTGTTGAAAAAGCCAAATCGATAGCAGCCGACAACATCAAGCCCGACCAATGGAAGATAATTAGTGTGTCATGGACAGAAGGATCGGCTCGTGACGAACTTTCTAACAACGTTTCTATTTTTACCTATGAGATGGTTGACAAAGACGGACGCGTGTGGAACCAGTCGTTCATGTCTGACCTGGGCTGGAAGGCAACAGAGCTGACTGACGCAGGATGGGAGAAATGGCACAAGGATCTCAACGCCAAAGACGTGCCTGCCATAGACATGGCCAACCTTAACCCTGCCGAGGTGATGAAGGACATTGAGGCTGCCAAGGCACTGATACCTGCCGAATTTGAGTTTAAGTCAATGGACTCTTACGAAATGAACACATACGACGACCCAAAAGTTTCTATAAAACTCAACGTCGTCGAGAAAGGTAAGGAGACCGTAAGCAATGCGGGACAGACCTCAACGGTGTTCTATGAACTCAACTTCAGAAAGAACGCCAAAGGAAAGATGGAGCTTGTAAAACCATAACAACACATACAGCCTTGCGGGAACTTGAAAAAGAAGATGCCGCAAGGCTGTATTTTTTCCGGCAGACCGCAATATAGAAAAAATTATACCTCACAAGAACAAAGCCCATAAATTGTTCCGGCACAATAAAGACATCTGCTGCAGGCACAGCTTCTGATTACTGATTTGCCTTTTGCAAATCTATCTGCAAACCAATTTATTGCTGCATCTTGTCCGGTTGCACATCGTCCGGATAAACACGAAATATTATCGGTATGGTGTATCTTACGTCAATGCATTTGCCGTTCCGCTTACCGGGATTCCAGCGCGGCATGCCTTTCACCACGTCAACGGCTACGCTGTCGAAAGCATCGTTAAGTTTCTTAACTACCTTAACATCGGCTATGCTGCCGTCTTTCCTGACTGTAAACGAAACTACGCAACGGCCTGCCGACCGGGAGTCGACCGTCAGGTTGCGCTTAACCATAATAGAATCTACCGACGACTTGACATAATCTGCCATGGCCTTGACGCCTCCCTTAAACTGGGGCATCACTTCGTTTATCGCGCCAAACAATTGCCGGTCGTCTATATCGGCAGACAAGCGCGGCTCTGCCTTTCCGCTGTTGTGCATAACCTTGATTGTGTCAACATTTTCCGCAGCCGGATTACGACTTGACACTTCCGCCGGCTGACAACCTGAGTGGCATGAGCCGCAGCCTTGCCCTGCTCCGCCGCTGCTCTGTGCCGACGCCGTAAGCAGTCCGGCTGAAAGTCCTGCGAGCACCACTGCCCTGCCTGCGGCACGGCGCATGTCGAGCTGACGCCATAGAGCAGCCGCCTCGGCCTCGCATCGCGGACAAGTGCCGCTGCAGTCGCCTTCATAACGGCATTCAGCTGCAACATATTCTATACCGTTCGCCTCGGCTATACGGCGGCGTATGTCTTTCAGTATTCCGCAAATTTCCTTTCCCCGTGTCATGGTATTTCATAATTAAATTTGTCAAAATGTTCAAAGCCCATATCCCTTAACCTGGCTTCTGAACTTGCGCGGTCGGCATCGGTGTTATATCCGGGTATGAGCGGAAGCCGTATCACGCACCGCCCTGCCCTGCCACCACCGGCTATAAGCGAGAGATTATCTATTACCTGCGCATTGTCGTGCCCCGTGTAGCGGCGGTAGATATCGGCATCAAGGTCTTTCACGTCGATAAACCATGTGTCTACAACATCGGCTATGGCCTCAACATTGGCGGCTGCCACATTGAGCGAAGTCTCAACATTGATTTTCCTCTACGGTCCGCAAAGTTCTCTGAACCTTACGATAAAATCAGAATAAAGCAGCGGTTCGCCTCCGCCGAAAGTTATTCCGCCGCCTGAGGCGAGGAAATAAAGCTCGTCTGCCCTGACTTCTTCATACAGCGTTTCGGGCGTATGCCACAAACACGGACTATCGTCTGCGCGGCACTGCGGATTGAGACAATAGCTACAACCGAGCCGGCAGCCATGAAAGGCGGCAAGCGTGGTAACGCCGTTGCCGTCGGTCGCCATCCTGTGGCGCGACACACCGATAAACGGAACAAACTGCTCTTCGCTCATAACTTCACTTCTTTGTCTTAGGCAAGCGCCTGCACACACTTCTCGCCATAAATTCACCTTTCCGTATATGCGCCCTAAAGTATGACAGACACCAAGGATGACCATTATGCAAATATAATGATTTTGAAACAAACACGGCCACAAATCTGTCATAAATAATATTTATGCCTGTGCATCAGCATACGGCTGCAAGCAACAAGGAGCTGCAGCCAAAGCAAAGGAGCTAAAGGCACGGCAAAAGGAAAACTATTTACATTATCCGTGTACAGAGTTTTCTTTGAAATAGAAAATTGCAGTATAATTTATGTTAAGAAAGAATGAATAGACCGCAGAATAATTAACTTTGGTTCATATTTACCACATCTCAATCATCTAAAATCATCGTTTTCGTGGCACAAAACAGCACTTTTCCGCCTTAAAACCCACCACTTTCAAGAGACAAACCTATGGTTAACCGACCGTAAGTGGCCGAGTTATGTTTTTTAACATTTGCGCATTCATTCACAAAAGCACGTATATCACAACATATCAGTAACTTAACAAAGACATTCATTTTTAAGCATTTTTCGCATGAAAAGCCGAAAATGAGATGAGGACGGCAAGTCTGAGAGCGTCAAAACAAAAAAGTTTTCTGTCGCAACCGTGCCGTCATGATAAAATTTCCGAACATTAATCAATTGGATTAATGAGATGCGGCAGCAAGCAAGACACAATAGCCTTATTGCTACATACCCGGCGGCATGGGGCACAATGAAGCAACAAGACAAATGTTCTGCCGGATATGCTATCCGGCTGTATCGAATATCAGGATCTGCGATCCGAA
>OLFW01000757.1_pt1 | contig 24479 bp, 25 predicted proteins | sample 1605351 | NCBI WGS metagenome assembly OLFW01 (sample SAMEA3888918, study PRJEB22519) | human gut metagenome | biome: human gut; feature: human-associated habitat; material: faeces | place: Denmark | collected 2010 | reverse complement strand
CATTCTCTCGCGGAGGTTTTCGGTGTGCAGCGCCGTCTCGAACAGATCCCATATGTTGTCCAGCGTTTCCATGCCGCTGGCGTTCATGGGCAGTTCCTCCTCCGGCAGCACATGAGCCACCGTGCCGTTCTCTCCGGCGGTGAGGATCGCCTCCCGCTCACGATCCAGCAAGGCGAGGGACGCAATGGTGTCTTTTGCGGGGATGCCCCACGCCGCGCCGATGAGGGTGATGCTTTCTCTGTAGAGCTGCACATCGCCGTTAGGATGGAGCGCCAGCAGCGCCAGCGCCTCCTTTGCCATGCGGGTCTGTAGTTCTATCGCGGTTTCCTTTGTCATTTTGATTTCCTCCTTAGTTTTTTTGAGCTGTGCTCAGCGCCAACACAATGGCACAGTGCTCGGCGAATAGCTATTCATCAAAGTTGACAAAAATTGTTGTGCAGAATGGACAGCGGCTTTCTTAGATGTCAATGGCGTGTTCGCCTGTCACAACAGCCGATGAACCGCGTCTGCCCGCCGAGGGCGGGTGGATGCGGTTCGTCGGTGCCGCGGCCCCGCTGGGCTGCGCAGCCTGGACGCTGTTGTTTCCGCAGTCGTGAGCGTTTCAGCCTTGCTGAGTTTGTGCTTACAGTTTCATCACTGGCCCCTGCCGCTGTTCCGGTTCCTCTCGAAACTGCTGTGCGTAGTCGCGGAGACTCATGCCGGTCTGCTGTTGACAGTATTCCTCCATCTTCCGCAGCAGAACATCCTGCTCGACTGCGTTGAGCCGGTAGCTCCAGGTTTCCTCTGTGCCGTCCGCTTTGCAGAGGCACAGCTCCAGCGTGTCGCAGGGTCTATCCTCCGCGATGTCATAGTTGGCGTAGATGTTGAGCCAGTCATCGTTTTTATCCGTGCAGACGAAGGTGCCGAAGACAGCATCCACATCGAACTCCGTCTGCACATAAAAATTGAGCTTGCCGTCCGACTCGATGATCTCATCACCGAAAGAGAAATTTCGCGCGGAGAGATGTCCCGCCGAGGTGATCTCTTTGCCGCTCAGATGCTCCAGCAGCTTGCGCCACTGAGCATCGCTCGACGCGAATTGTGACCGGGTGGCATGGTACGCCGCCACGGATACATCCCGCATCGCCCAGGTCTGCCAGCCGTCCATGATGTGAACGGCGGAGAACTCCCGCTTGTCGAAGTTGATGTCGAACACACCGCGCACCTTGCCGGTGTTCCCCATGCGTACAGCGGTCAGTGCATTGTACTCCTCTGCGGTAATGGGGCGGCCATCTGCGAACAGCTTGATGAACAGATCCGGCGCGGAGCCTTTCTCCGCAGTGACATAGCCGCGCAGCTTTTCTGCGGCATCCAGCAGTTCCTCACCGGGCGAGGTCTTGAAGTACCACTCCTGCCCGTTCTCTACCACATGGTAGGCGGCGTAGGTGCGGGCTGCTTCTTCCTCTGCGCGCCGCGCGGCATCCTCCGCGTAGATCTCGGCACTGATGCGCTCGTCCTCACGCTCCGGGAGTTGGTTGCACAGCTCATCCAGCACATCCTCCAGATGCTCCTGCAAGGTTTCATCCTTGAGATGCTTTTCAATGGCATCCTTCCATCGCCGGTCGATCCACAGCGTGATGTCTACATGATCTGCCATCTCACTCACCATTCCTTTCGTCAGTGGGCTGCGCCAACGCGGAGGGAATCTCCTCACGCGGCTGCGGCTTCGCCGGTCTTGCCGGACGGCGGGGACGGGCAGCGGGCGCCGCGCGGCTGTCCAGATACTCCCGCACCGGCTCCGGCACCTCGGATTCATAAAGGCATTTGAGCAGCTCCTCCAACTGCGCCTGTATGCTGGTGTTCTTCTTTTTAAGTGAAAATTCGAGAGCTGCAAGCTGCTCGCTCTCGAATGAGATTGTGACATTTTCTTTTTTCATGATTGTTATTCAACCTCCTCGTAGTAATCGCGGAGCTGGAAGCCCAGCGCCTCCATGTCGCTGTGCTCCATGCTTTTTTGGTGTTTTTGTGTTGTGGGTGGTATCACTACCCTCCGGCGGTCGCACGAAGTTTCAATCCTGCGGACGTCCGGCATTATCAAGGGCAAAATTGGCCTTTTTTATGGCGTTGCGCCGCTGTATCTTCTCGGCATCAGACAGCACCCTGTTTGGCGCGATCCTTATCCATGATTTTGGGATGGTGTAGTCAACTGCCCGCCCGCTGCGGGACACTTTGACGAGCCTGCAATCCTCCGGTCTGTCCCGCGCCAGCGCTTCCAGCTTCTGACGCAGTACCTTGTTGTGAGTATAAATTCCGGCTGTCTTTTCCTCCTCGTTGAAGCTGATAATGGTTTCCTGCTCATAACGAGCCATGTTCATAATCATTTTTCTCCTTTCAGCCTTTTGGCAGATATGCCCTTGGATTCGCCCGCTCCCCGTTGACACGTACCTCAAGGTGGAGGTGCGGCCCGGTGGAGCGCCCGGTGCTGCCGGACAGGGCGATGATATCGCCCGCCTCCACCGTCTGGCCTGCCTTTGCCAGCAGCTTGGAGCAGTGGCCGTACAGCGTGGCAAGGCCATTGCCGTGGTCGATCATCACATAATAGCCGTAGCCTCCGGCGTTGTACTTGGAGACCGTCACCGTCCCCGGCAGCGCCGCGCGGATGGGCGTGCCGGTGGGGACTGCCAAGTCCATGCCGCCGTGTCCCTTGCGCTTCCCGGTGATGGGATCGACGCGGTTGCCGAATTCAGAGGTGACACGGCGTTCCCAGCCGGAGCCGATGGGCGAACAGAAACCGTCCGCACCAATAAACGGCACATCCGCGCCGGGCATCCAGCTCTCGGAGCCACCGGCTATGCCATAGCGGACGAGGTTATAGATACTGTCGGCGTTGGACTTCTGCTCCGCAGATATTTCCAAGTGAAGCACGTTTTCAAGATTACCGTACACGGCGGATATGTCCGCAACGGGAATCGCCACGGTGTAGCTCTCCTCGGTTTCCGTCCCATCCTCATCGGTAACGGTGCGGGTGCGTTCCTCGTAGGTCACAAAGCAATCCACGAACTGTCGGTGCGCTCGGCGGCTGGGGGTGTCCTCTCCAAAGAAAATGGCGTAGAAAACAGCCTTGACGCAGATACCGTCAAGGCTGTCGCTGTTCTCCGTCATGTCATTGACGGCATCAATGGCGCTGTCCAGCAGCGTGAAGCTGCGGCGCATATCTTCAATGTATTCTACATATTCCGCAGGCGTTTTGTCCGGGATCGTTCCGCCGTGGAAACACAGCAGAACGGCGGAGTTGTTATGCTCCGCGCTGCCGGAGAGCAGAGAGCAGATCAGCGCCAGCGTCAGGATCAACGGTGAACAGATTGCCGCCACGATCCAGCCCAGCCTTTTCCGGGTGCCCTCGTCCGAGAGAGCGGCAGCGGCGATTTTCGCCAGTGCCGCGACGGGTACCGCCATTACCGTCCACCTGCCGTTCCGAAGAGAGCCTGCTTGTACTCCGGGGCCTGCACCTGCAAGAGATACCGCTCGTTGCCGCACTTGTAGAGGCAGGAGCCGCGCTGCGGGTCCCGGATCAGGGCATACTCAGATTCCTCTAATTGGAGGTTATCCATGAAGAACTTCTTATCCACATTGCCGCCGTTGAAGATAAATTGATGGACGGGGATGGAAAAGAGGGGGCGCGTCAGCTCCCGTATCCCCGGCTGGGTGAAGTCCTCTAAGTTCTGACTGGCAAGGAACAGGGCGGATTCCTTTTTTCGTACTCTTTTAAGCGCGTTGCGGATGTAGGTGATGACGGTGGGATCGGAGAGCCACAGGTACAGCTCGTCAATGGCTGCCACGGAATTGCCCAGCGTCAGAAGCTGATCCGACATATAGGACAACAGACTGAACAGCAAGGTGTTCCGAAGATTTTCCGCCATGTTATCCAATCCCTTAACGCAGAATACCAGGAATTTGGAGCTTGTAATGTTGGTATGCCCGTTGAAAAAACGGGCATCCGCACCGCGGCACATGGAATGGAGCCCCAGCAGCAGATCCCGCAGCATCTCCCGCGGGTAGAGGCTGTCTGCACCATCGTAATGGTCATAGCTTTCCTGAATGGCGTCATAGAGGTCGGAGAGGATGGGGTAATCCTCCGGCCGCATCGACGCAAAGTCCGTGCGGTCGGTGATGTTCCACTTTTGATAGAGCCGCTCCACCATCAGCTCCAGCGTGTCGATGTGGGGCGTATCGAAGCCCTTGTAGACGCGGAACACATCCCGCAGGAAGGAGATGTGCTGGGAGAGCAGCGTCCCCCGGAAAGCGTCCGGCGCGTCCGGGTCTTCCGGCCCGCTGCCATCGTCCCAGCAGCGGGGCTCCAGCAGGTTGATGCGGTACTGCCCACTCAAGTAGTCCAAAAAGCAGCCGCCCAAGGCGCGGCACTCGTCCTCCATCTCGTGCTCGGAGTCCAGAGAGATCACGCTTTTGCCCGCTTCCCGCACATTGCAGAGCAGGAGCTTCAGAAGATAACTTTTGCCCTGCCCGGTGTTGCCGAGGATGAGGGCGCTGGCGTTGGTCTTGTCAGGAGCACGGCGGTCGAAGTCCACAATGATGTTGGAGCCGAAGCGGTCACGGCCAATGAAGAAGCCCTTGGGATCGGTTTTGCCGGAATAGTTCATGGGGTACAGATTGGCAACGCTCCTGGCAGGCAGGACACGCTCCGCAAAATTGGCAAGCTGGCTGCCGCCCGCGGGGTTGGCGGAGAGAAAGCCCTCCCGCTGGCGCAGAAGCAGCGGATCGGCGCCCATGCGGGAGCGGACCAACTGTGCGGATACCGTGTCCCGCGCCGCGCGCAGCTTTTCCGTATCCGTGGCGGCAATGTCCAGATACACGCCGCAGTGGATGAGCGGCTCCTTTTCCTGCCGCTGCTTTGCCAGCAGCTCCGCCATATCCCGCAGGTTGGCCTCCGCCGTGACGCTTTGCTTGTAGTCGTTGGTGTTGCTCCGCTCCATGCGGCTCTTGTTGGTGGCGGAATGGAGGATGGCATCCTCCTCGGCAGGCGTGACCTGCCTTGCCGTCAGGCGCAGATTGACGCCGCCCATATCGCCAAGGCCCCGCAGCAGCGCCAGCTCATCCGTCATGGGCGGGTAGCTTTTCAGTGTCATCGCCGTGTGATACCGGCTGCCAAGGATGAAGTGGTCGGTGTTGAACTTTACCGCCGCGGGCGCGATCATGTCCAGAAAGTCCTTCGGACGCTGTACCTGCTCTGCCGCTTTCTTTTTCTTCTTCTGTTTCTTTTTAGCCATGTACATACTCCTCTCCATCGAAATCACGGAATACCTCCGTGGTGAGATCCTGCCGGTAGTAGATTGCCAGCAGGCGCTTCACATCCTGCTCCTCCGCCAGACGCACACGGAGCCCGTGGTCGCAGATGGCTTTCTCCAACTGCCGCAGCGCGCTTTCATCCGCACCGGCTTTTTCATCCAGTGGGAGCACCAGCACAAATTTGCGGGAGGAGGCGGATGAGAATTGAATGGCGTCCAGATGGGCCATGTCCCGCTCCAGCAGTTCCCGCACGGCAGGCTCCGTTTCCTCCTCCAAGCGCCGCAGGTAATACTCCTTGTTCCGTTGGAAGGATTCGCGGGAGTCCAGCGCCAGAATTTCCAGCGAGGGCTGTGTGCTGAGAAGCATGGTCAGGGAGCGGACGCGGCCCCGGATGACCTCCGGGGACAGGACGGAGAGGTTGTCCGGCTGGATCAGGAAGAAGACCCGCTCTCCGGAGTCTGTCACGATGCCGTGGGGTGTCACGCGGACGATGCCCATGAGCTGCCGGGTGGATTGCCGCTGGCGCAGTTCTTTTTTCTGTTTTCGGTTCATGGGTCCAGCCTCCATTCATAGTATTGCTGCCGCAGAAAGAGAAAACAGGCGGCACGGCGCAGGAAGTCTAAGATACTGCTGCCATCCACCTGAATGGTGAGAAAGGCGTACAGCACCGTGACCACCAGCAGTCCCATGCCGAGGCCCTGCGTCAGCGCCAGCACAGAGAGCAAAGCGCCGATGCCGATCACGGCGATGTCCCGCAGCAGCCAGAGCCACAGCATGGGCTTGGCTTTCAGGTTTTCGGGGTAAATAAACATTTTATTCCTCCAAAGCGAAACCGCTGCCGAGAATCTCAGCAGCGGTTCGCGCAATGTATTTCTTATTCTTCGGCAGTGCCGGTCTCCTCCGCCAGTGCCTGCCGGATGCAGTCCAGGAAGAAGGCGTTCTGCTTGATGCCGTTCCGCTTGAGGTATGCCTTGAGCTGCTCAAACAGCTCGGTGGGCACCTGAAACGCCACCGTCCTCACATTGTCCTTGTCCATCTTCACATTTTCCTCCATTTCATAAAATTTGGTGATGAGCGCGGTCATGTACCGGCTCAGTGTCTCGCCGGATTCCGCCTGCCGCTGCCGTACTTTGGTATGCAGCTCCAATGGGATCTCAGCACAGAGGTTGCGCGTTTTTTCTGCCATAGCAGTTCCTCCAATCTTTTTAATGGTAAAGCCAAGATACCCGAAAGCAAGCGCGAAAGCTATGACCAAAGCCAACGAAGAAGCGGTACGAAACAGTGACGATACCAACAAAGCGGCTATGCTACCCGCATGGCCGCGGCGATCCGCGACATAATAAACTCTACGCAGGGAATGGCGACGCTGTTGCCCAAAGCTTTGTACCTTGCACTATCCGACGCGCCGGGGATGTCTGTCCAGCCGTCCGGAAAGCCCTGGAGCCGTTCACACTCCAAAGGCGTCAGGCGGCGAATGAGATAGGCGTAGGCTTCTGCCTGTTGGCAAATGAGATCGGTGGCGTCCTTATGCTGACGGGCGCTTTGGGTACTTACCACATCATTCCTCCGAAAGTCATCCACACGCTGGCGGCTGTAGACCGCGTGGCGGTCTGTGGCGGTCAATGTATACGCCAAATCCTCCTGACAGCCAAGGCCATTGCCGCCATTTTGCGGCTGGCGGTCTACAATATTTCCGGCAATGCAGATGGCGCCCGCGTTCTGCTCAACCAGAGGTATATTGTTACCACCTGTGCCATAACGGGCAGACATGGTGGGCGCTACCTTGTGGGGGCCAGTGTAGCGGCTGTCAATGCCGTGATTTTCGTAAACAAGAGGTTGGTGTCCATGCTCCTGTGCTCGGAGGGTTCCGGACACGTTTTCGCTGCATTCCATCACGCTGCCGCCCTGGTCATTAAGGCATAAAACAGACGGCATACAGTTCCCGCCGGGGCTGCCCTTGAGGGTTGGAGCAACCGATTCGTTGTATCCAATGCCGCCTGCGCTGGCGCCTGCTCCGGCGGAAAAACCGGCTACAAAGGTCTGCTGCTTCATCCCCGGCTGTGCGCCCAGCGCGCCAGCTACATCGTGCAGGTCACGCACCTCGTCCCGCTGGTTGGCGGCAAAGGCCATGACGCCGTTATAGCCGTCAAAGCCCTCCGCGGCTCCATTTGGCTGTGTTACAAAGGTCTGCATCTGCATATTGGTGGTTGCCATCAATGCACCGGACACGCCGTTCAGGTCAATGCCCTCATTGCGCTGGTTCACATGAAATGCCTTTAGGTCAGTAGGTTGGTTGTCCGGCTTCATGAGCCCCGCTTGGATCTTCAGCGCACGCGCCAGCATCTTCGGCAGCTCCTTGCCGCGCTCAAAGGCGCGGCGCAGGATGCCCAGACAGGCGGTTTTCGATAGATAATATTTTAGGGCTGGGTACGCCTCCAGTATGCCGGACAGCGAGACGCGGATCGGGCGGCGGGGAGCGGCCCCGGTATTGAGGGGCCGCTTGCCTTCCCGCCATGGAGATCGGAGCTCCCAATGGCGCTGTCCAAAGAGATCCACGGGAGAGGACAGCAGATCCAAGTGGAAATACGGGATCGAAACCAGTTCGGAGTCCGGCTTGCCCGGTCTGCGCTTGGGCGGTGCTCCGCCCCTTTCAGCCGTGTCTAAATCAAGCATCGTCATCTGCCCGGTCGTATCAAATCGGTACATCTATGAGACCTCCTTCTCACTGTTTTCCGTTTCGTCAAATACATCAAATAAAAGCTGGGGCGCGAGCGGCCCGGCAAAGTCAGCAAGGAGAAAAATGCGCTTGCGACGCTGCGCGACGCCACACAATTGAGCGTCCAGACAGCGCCACGCAATAGAAAACATATCGCCTGCCGTGAGATCACCGACATCGGGCCATCCGTAAGGATAGGGGCCTGGGATAAGCTCGTTGGGAAAGCAGATCCGCACGATCTCCTCCAGCACGATCCGAAAGTCCTCATACTTCGGTTTTCCGCTTGAAAAGGCCCCCGGCACGTTCTCCCAACACATCCAGCGCGGCCGTATGTTGACGCTCTCCCGGCCACGGGCTTTCTCTGCCAACCGCATTTCACGCACAATGCGCATCTGCTCCATAAAGAGGCCAGAACGCGCGCCGACAAGACCTGCCCTTGCGCCAGCAACGGAGAGATCTTGACACGGGCTGCCCCCGCAGATGATGTCCACAGGCGGCAGCTCCGCGCCACGCAGCTTAGTGATGTCGCCTACATGGATCATGCCGGGAAAGCGCAGCTTTGTCACCTCAATGGGAAATGCTTCGATCTCCGACGCCCATACCGGCGTGATGCCGTTGCGGACCGCAGCCAAAGGGAATCCGCCGATACCGTCGAACAGGCTGCCCATGGTGATTTGTGTTAACCAGGTCATATCATCACCCTTTCATTTGATCGCCGCGGCGATGGTTCGGGTGGTGTTGACGGCAGCCTGCGCCGTATAAACGGCGCTCGTAATATTGGCCTTTGTTGTGGTGTCCAAGCCGAAGCTGCCGGCGATGCGCGGCACTTCGCCAGCGGAGAGCATGAGCCCCACGCCCATCAGCGCGTGGTCCTTGAACACCATGAGTCCCGCAATGAGGATGGTGGACTGGAGGAAGGCGGTCAGGCACAAACCGATGACCTGCCGCACCCAGCCCATAAAGCCGTCCAGATAGCCGCGCGGGACGCTGAACATATAAAGGCTGCCCACGGCAATTTGAATCAGCAAAATGCCCCCGCGTTTGAGGTTGGCGAAAAACACCTTGATGACCGCGTAGCCCATGAGGATCACGCAAAAAAGGAGCATAATGGGGCTGGTGATGATGCCGAGACCGAAGTGGGAGCTGTTTACCACGTCCGAGAGCGTCTGGATCTCGCTGAGCTCCGTTATGATGTCCTGTCCCACCTCACCGATGCTTCGTCCGTAGCCGGTAAGTCCCGCGGAAAAGGTTCCCTGCAGCGACACCGATAAGGCATAGAGCCGGACGGGGACAACAGTGAACAGGCTCACCGCCAGAAAGCCCTTGATGATGTTCATCCCGCACTGCTGGAGATTGCCCCTGCCGGTGGAGTATTCGATACCGCATTCAAAGGCGCAGACCACCACGCTGACGGTAAACAGCGCCCACGCAAGGCGGGAGAAAAAGAGAATGATGGCGCTGACCCATTCCAGCTCGAACAGCTCCACGCCCATATTGCCCATGAGGGCAAAGAAGTTGCCGAGAAAGCCTATGGCCTGCCCATAAACCCAGTCCATGAGCTGATCCAGGACTGTCGCGGCGACAAAATCCCAAATAAATATCTTCGCTCACCTCCTCGAAATGCAGAAAGCCGCCGCCCAGGTGGGCGACGGCCTTGTTATGGAAGTTTGTTTAATAGTGTTCACGTTGAGATTGGTGGAGAGGTTAGATGCCAATAATGCTCCAAATGTATTTCGGAGCCGTCAGCGTGAAGATGAGGCAGGCAAAGAGGATTGCGGGGCCGGTCCACTCAAACTGCCCTCGCTGGCGAAAATCAAAATACGCGCCGCCAAGTTTTACGAAGAACGCGATGGCGAGGATCATATCCAGCGCCGGGAACACCACCTTCTCCACCACAGCCTTGATCTGCTTGGCCGCCTCCTTCCATGTCTGCTCCACCGCGCCTGCCACATCGCCGCCCGCGGCAAGGGCGGAGGTGCAGCAGAGCGCGGTCAGGAGCAGGAGCGCCAACGCCAAAATCATGATTTTTTTGTGTTTCAAGATTTTAACCTCCTTAATTTGGGGATGCCGCCCCTTGCGGAGCGGCATCCGTTGTTGTTAGCCCTTAATAACCGGTGCGGGGCAGGGGCTTGCTGGGAGCATAAACTCTGGTGACCCAACGGGAGGTCGCCATGATCCACTGCCCATTGTAGACGCCGCCCGCATCCGACGTGTTGACGAACTGCGTACCGCCGGTGAGCTTGGCAAGTGCCTTGCAGTCCACGCGAGGGGCTTCCACCTGCCGGAAGTTGGCGGGGACGATGCCGAACGCAGCCATGAACTCCGTCACATACTCGTTGGCGGCAAGCCCCAGCGCCGCGGGGGAAGCATCCAGCACATAGTTTTTGGATGTGCTCAGGTTATCCGCCAGTGTGCGCCATGTACCGCCGCTGAGATTCGTGCGGTACACGATCTTATAATTTCCAGGGGTATTCCATGTGCCGGTGTAAATGGTCTGGAGACGAACCGCCTTGATGGGCAAAGTGTCTCTCCAATAAAAAGACTCCAGCGCCGTGGTAGAGTTGTTGGCGATGCCGGTAAAGTTGTAGCGGACGAGCTGCCCCGGCATGACCTCCACATAGCCGGTTTTCTTGATGGAAACGTTGGTAGACAGGCTCTTGTTAGTCATGCTTGCCTTGACGATCTGACCGGCGTACTCGATCTCCACCTCAATGGGTGTCTTATCCAGCCCGTAAAACTCCGCCGCCTTGGATTCTACGATCTTGTACCGCGCCAGCGGCAAAGGTTTGCTCACCGCCAAGCCGTTTTTGTCCGTTCGGATGGTATCCACCAGACGGTTGGTGCGGGCGTTGTAGATCTCAAAGACGGTGTTGGGAATGGGCGTCCCGGCAAGCCAGCCATTCATGGCGTTGTAGTCCGCGCTGACCTTCGTCACTTGGATCTGGCCGGTGATGGGGGTATTCTGCCACTCGATTTCCGTGGTTTCGCCGGACTTTACATACACGGTCTTTTTCTGCGTGTCGGGGATATAGCCCTCATTTTCCAGTTCCCGCAGATAGTAGCGGCCATCCTCCAGCCCCTCGAACCGGACATAGCCCCGGTCATCGCTGGTTTCCTGCGCAATGGGGGTGTTGCCGTTATCGTACAGGATGAAGGACACGCCGGGGATGCCATCGCCGGTGATGGCATTGACTTTGTGGATCAGGATGCCGGAGATGGCCTTGTTGGTGATCTCCAGCGTGGCGGTCTGCCCATCCCTGACCTCGACCCGATGGGGCGTGTCATCCAGACGGTAGCCATCGGCAGCTTTCAGCTCCGTCACGGTGTACCAGCCGTTTTCCGCTTCGGGGAGATAGATCACGCCGTTTTCATCGGTGGTGCAGGTGCCGACGATCTCGCCATCCATTTTCCGGATCTCGAACTGGACGCCGGGGATGCGCTCTCCGGTTTTTTCCTCCTTCTTAATGACGGTAAGCCCGCCCGCGCGGACGTTATAAAAGCGCAGGGTCTGCACCTCACCCGCCTTGATGAGAATGGATTTCGGCGCGCCGTCCAGCACAAAGCCATCCACGGTCTTGACCTCCCGCGCCGTAACGGTGGTGCCGGGAATCAGGTCATGGATAATGACGCGGCCATTCTCATCGGTGATGAACTCTCCGTTGCTTCTGCCCACAACAGCGCCGCTGCCGTCGGTGACAAGGAAGGTCACGCCCTTCAGCGGCGTCGTGGTGCCCTCGATATACTTTTCAATCACAAGGGTGGTGCTGGGCGTGTTGGTGAAGTGCAACGTCTGGGTGTCATTGGGGTTGACCACCACGGTTTGGGTGCGGCTGGCCTCGTCGATGGTGTAGCCGGGAATGGTGGCCGTTTCCGTCACCACCAGCGTCCCCACCACGCCATGGATGGTGATTTTTCCGTCCTTGTCCGTGAAGTACAGGCCGTTGCTGCTGATCTGTCCGTTTTCAGCGGGTACAAACTCACCGGTAGAGGTCGTCACCTTGAAGGTTACGCCCTCCAGCGGCTTGCCGGTGAGGGAATCCCGCTTGTCGATCACCAGGGTTCCGGCCTTGGAGTTTTTCACGATGACCGTCTGTGTATCGCCGTTTTTGCCGATGACCACGTTTGTGGACGCACGATCCATCACATACCCTGTCGGGGCCTTGATCTCAGTCAGCACATAAGCGCCGGGGGCCAGATTGGTGATCGTGATCTCGCCCTGCCCATTCGTGGTAAAGATACCGTTCTGCGTCAGGGTGCTGGTGCCGATCACGCCGTCCAGCCCCACCTCACAGCCAGCGGCAGTGGTCACCCGGAACTCCGCGCCGGGAAGGGGCTGACCGGTGGCGCTGTCCCGCTTCTGGATGATGAGCTTGCCCTTGGGCTGGTTCTTGAAGGTCAGGCTGACCGTGCGGCCCTCCTTGATCTGAACGGTCTGGCTCTGGGTATCAATGATATAGCCGTCCGGAGCCTTCGTTTCCGTCACAATGACGCTCTTGCCGGGTTTCAGGCCGGGGACGCGGATCTCGCCGTGTTCGTCCGTCCGGAAGATGCCGTTGGCGTCACCGATCAGCGTACCGTCCGCGTAGGTGATCTTGAATTCCGCGTTGGCAAGAGTCACGCTGGGGTTCACGGAACAGACCTTGCGGATCAGGAGGATGCCGTCCGGGGCGTTGTCAAAACGGACGGTGACAACACTCTGCTCACCGCTGTCCGCAAGATAGATCGTTTCGGAGGCGTTGATGATGCTGTACCCATCGGCGGGGTCAACCTCCTCCACGATATAGGTGCCGCTTTTCAGCCCCGTCCAGATGGCGGTGCCGTTCTTGCCGGTGGCCTTCTGCCCGATGGTCGTGCCGCCGGTGCCGGAGGTGCCGCCCAAAAACCGCAGCTGGAAGGTGCAGCCGGGGAGCGCCGCATGGGTCACGCTGTCATACTTCTCGACAACGATGGCGTTCAGCGGGGTATTCTGGAAGGTCAGGGTCTTGCTCTCACTGCCGTGGAGGATGATCTTCTGGGTGGAGGGTTCCTTCATCTGGAAACCGGGAGCGGGTTCCACTTCCGTCACGGTGTATTCGCCGGGATAGAGCCGCTTGCCCTGCTCATGGAGCCGGATCTCACCCTTGGCATCTGTGAGGATATTTCCGTAATCGATGGTGGCAGGAGCCTCGGCGGATTCGCCGCTGCTGGTGTAGGTGATGTGGAACTTGGCTCCCTCGATAGGCGCGCCCGCCACGCTATCCTCCTTGTAGATGGTGAGCTGGGGCATTTTCCGATTCTTGAAAGTGACATTCACCTCGTCACCGGCGTTCAGGCTGACGGTCTGCTCCCGGTCAGCGTTTTTGCTGGGCAGGTAGTACGGAGCGGGAACAGACTTTTCCGTGATTTTATAGCTGCCGGGAGCGACGCGGTCCGTCACCGTGCCGTCCTCGCCGGTGGTCCAATCGGCGGAGAAATCACTGTCGATGCCCTCTACGGTGAACACTGTGCCGGGGATGGGCTTGGAATCCTCCGCGTCGATTTTGGTGACGGCCAGCCGGGGCATTTTCAGGTTTTCAAATACGAGGTTTTGATCGTCGCCGGGGCCGAGGTAGATCGTCTGGATCATCTCGCCGCCCACCACATAGGGGTCAGGGACGGATGTTTCCTTTACTTCATAGCTGTCAACAGGGATCGCGGTGAGAACCGCCTTGCCGTCCGGCCCGGTGGTGACGTCCTGATGATAGCCGTAATGGATGCCCTTGATCTCAAAGACCGTACCGGGGATGGGCTGCTTGGTCTGCTTATCCAGCTTCTGGATGGTCAGATTGGGAAGCTTCTGGTCTTTGGCTGTTACAGTCACGGTGCCGCCGCCAGCGACAGTGGCCTGATCCACATGGGCGCAGACGGGGGCGGTCAGCTTGGCGTAGGGGGCGGGAGCGCTGACCTCCACAAAGGCGTACATACCCTCCGTCACATTGGGGACGGTGATCCTGCCGGAGGCGTTTGTGACCTCCGTGCCGATCAGCTGCCCGTCCCGGAGGACGTGGAATACCGCGCCGGAGAGGGGGCTGTTGGCATCGTTCAGCTTGATGAGCTGGATCTTCACCTTCGCGTCATTCTCAAAAACGAGAGATACGTCTGTTTTGCCGTCCCAATAGAATTCCTGACGGACTTTGCCGGCGTCCTTGCTCAGAGAGTAGCCGTTGGGCGGCGTCACTTCTTCCGCCACATAGCTGCCGATGGGCATGGTATCCCAAGGCACATCCGTGAGCGCGCCGCCCGCTCCGGTGGTATAGACGCCGGTGAAATTGTTATCCACGCCGGTGATCTTGATGACCGCGCCCGCGAGACCTCTGGTGGGGTCGTCCGCGTCCACCTTGCGGATCTTACCGGTGGCGGTGACGGTGGGGGTATCCGTAAAGGTGATCGTCACGGTGCTGTTACCGTTGTTCGGCAGGACGACATATTCAGGCCCCGCGTTGTCGATCTCGTAGCCGTTCGGAGCCGCTGTTTCCGTCACAGCGTAGGTTCCGGCGTCCAAGGGAGAGAAGGTATAGGTGCCGTCCGCGCCGGTGACGATGTCCTTGGAGAAGGAGCCGTTGGTGGATTCCACGTGGAACCGCGCTCCGGCAAGGCCCTTGGTGGGATTGGTGGCGTCCACCTTCTTGACCACCAGCTTGTACTGCTCATTCGTGACGGTAAGGCTGCCGATCATAACGCTCTGGACAGTGCTGGCGGGGTGTGCGGCAGAGCCCGCGCCGGTGAAGGAATACTCTTTTACGGCGCAATCGCCCCAAACATCCTGCTTGCCCAGATCCAGAATATATTTCGCCCGATCCCGGAATGTGGCGCCGTCGCAGGTCTGGTCGATGCTGGTATAGCTCGCGCCCTTCAGCGAGTTCCAGACGTACATCAATTCCTCTGCGCAGGCAGTGGCGGGATCACCCAGGGAGCCGTCCTTATACCGCCACACGATGGACTGTACCCAGGCGTTCATGTACCAGCTATAACCGGAATCCCAGATGTCATCCACGCCCAGGGCGTGGGCCTTGTCCGTGAAGATGCCGAGGGAGTGGGCGTAGTAATAGGCCATCATCATTTTGACGGTGGGATCGGTAACGGGCTTCGGATCGCCCCAGGTCTGGCCGATCAGAGAGGTGCCCATGCCGCCGCCCTTCGTCCCGCAGAAGCCCACGGAGGTCTTTCCGGCCACGCCGTAATACATCTGGTGCATTGTGCATCTGCCAAGGCTGGCGGACTGATAGGAAACGCCGCTCATGCCGAACCGCTCTAACTTGATGGTGTCGGCCCCCGCCGCAAGCGCGGCAGTGGGGAGCAGGCCGAGGACGCAGATCAGGGCCAGCAGCATCGCGGTCACGCGATTTTTCAATGAATGCCATGTCTTTTTCATCGTTATTTGACCTTTCTTTTTAGATTTGCTCATAAGAAATAGCCTTCCGGCAATGATGCTGGAAGGCCATGTGAGCATATTGAGTTGCGGATAGGTTATGCGTAGGGGTTGTGCGCGTTGGGATCACCGACGAACAGGAAGCAGATCGTTCCACCCTCATCAGTTGAGATCCCGACGCCGATGGTGTCGCAATCAGGGTCAACCATCGTCTGGAAGTGGCCGGGAGAATTCCGCCAATTTTCCACTGCCCGCTCTGCGGTTTCAGAGACGGGCACATTTGCGAACGCGGTGATGTTCGATCCAAATCCATGGGGATACCCGGAGGCCGCTACCGCCTCGCACTCCACCTTGTTCTGGTGGTATGCGACACGCAGGGACGCGCAATGCTGCGCCGCGTCCATCAGAGCCGCATTGACCGTCAGCTCCGGCACACCGTTTTCCCGGCGCACCTGGTTGACCAGCCGGACGATCTCCTGCCGTGCCGCGTCTGTCTGACTGGCGCCGGATTCCGGAATGCTCGCGCCTTGCTTGCCGTCAACTACCGTCAGCGTTAAAGCGGCGGTCTTGCCATGCTGATCGGTCACGACCACGTCGGATGTGCCGCTGCTGACCGCGATAGCGGTCCAGAGGCCGGAGGCATCCTCAACGCGGATGACATTGGGCTGCGTGGAGACCACACTTTTTATATCCGCACTGGGACTGATATTCAAGCCGCTGCGGTCTCCGGGGCGGAGGGTGCTGCCCTTGTAACTGCTGACGCGGATACCGGATGCGGCAGGGGCGATTCCCGTGTATGGATGCCCGGTGTCGATTTGGACTCCGGCGTTCCAATACACATTGAAACCGACCTGCTTGCCCATGTCCCGCAGCTTCACATAGTTGTGTCCCGCAATGTTGTAGGCTTGCATTTCCACCTGCTGACCATCCACAAAGATGGGCTGCCAGGTAGGTTCCGCCGTGATCCCGACCGCGACCGCGATAGAGCCGCCGGTCAGCGCCGCGCCGATCACCATGCCGGTGAGCATCATACTGACATTCTTTCTCACATTTTTGCTCTCGTTCATCTTTCTGCCTCCATTCTAACGAAAATCTTCTTCGCAGCTTCACCATATCACAAGTAAGGGGCAGAAGTCGAACAGAACCGATTCGGCAAAAGGGAGAAAGATTCAGACCTCCGCTGCGGTGACGCACCAGCGCTGGTCCCGCTGGTTGCGGACGCAGGTGTAGAGCGTCAGCATATTTTCGCCGGAGTCCGCAAGACCACTGCGGTCTGTCTCGCTGACCTTGCTGACATCCGTCACCTTGTAGGTGCGGGTGCCCAGCTTGGTGGTCAGGGTGATCTTGTCGCCGATGTCCAGCGTGTGAATCTGGCCGAAATAGCTGTTGGCACCCCGGTTATGGGCGGCGAGGCAGACGTTGCCGTTCCAGATGGAGGTGTCCTCGAAGTGTCCGATCCCCTTGGCAAGCGTCTTGCTGTCCGTCCCCTGATAAATGCGGACGCTCAGACCCAGCGAGGGGATCTCCAGCCTGCCGAGGGAGCCATTTTTGTAGTAGAGGTCGCCCGTCACCTCCGTGAACAGCACGGCGGGCTGATAGCCGCTGCCGCCATTTACCGTGCTGCCGGGTGTGACAACAGTGGTGGCACTGCCGCCAATGACCGCGCCGGACGCGGGAATACCACCGGGGGCAAGGTTGGGCGTGAGGTATTCACCGGTGTGGAGGGCGTTCATGCTCTCCGAGCCGAAAGCAGGCGGAATAAGCGCGGCGTTCTTGCTCATATCGGCGTTTTTCATAGCGCCGCCATCCGCCGTGTGGATGACCTCAATAGATGTGTCCTTTCCAAAGTCATAATCGTCCGGCGCGGCGATGCTGTATTCCAAGGCTGATGCGCTGGCCGCAAGAGATGCCATCATACTGACGGCAAGCGCGAAAGTCAAAATCTTTTTCATTCTGTATCCTCCTCATCCGCGTTTTCTTTTCTGTGCTTCACCAGCAGCGCGCCGCCGACGCCCGCGCCTGCCGCGGCCACGATCTCAATGGGGATGAGCACATAAGACCAGCGGAACGCGGACGCCGTGGCGGGTGTCTCCGCAGGCTCCGTGGACTGGATGGGCGTTCCCTCAAAGATAGCCACATAGCGGACACGGTTCAGGGCGATCCGGCTGACTGTGCCCACATAATCCGCCGTGACGGTATAGCCTTTCACATAGCTGCTGGTGGCGCTGCCGGTGTAGGTGGCAACGGCGGTGTAGCGATCCGCCACGGCATAGCCATCCAGATTGGCGGTGTTGTCCGTCTGCCACTGGATGTCCGTGAGCGTCAGGGTCTTGCCGTTTTCCGTAATGGTTTTGGGAAGATACTGCGTATCCTGCTCGGCAAGATTGGGGTAGCTGCGCTTGGTGGAGATTCCTTTGGTGGCAGTGCCGTAGCCGGACGGCTCCACCTGCACGGTATCAAGTCGGAGCGTCAGGGTCCCCATGAGGCCGTCATCCGTGATGAATTCCCGCTCCTGCGGCAGCAGCGCCAATACAGATTCCATGTCTTTTTTGGCGCTTTCAACGGAAATGTGCTCCGTGTGCTGGCGGCTCTCGTTTTCCGGAAGCTCCTGTTTCAGAAGGTCCGTCAGGGTGTAGTGGAAGCCGTCCTGCCGAAAGTCCGAGCGGGGGATACCGGCAGGATCGTCTTCGGGGTTCAGATCATAGATCTTTTTCAGTTCCGTGCCATCGTCACCGCGAACGATGGCGGTGGGGTAGCAGACCTTGGCGTTCGGTACCGCAGGCTCAAAGTCCGCTGCCAGCGCGGTGGGCGTCAGCGCCAGGGTCAGGCACAGCGCCGCGGCACAAAGGGAAAGCATTTGTTTCATGTTGTTATCCTCTTTTCTTCATTTTATAGTGATCTCTTGTCTGCTCCAGCAGGAGGTCATATTCCCAAGGCTCCACTTCTAAGGAGAGGTAGGCGCCATCCTTCGTCATGCCGTCCACCCGATAGCGCAACACCAGAGGAAGCTGCCGCTGCTTTTTCACATCCTGGGGCGAGAGCCAGCCAGCGCCTTCTACAAAAACAGCGCGAATGGCGGAATCGTAGTTTTCCTCATAGCCCTGCCAGAGAAGGGCCTCCCGCAGTTCTTTCCGCAGTTTTTGGTGCTGGGGAACGGGAACCAAACGCTCCGGCTCCAGCAGAAAACGGGGACGCAGGCTTTCCAAGCAAATATCCAGCGCGTCTTTCAGAGCAGCGTTCTTTTTCGTCAAGCCGTCGCGCCGGTAATCTGCCGCCAGAACATCCTCGCCCTGGGCATCGCCGGGGAAAAGACGCACACAGCGGATGAGCTCATAGGCGTGGGCATCATCCGCCATGCCGAGGACGCGGGCCCTATCCATAGGGAGCGACCGGTAATGGGAGATCGCGTCATTCAACGCGAAAAAACGCTTCACACCCCAGCCGGATCTTCCGGGCCGAAGATCGTCCACGGTGTAATAGGTCACGCTCATGCAAGTATCCTCCTCACTTCATTTTCATACCGCCCATTGTGGGGGCGTCCGTCTGTTCCTGCGTTTTCAGCTCCTTCAACTTTTCCCGCGCCCAGTCGGGTAGATATTCTTCGTCCAGTACACCGGTGAAATCCTCCCGGTTCCATCTGGCTGTTTCTCCGTCCGAGAGGCAGGTGGCAAAGACTGCTCGACCACTGGAAAGAGGCTCGCATCCAAAGCCGCTCCGAGCATACCAGAGCTGGTTTTCCCGCCCCCAATACTGCTCCCGCAGCGCCTCCGGCGACAGCACCAGCACCTTGCCGGTGAAGTCCTGCTTCGCACGGTCACCAACGCAATGCTCCGCGCCGAACAGATCCAGCGCCTGCACCGCCTTGCGGTAGAAAGTGACGAAGCCATCCAGCACAGCCGGATGGCTTCGGACAACAAAGTCGCTGTTGTGGTTGATGTCTTTGGGGATGCAGGCGCGCTCCGCCCACTGCTTGTTGGCATGGCCGAAGCGCCCGTCCCACTTGAGTTCGTGCAGGGTATTGGCAAGCACCCACGCGGTGCGCTTGTAGCCGTATTCCTCCAGCACCGGCGTGATACAGTTCTTGTCCAGATGCATTCCGTCGAAGCTCTGACGGATGGCGTCCTCGATGGCGTTGCGGCAGGCGATGTTCGCCTTGTGGCTCTCCCGCCAGAGAGGAAGCTCGTCCCGATCTCTCGCCTCGGCAGAGGAGTAGGGGTAGAGATAGGTGTCATTCATCATGATCCAATTCCTCCTTCAAAAGCAGGAAGAGCCCGGACAACGAAACACCCGCGCTTTTCAGCAGATCGCGGAAGTCATCATCCAGACTCTTCATCATTTCATATACATTTGTATCAGTGCCGGATCGCAGCACCAGCGTACCGTCCTTCACCGCGCATTCAAAATCGCCTTCCTCCGGGTCGATGCCGGCCTCTGCCAGCATACACAGCGGCAGGACATCCTGAAAACACTCTTTTTCCCAATGGCATCCATCGCAAGCGTCATTTTCGGCGCCGTGGGCCAGAGCGCTGCTTTTTGCCAGTCGGAACAGAAGCTCCGCGTTGATCGCCGTCAGCAGCTGGAAGGTTTTCAGCGTTTGCGCGACGGACAGCTTTTCCGGCAGCAGCAGAACACAGCCGTTTTCGGTATGGATCGTCAGGTCGCTGGTTTCGGCAAGGCCGGAGAGCTGCAAAGCGGCGCGGGGGATGGTAAGGGTCTTGTTCGCGGGGTCATGGTTCAAATGGAATTTCATGTTGTTTGCCTCCTATTGTAATAAGTTTTGGTTAGAAGCCCTACATCCGGCTGGGCTTTCTTTCCGTCTTGGCGGATGATTTGGAATGTGAACCAGCTTCAGTTCCCATTCGCCCAGAGACTCGTCAAAGAGGTTCAGTTGACGGGTCATATAAGGGCGGGGGTCATAGTTGGTGATGATGAGCTCGCCAAAGGACGCACCCTTTTTCTGAGACAGCGGGTTGCCGCGCTGGAAGGATAAAATGTACCAGTCTCTATAGAGTTTTCGGATAAATGGGCAGTCATTGTAGGAGAGGACGACATAGCCCTTGCAGGCAGACAGCACCTGCCACAGCCGGACATGAAATTTACGGAAACGTCTGGTTTTTCCTACGATCCGATAGATCCGCTCCGTTTTGACATAGGGTGGATCGGCATAGATGAGACCGTCCTCCCGGTCCCGCTCCCGAATGAGCTGCAAGGCGTTTTTGTTCTCCAGCGGCACGTCCTTCAGACGTGCGGACACAGGCGGAAACAGTTTCAAAAGGTTTTCGACATCCATGCCCTTTACGCCGAAAGAGGTGACCGTCGCGCTGAAGCTGCCCCGGATGGCGAGGTAATATGCCGCAGCCCGTTTTACATCGAACAGTGCCAGCCGCTCCTGAAAAATGGGGAGCAGATCCCCGGCCTGTTCCTCCGTAAAACAGGAGCGGTCGCCCAGACACGCGATCTCCGCCTGCACATTTTGATAGTAGACCTCTTTGTGGGCGACAAAGTCGCGGTAGTACTCAAAAAGCCTGCGGCTGTGGATGGGCAGGAATTTCAGCTCCCGCAGCAGAACGTTGGAGCACTCCTTGATGCAGGAATACAGGTTTACCAGCTCGGCATCCAAGTCATTATAGATGTCCAAGCGGCTTGGGTCCTGGGGCAGCGCCAGCAGCACCGCGCCGCTGCCGCCGAAGGGCTCCACATACTGCACCAGCTTCGCCGGGAAGGTTTGCAGGATGTAGGGCGCGATCTTCTCCTTGCCGCCGATCCACGGAAAGGGCGGCTTAGCCATGTCCGGCCTCCCCACGCTCCCGGAAGCGTTCCATAGACCGTTCCAGACCGCTGATGGCCGCCTCCAGTCCGGATACCATCTGCTTCAGCTGGCGGATGGTGTCATAGACCTCGCCTGCATTGGTGGCATAGAAGTAGCCGCTGCGGTCACTGGCAATGGGGTGCTCCTTGCACCGCAGCCGGTTGACCTGCTTTCGCAGGCAAGTCCCACTGATATGGAGGGTCCGCTCCAGCTCCGTTCCGCTGGCGCGGTTCGCTTTTCCTAAACAGGAGCCTTCGAGATATGCCAGAATTTTTTCGTTTTGCATTGTGATTTCCTTTCCGGGGCTGTACTCCCGGAGGAAAGGACAATGCGCAAAAAAGAAAGGGCCGCTTTCCCCCTCCGGGAATACGGCCCCTAAGTGTGATTGTTTTTCTGAATGTTCCGTTCTTGCGGAACGGCAATCGCCCTGTGTGCTCCTGTGAAACAAACGCCATCTCCCATATAATTTAAGAACGGATACCGTTCAAAAGGAGAGTGCGTATGGATCAGGTCGCATTGGGTAAACGGATCAAGGCCGCTCGTGAGCGAGTCGGCATGACGCAGGAAGATCTTGCTGCCGCTGTGGATTATAGCGTGGACCATGTGAGCGTTGTAGAGCGGGGCGTGAAGCCTCCAAAGCTGGAAAAGCTGGTTGTTATTGCCAATGTGCTCAATGTTGGGACAGACGAGCTTCTTCAGGACAGCTTGAACGCGGCGACGATGCTCCGAGCCACGGAGCTCTCCGAGCGTTTGAAGATGCTCTCCCCGGATGGGCAGCGTAAGGTGATGAATGTGCTGGACGCATTGATCACTGAATTCCAGTAACAGTATGACAGAGGTTTGCTTTTTGCAGACCTCTGTTTTTTTCGACTGCGTTCGACATATTTCCCGTAAACTCCTGTGGTATTGTAGTTCCATAAGAACGATAACCGTTCTAAAAAGCAAGGAGTGAACACTATGAAACAAATGAATATTCGTGCCGAAGCAGCTCTGCTGGAAGTAGCCCGCAGACACCATACCACCGTGGAAGAGGTGCGCAGGGAGATCCGTCTGGCTATGGCGATGGCAATGTGTAACCCTGACCCTGCCACGCGGAAAATCTGGGGTGAGATCCCCTGTGATGGAAACGTCCTCACGCCGGAGGATCTCATCACCTATGCCGCGATGCGATGCCGGGAAGGGGAGTTCTGAAAGTTTCTTGCCCGTTTTACGGGTCAAGGCGGTGTTATTTCATCTTCATCTCCATTTTCTGTGTTTCCTGCATTGGTGACAGCATGGGCTGATAGTCCGCACGGTGCAGCAGGCCGTAGGGCGAGAGTGTGGCGTTGTCCTCCTTGATGAGGTCGCAGCCGTAGGCGTAGAGGTTCACATGGGAGAGCAGCAGCTCCGCCGAATGGTCATCCGTCATGAAGCGTAGGTGGTCGATGGCAGTTTCCTGCGGTGAGCTGATCTCCGGTGTGAGAACGTAGTCATCCAGACACTCTGTCAGGCTTATGGCGGTCGCAATGTCCTGTACTTCAAATTGCTTCAGCAGAGCCTTCAGCTTTGGCACCTCGGATCTCGGAATGTCCCGCGCGGCCTTGGTGAAGGCGTTAAATTCCTCCAGCTCCATGGGCAGGTCGGTGAAGTCCGCCGCATAGGGGATGATCCCGTCATAATCAATGACCGTGACGCCCTCCCAGCCCTCCACACCGAGCTGTTCCTGCGCGTCCAGCAGCTCCGCCTCTGCTGCGGGAAGATCCAGTGTCACCGTGCGCGCATCGCCAATGTCGGGATGCAGTCCGAGCGTGAGCCGAAAGAGGTATCCCGGCTTTTCGGGAAGCGTTTTTTGGACGGGCGGCGCGGTGGTCAACTCGGCATCCCGCAGCACATACAGGCTGCCCACAAAAACGCCGTTTTCACCGCATCGCATCATTCTTCCGATGCCGGCGAAGTCCAGCATCTCGAATACCGCATCCGATATGCCCTCCAGTTCCGGCACAAAGTCGTTTTCCGCGTAGAAGCGGCCAAGCTGGGCGTCATCCGCGGCCTCCACAACATGATAGCAGTCTGTTTTTGCGCTGACCGCCAGATCCCGCAGATCCTGCAGCGTGATGACACCGCCGTTGGCGTTTACTTTTCTCTGCACCTCCATGGAAAACAGCCCCTCAAAGGCAGCTTCCTGCACCTCGTCCAGCGCCGACAGCAGCGAGGCAAGGTCGTTCAGTTCGTTGATGCTGATGTCCAACCCGTCCAAATGGGGCGAGAGATACTCAAAGGCATCGTAGCCTTCGATCTCCATGTACAGGATGTCATCTGTCTGAAGGCGTACCTTGTCCATGGCGTCCCACAGCTCCCACGGGGAGGCGGGCAGTTCCAGCGTTGCGTAGGCTTCGCTGTTTGGAACGTCCTCTTTTGCCAGATAAACGGCAAACACTTTCTTAGCCAAACTTCATTCCTCCCATTTTCTGCTCATAGTAACCGGGGTCAGCGCCGGGGACATCCCAGCCGTGCATGCTGCCGCATTCCATCGCCAGCCGCTGCTCCCGCGTCACCCCAAGGCGTTCATTATTGTAGTCCGCCAGCTCACGGTTCTGTGCAGGGTCATCTGTACTCCAATCACTTGGATAATAACCGCTCTCACCGCGCTTGATGCAGATAAGTTCCCCGGTGCCGGGGAGGGTGGAGAAGCACAGTTCCGGCAGTCCCTCCGACAAATTGGACTGGGAAGGATTCTTTTCAGAAGATTGCTCATGTACCATTTTGAGCGTTGCATCTTCGTTTTGTTTCGGTTCAGGCTTCTCCTCCTGTGCCTGCTGTCGGCTCGGATATGCCCCCAGCAGTGTTTCTAATTCCAGTGCTTCTTCCGGTGTTGATGTATTGGCTTGTACCATTTCCGTGCGAACGGCATCCATCGTTTGGAGGATTCTCTCCAATTGAAATCGCCTGTATGGATTGCAGAGGTCTTTGGAATTGCAGTATAGTTCGCCAGTCTTTCCGACAACACCCAGGAAGTTGATCGAACTACTCACCGTAAGATCTCCGTCCTCTCGAAATCTTGCGCGAAAATTCATGGTATTGAGCCGTTCTGCCATATTGGAAATAAATTTTGTTTGCATCTCTTTTGCATCGAACATTTTACAGTCCCCCCATCCGCTGTTCCGCCGTGTAACCTTCGAAAAGCCTTGGCTCAAAGCGTTCCTGCTCCGTCTGGATACTCCACTCGTCCGAGTTCCAAAAGTGGACATGCAATTCACAATCATCCACGGCAATCTCCCGCTGTTCAAACCCTTCGCACCAGCCGT
>OLFW01000742.1_pt1 | contig 24892 bp, 20 predicted proteins | sample 1605351 | NCBI WGS metagenome assembly OLFW01 (sample SAMEA3888918, study PRJEB22519) | human gut metagenome | biome: human gut; feature: human-associated habitat; material: faeces | place: Denmark | collected 2010 | reverse complement strand
ACTGCTGCCTCCCGTAGGAGTCTGGGCCGTGTCTCAGTCCCAATGTGGCCGTTCAACCTCTCAGTCCGGCTACCGATCGTCGCCTTGGTGGGCCGTTACCTCACCAACTAGCTAATCGGACGCGAGGCCATCTCAAAGCGGATTGCTCCTTTTCCCTCTACCCGATGCCGGGTCGTGGGCTTATGCGGTATTAGCAGTCGTTTCCAACTGTTGTCCCCCTCTTTGAGGCAGGTTCCTCACGCGTTACTCACCCGTTCGCCACTCGCTTGAGAAAGCAAGCTCTCTCTCGCTCGTTCGACTTGCATGTGTTAGGCGCGCCGCCAGCGTTCGTCCTGAGCCAGGATCAAACTCTTTATAAATGATATTTATCACTTAAAAGTGTTAAATCTTGTTTCGCTCAGCACGCAATCGCTTGCGTCCTGTGTGAATTACTTTGTTTGGAATTGTTTACCGTGTTTTTCCAACACGAAAATAGGTTCCGTTACAAGTTCTTTCGATATTGTTCAATTTTCAAGGTCCTGTGCGCCTCAGCCTTGCGGCTGACGACTTGATTATTTTACCACAGAAGCGGTTTTTTGTCAAGCACTTTTTTGAGAAGCTTTTGAACTTTTCTGAACTTGGAGCGCTTCAGGTTTCTCGGTATCAGCCGGAACTTTTCAGCGTCTATTGGTTCTTTTCAAGGGCTTCCTGCTGAGGCTTCAGAAGTCATTCTTTTGTCTCAGCGCTTGGCGCTCACATATAGTACCATACCGCAACCACTTTTGCAAGCCTTTTTTACATTTTTTTTGCCTTTTTTTGCGCTTTGTATACATCATCCAGTTTTTCGCTCAGTTTCAGGGGATGTTTTGACCTTTCTACCACCATTTCTGCGCAAAAACAGCCGCCGCACAAAAAGTGCAGCGGCTGTTGCCTTGGGATTCAGTTCTTTTCTTCCTGCTTCATCTCCCGCAGGGTCAGCCAGACCGCTGCTGCCAGCATCGGCAGCGCGGCGATCAGGCCAATGGGCATGGGACCCAGTACATTATAATAAGCATCTGCAGGGGTGACCAGCACCTGCGGCAGCGCTGCAATGGCATTGAACGCTCCATGCGCAATGGCAGGCACCCAGATGCTCTCCGTTTTTTCATAGAGAATATCCAACAGGGTGTTCAGGGCAAAGCAGACCACACACCACACCACCAGACCCAGCAGGGGGGCACCCAAATAGTCGGTGCCGTACTCGTAGCCCACCAGCAGCATCAGCGGCCAGTGCCAGACGCCCCATACAACACCACCCAGCAGACGGCCGTTCAGCAGGCCGAACCGCTCCTTCAGGCGAGGCATCATGTAGCCGCGCCAGCCGACCTCCTCGCCCAGTGCGGGGAACATATTGATAGCTGGGGCAAGGAGCACCGCAAACAGCCCGTTTTGCAGCAGATAGCTGAGGGTGGAGACTCCCAGCTGACTGCGCAGGGTCTGGGCGTCCATCTCGCCGCCGTAGGCGGCAACCAGCCAGCTGCCGGAAAAGTCCAGCCGGGAGGGGAACACGGCAAAATACAGCACAGCGCCAAGCAGGGTGAGCACCGCCGGGCCGAACCATGCCGCCAGCCAGAACCGTCGCTTGCCCTGCACCTTCCAGCCGATGCCGGTGGGCTGGCGCAGAAATGCCTTTTGCACCAGCAGAACCGCCAGCAGCGGGCAGAACATGGTAACGATGAGCGCCAGCTGATACAGCACGGCGTTATTCTGCTGCAAAAGCGCCATGCAGCCGCCCACCTGACACAGCCATGCCATGCCAAAGGCGAACAGGAAGTATAGGCCGAAGCCCTGTTTTTCTTTTGCTGTCATACGAATCTCACCGCCGTTCCGTAAGCTATGACCTCTGCTGCGCCCTGCATGACGCTGGCGGAGGCGTACCGCATTCCCACAACAGCATCTGCGCCAAGGCTTTCGGCATCCTTGACCATGCGCCCGGTGGCGATCTGCCGCGCTTCGGTGAGCATCTCGGCGTAGTCGGTCACCTCGCCGCCCACGAGGGTGCGGAAGCCGGCCATCATGTCGTGGCCAAGGTTACGGCTCTGCACCGTGCTGCCCCGCACCACGCCCAGCGCTTCCAGTTTTTTGCCCGGGATCTCGTTAATAGTTACGATAAGCATCTTCTTCTCCCTTTCCGATCTCTTCGATCCGATCCAGCAGCACCTTCAGGGTGCCTACGATGCAGCCCGCCGGGATGCCGAACATCACCACCAACAGCGGCAGCGGTGGGGCATCCTGCGGATCGGTGTAGATCGCCCAGCCCATAGTGGCAATTACAAAAGCCATCATGGTCACAAAAAGGGCAGCACCGATGCAGGCACCCCGGATGCGGCGGGTCTTTTGGTCAGTCCGTTCAATGTTCACAAAAGTCACTCCCTGTTCTTCCCGTGCGGTCAGGCGCGCCAGCGTCTGCTCCACATCCAGTTGTTCCAGAGGGCCGTTTTCCTGTTGCAGCAGCGTGCAGAAGCCGATTGCTTCCTCCAAGTCGGCGCGGCGGCTGCGCAGACGTTCCAGCTGCTGGCTCATGCCCTCAGCCAGCGTGCGCTGCCCTTCCAGCATCTCCCGGATCTCTGCCAGCGGCACGTCCAGCTTGCGCAGCAGCTTGATGCGGCGCAGGCGCTCCACATCCGCCTGCGAGTAGCTGCGGTAGCCGTTGCCCGGCTCCCGGCTGGGGCTGATGAGCCCCTCTTCCTCATAAAAGCGGATGTTCTTTTTGGTCACGCCGACGGCGGCTTCCACTTCGTTGATCTTCATGGGTCACGACCCCCTCCTTACGGGAGTATTCTACACCTTCCACAAAGGGGAAGGTCAAGCCTTTTTGCAAAAAAGCTGCCGCACAAAGTCGTACAGCAGCTCCTTCCTTTAAAAATAGCACTTGATCTGGAAACGATCGGCGTTGTCCTGCTTTTTCTCCACTACGATGTGCTCGTGGTTGAAGTCGAAGTGCACCGGGGTGCACAGGTCGGTATTGCGGGTCAGGCGCAGCAACTCCTGCACGCGCTTCTTCTCCTCCGGCACATAGAACAGGTAGCTCACGCCCTCTTTTTTGGCGCGGCCGGTGCGGCCGATGCGGTGGGTGTAGTGCTCGTTCTCGCTGGGCACATCGTAGTTGATGACGGCATCCACATCCGAAACGTCAATGCCGCGGGCAGCAACGTCCGTAGCCACCAGAATGGCCAGCTTGCCATCCCGGAAGGCCTGCATGATCTGGTTGCGCTCCTTCTGGGAGAGGTCGCCGTGCAGACAGTCCACCGAGAAGCCCAGCCGTGCCAGCTGGTTTGCCAGTGTGGCGGTGTTGAACTTGGTATCGCAGAACACCATCACCCGCTTGTAGCCCTCGCCAATGATGATCTGTGCCAGATCCGACAGCTTGTTACGGCCGGAGGTCTCCAGCATATACTGGGTGATCTTGGGCTGGCTTTCCTCCCGGGGCTGCACGGTGATCTCCTCGGCATTGTGCTGGTACAGCCAGCCGATATCCATCACCTCGCGGCTGATGGTGGCGGAGAACATGGACAGCGCCTTGCGGGCCTTCATCATCTCGATGATGTGGCGCACATCCTTATAAAAGCCCATGTTCAGCATCTCGTCGGCTTCGTCCAGCACGATCTGGGTCACATGGGAGATATCGATGCTGTGGTGCTTGTAGTGATCCATCAGCCGCCCCGGGGTGGCTACCACGATCTGGCAGCCCTCCGCCAGACGCTTTGCCTGCTTTTCCATGTTGGCACCGCCGTACACACAGGCCACCTGCACCTCGGGCATAAAGTAGGTGAGGTTAGTCAGCTCCTCGGCGATCTGCTGAGCAAGCTCCCGGGTAGGTGCCATGATGACGGCCTGCGGGTATTTATTTTCCGGCTGGATATGCTCCACCACCGGGATGCCGAAGGCACAGGTCTTACCGGTGCCGGTGGGTGCCTTGGCTATGACATCATGCCCTGCCAGCATGAGGGGGATGGTCTTTTCCTGGATCTCGGTCATTTCGGCAAAGCCCATGCGTTCCACAGCCTTGTGGATGGCTTCGCTGCACTGCAACTCGCTGTAAAGCATTTGGACAACTCCGTTCTTTGTGGCGTTTTTTCTCGTTGCAACAAGTATAGCATGAAATGCCGCGCTTGTCAGCAGAGAAACAAAAAGAACCGCACCCGGGGGCACGGGTACGGTTCTCAGTGTGCAGAAAATCAGGCGGTCTCTTCCACGCTCTTCTTGCCGGCTTCCAGCTTCTGCTTGAAGCGGCCGCTGGCCTTGAAGCCGGGGATGGAGGTAGACTCCAGCTGGCTGGACACCTTGGTCTTGGGGTTGGTGTAAGCCTTCGGCTTGCGGGGGCGCATCTCAAAGCGGCCAAAGCCGGCGATGGTCACCTTTTCGTCAGCGCGCAGGCAGTCCGCGATCTGGTCAAACATTGCATCCATCGTGGTCTCGACCTGAGCTTCGGTAAAGCCGGTCTTGCGTGCCACGGTTTCGATCATCTGGGAACGGGTCATGTATCGATATCCTCCTGGAATGTCCAAAAGTAACGTCTTTTGGCAAATTTTGCGTTGTTGAGTATAACATATTTCGCGCACTGTTTTCGATGGATTGCGCACGAAATGTAATTTATTGCGCACGAACCACATTTAGTTCCGTGCACCCCGCACAAATACAGCGCCCACCGTTTCGGCAGGCGCTGTAAAGAGCTGTTTTATGCGGATATTACGGCTTATTTCCGCGGTACAGGGTGGCAATATCCACCAGCGGGATGTTAGCCAAACTGTGCTCGCTGCGCAGGCAGTCCACCAGAGAAGCGGCGGTATCCACTGCGGTGATGCAAGGGATGCTCAGCTCCACGGCCTTGCGGCGCAGACGGACGGAATCGCGCCGGGGGTCACGACCCTTGGCACTGGTGGAGAACACATAGTCCACCAGACCGCTCTGCAGCAGATCCACAATGTTGGGAGCCTCGCCGGAGATGTTGCGCACCTCGTTGCAGGGGACCATGTGCTTGTTGAGCCATGCACAGGTGCCGGAGGTACCGTAGAGCTTGTAGCCCATATCCTTCAGCTTCCATGCAATATCCACGAACTCGGGCTTGTCGCTGTCCTTCACGGTGAAGATGCAGCAGCTGCCCGGGCCGGGGGTCTTAAAGGTATAGCCTGCACCGATCAGACCCTTGAGCAGGGCATCGTGGTAGTTGGGCGCAATACCCAGCACCTCGCCGGTAGACTTCATCTCGGGGCCGAACTGGGTATCCACGGCGTGCAGCTTTTCAAAGCTGAACACAGGCACCTTTACCGCCACATAGGGGGCGTTGGGGTGCAGACCGGTGCCGTAGCCCATATCCGTCAGCTTCTCGCCCAAGCAGCAGCGCACGGCCAGATCCACCATGGGCACGCCGGTGACCTTGGAGATGTAAGGCACGGTACGGGAGGAGCGGGGGTTCACCTCGATGACGTACACGCGGCCATGGGAGACGGCGTACTGCACGTTGACCAGACCGGTGACGTGCAGCTCGCGGGCAAAGCGGCCGGTGTAATCCACCATGGTGTCGATCTCGTCCTGCGTCAGGTGCTGTGCCGGGTAGACACAGATGGAATCGCCGGAGTGCACACCGGTGCGCTCCACCTGCTCCATGATGCCGGGGATCAGGAAGTTTTCGCCATCGCAGATGGCGTCCACCTCGCACTCGGTACCCATGATGTACTTATCCAGCAGCACCGGGTGATCCATATCGACGTGCTCGGTGATAACGCCCATGTACTCGATGATATCCGCCTTGTTGTAGGCCACGATCATGTTCTGACCGCCCAGCACATAGGAGGGACGCATCAGCACCGGCAGGCCGATCTCCTCGGCAGCGGCCAGAGCCTCGTCCAAATTGAACACGGTACGGCCCGGGGCGCGGGGGATGTTGCAGCGCTCCAGCAGCTCGTCAAAGCGCTCGCGGTCCTCGGCTTCATCGATGGCATCCGCCGGGGTGCCCAGAATGGGCAGGCCGATCTCGTCCATGTGCTTGGCCAGCTTGATGGCGGTCTGTCCGCCGAACTGCACCACGCAGGCATCCGGCTTTTCGGTGGCAATGATGTTGTCCACGCTCTCCGGGTTCAGCGGGTCGAAGTACAGACGGTCGCCGGTATCAAAGTCGGTGGAGACGGTCTCGGGGTTGTTGTTGACCAGAATGGCTTCGCAGCCGTTCTTTTTCAGCGTCCATACGCAGTGCACAGAGCAGTAGTCGAACTCGATGCCCTGACCGATGCGGATGGGACCGGAGCCAAAGACCAGAACCTTCTTCTTTTTAGGCTCGCCCTTGGCTGCGGTCTCAGCTTCCTTCTCAGCGATAAAGCCTGCGGCCTCGTTGTCGCCATCGTAGGTGGAGTAGAAGTAGGGGGTATTTGCAGAGAACTCGGCAGCACAGGTATCCACCATCTTGAAGCCGGCGCGGTAGTTCTCCACGGGCAGGGTGTCCACCTTTGCCAGACGGCGGATGGTCTTATCCTGGAAGCCGTACTTCTTGGCAGTCTTGTACTGCTCCAAAGACAGCTGGCCGTTGCACTGTGCCAGACCCTTTTCCAGATCTGCCAGATGCTGCATCTTGTCCAGGAACCACCAGTCGATCTTGGTGATATCGTAGATGACCTTGTGGTCGATGCCGCGCTTCAGTGCTTCGTACACGCAGAACACGCGCTCGGCGTCCTGAACGTGCATATGCTCCACCACTTCCTCGTCGGTCAGCTCCTCAAAGGGCTTGTGGGTCAGGGTGTCCATGCCCAGCTCAATGGAGGAAACAGCCTTCATCATGGCGGCTTCAAAGCTGTTGCCGATGCTCATCACCTCGCCGGTAGCCATCATCTGGGTGCCCAGAGACTTGTCGGCGTAGACGAACTTATCAAACGGCCACTTCGGGTACTTGACCACGATGTAGTCCAGCGCAGGCTCGAAGCAGGCGCAGGTCTTGCCGGTAACGTCGTTGGTGATCTCGTCCAGCGTGTAGCCGATGGCGATCTTGGTAGCCACCTTGGCAATGGGGTAGCCGGTAGCCTTGGAAGCCAGTGCAGAGGAGCGGGACACACGGGGGTTGACCTCGATGACCGCGTAGTCGAAGCTGTCCGGCTTCAGGGCAAACTGGCAGTTGCAGCCACCCTCAATGCCCAGCTCGGTGATGATATCCAGTGCAGCGGTACGCAGCATCTGGTACTCGTGGTCGGTCAGGGTCTGGGAGGGAGCCACAACCACCGAGTCACCGGTGTGGATGCCCACGGGGTCGAGGTTTTCCATGTTACATACGGTGATCACGTTGCCCTTGTGGTCACGCATCACCTCGTACTCGATCTCTTTCCAGCCGGCGATGCACTTTTCCACCAAAATCTGATGGATGGGAGAAAGGCGCAGGCCGTTGGTGCCGATCTCGATCAGCTTTTCGCGGGTCTCGCAGATGCCGCCGCCGGTGCCGCCCATGGTAAAGGCCGGGCGCACGATGACCGGGTAGCCGATGCGGTCGGCACAGTCCAGTGCGTCCTGCAGCGTCTCCACCACCTCAGAGGGGATGATGGGCTGGTGCAGCTTCTCCATGGTCTCCTTGAACAGCTCGCGGTCCTCGGCACGGTCGATGGTCTCGGGATTGCAGGCCAGCAGACGGATGCCGGTGCGGTCCAGATAACCGGAGCGTGCCAGCTCCATGGACAGGTTCAGACCCATCTGACCGCCGAGGTTGGGCAGCACGGAGTCCGGCTTTTCAATGTCCAGAATGCGCTCCACGACTTCCAGCGTCATGGGCTCGATATACACATGGTCGGCCACGTCCGGGTCGGTCATGATGGTAGCGGGGTTGGAGTTCAGCAGAACAGTCTCGATGCCCTCTGCTTTCAGGGCGCGGCAGGCCTGCGTGCCGGAGTAGTCAAACTCCGCAGCCTGACCAATGATGATAGGGCCGGAGCCAATGACCAGCACCTTTTTGATTCTGGGGTCCTTCGGCATTTCAGCGTGCCTCCTTTGCTGCTTTGACGTTGTTCAGGAAGCGGTCGAACAGGAATTCGGTGTCCTTGGGGCCGCCGTTTGCTTCCGGGTGGAACTGTACGGTAAAGCAGTTCCACTTTTTGTACTTGATGCCCTCGCAGGTGCCGTCGTTGGCGTTCACCTGTGCCACCTCGCCCATCTCGGCGGGCAGCTCCTCGCCCACGACCGCATAGCCGTGGTTCTGGCTGGTGATAAAGGTGCGGCCGGACTCAAAGTCGGTCACAGGCTGGTTGGCACCGCGGTGGCCGTACTTCAGCTTCATGGTCTTGGCGCCGGCTGCCAGTGCGGACAGCTGGTGACCCAGACAGATGCCGAAGGTGGGGATGTTCAGTTCAAAGATGTGCTTGAGGTTCTCGATGATTTCCACCGGCTCGGCGGGGTCGCCGGGGCCGTTGGACAGCATGATGCCGTCCGGGGCAAGGGCTTTGATTTCCTCTGCCGTTGCAAAGGCGGGCATCACGGTCACCTTGCAGCCGCGCTTGACAAGGCAGCGCACGATGTTGCGCTTGCAGCCGTAGTGCATCAGCACGATATGGGTCTCGCCTTCCGGATTGAACACCTCGGGAGCGGCGCAGGTCACGTTCTTCACAGCATCGGTCACGGCATAGGCGCGGATCTCGGCCAGCAGTGCCTCGGTCTCGGCCTTGTTGGCCGGGTCGGCGGGGTCGAAGGTGGTCAGGATGGCGCCGTTCATCACGCCGCTCTCCCGGATGATGCGGGTCAGGTGGCGGGTGTCGATGCCCTCGATGCCGATGGTATTATTCTTTTTCAAAAAGCTGTCCAGCGTCTCCTCGCAGCGCCAGTTGGAGGGGGTGGTGCAGGCTTCGCGCACGATGTAGCCCTTGGCCCAGATGCGGTCGGACTCCATGTCATCGTGGTTCATGCCGTAGTTGCCGATGAGGGGATAGGTCTGGGTGATGATCTGGCCGTAGTAGCTGGGGTCGGTCAGGGTCTCCTGAAAGCCCACCATGCCGGTGGAGAACACCACCTCGCCCACGGTCACGCCCTGCGCGCCCACGGACTGTCCGGCAAAGACCATGCCGTTTGCCAAAAGAAGATATGCGTTCATAGTTTTCCTCGTTTCAACAAAAGCTTTCAGTTTACAGGGTCTGCTTTGCTTCCTGCTTCATCTTGCGGCTGCCCAGATGCACCAGCGGCAGCTTGCCCTCCTTGCAGATGGGGCACTCCTCCGGGGTATAGTTGGGCAGGTCCAGCTTCAGGGCGCTGGCCAGAATGGGGATGGGAGACGGAGCCTCGGACTTGGTGCGATCCACCACGCAGGTGATGCCAAGGCAGATGCCGCCGGCCTCTTCGATAACGCGCTTGGTCTCCAGAGAGGAGATGCCGGTGGTCACCACGTCCTCTGCGATGATGCACTTTTCACCCGGGTGGATGGCAAAGCGCTTCAGGCACATCACGTTGTCCACGCGCTCGGTAAAGATAGCGCGCTTGCCGGTCTGGCGGGCCAGCTCGTAGGCGTACACGATGCCGCCCATGGCAGGGCCGACGATGACGTCCACATCCATCTCCTTGACCTTATCAGCCACAGCCTTCATCACCTCGGCGCAGCGGTCCGGGTACTGCTGCAGATAAGCCATCTGGCAGTATGCGCCGGAGTGCCGGCCGGAGGACAGCAGGAAGTGACCCTCCAGAAATGCGTCACAGCTCTTCAGAATTTCAAGTGCTTCACTCATTGTACTTCTCCCTCTCTTTTCAGTGGTGTATATTCCTTTGGGTGGTATTGTACCACGCTTTTACGTTATTTGCAAATTTATGCGTCAAGTTTTATTTTATGCGCATAATTGTAGATATTTTATGGATATATCAGTTTTTATTCTGCATGACGGGCGCAGCCGCGGATCTCGTCCAGCGTTTTCACGCCGTTCTTGTCCATCCATGCTGCCATCTCGTTGGCAATGGTCTCCATCGCGCGGGGGGTTGCAAAGTTTGCGGCGCCCACCTGCACTGCGGTGGCACCTGCCATGATGAACTCCAGTGCATCACGGCCGGTGGCAATGCCGCCCAGACCCACCACCGGGATGTTCACGGCACCCACGGCCTGCCATACCATGCGCAGGGCGATGGGGCGCACCGCCGGGCCGGACAGACCGGCAAAGATGTTGTTGAACACCGGGCGGCGCTTTTCCAGATCAATGGCGCAGGCCTGGAAGGTGTTGGTCAGGCTGATAGCGTCCGCACCGGCGGCCTCCACAGCCTTGCACATCTCGGGGATGCTCTCGGCCTGCGGGCTCAGCTTGACCATCAGGGGCTTTTTGCAGGCAGCGCGCACCATGCGCACCACCTCGCCGGCAGCTTCGGCTTTCACGCCGTAGGCCATGCCGCCCACCTTGACGTTGGGGCAGGAGATGTTCAGCTCCACGATATCCACTGCGCTCTCGCTCAGCATCGCTGCGCCTTCCACATACTCTTCCTCGCTGTGGCCGCCAAGGTTTGCAATGGCCACCGTGCCGTATTTCTGTTTCAGCTCCAGCATCTCGGGCAGCTCCACGTCAATAAAGTGCTGCACGCCGGGGTTCTGCAGGCCGATGCTGTTGATGAGGCCGGAGGGGGTCTCCCACAGGCGCTCGCCCTTGTTGCCGTACTGGCCGTGCAGGGTAAGTCCCTTGCCGGAGATGCCGCCGATCTTTGCAAAATCGGCCAGTTCCTCGTACTCCACACCGTAGCCCACGGTGCCGGACGCGCCGATGACCGGGCTGTTCATCACAAAGCCCAGCAGGTTGGTTTTCAGGTCTGCCATCAGAAGAACACCTCCGTTGCGTCAAATACAGGGCCGTTCTTGCACACGCTTTTGCCCTCGCCGCCCTTGGTCTCGCAGGTGCAGCCAAGGCAGGCGCCAATGCCGCAGGCCATCTTCTTTTCCATGCTTACAAAGCAGGGGGTGCCTTTTTCCGCACACAGGCGGGCGGCGTTCTTCATCATCACGGTGGGGCCGCACACCAGCACCACGTCGTAATCGGCGGGGTCGTACAGCTGGGTGACAAAGCCGTGGAAGCCCACCGCACCGGTGTCGGTGGACACCTTGACGAGGTTTGCGATGCTGCGGTACTCCTCCATGCAGTAGGGGGTGTCGCGGAAGCCGAAGAACACATCCGGCTTTACCCCGGCAGCGGCCAGCTCGCGGGTAAGCTGGAACATGGGCGCGGTGCCGATGCCGCCGCCCACCACGGCGATCTTTTTATACTTGCTCACGATCTCCGGTACATCAAAGCCGTTGCCCATGGGGCCGGTGAGCTGGAAGGTATCCTGTCGCTTGAGCTGTGCCAGCTTCTCGGTGCCCTCGCCCACCACCTGATACAAAAACTCGATGGTGCTGCTGTCCGGGTTCCAGCGGTGCACGCTGATGGGACGGGACAGGAAGGGTGCTTCGTCTGCGCCCCAGGAGCGCAGGGTGAAGAACTGGCCTGCGTGGGGGGCGTGGTCGCGGTCCGGCCACACCACGGTCAGCAGTCGGATGTCCGGGGCAATGACCTCATTGCGCAGGACGGTGGCTTCACAGCAGGCTGCACGCATGAGCAATGGCCTCCTTCATGTTCACACACTCGTTGTAAGCGGCCTCGTCAAAGGCAACGCCCGGCTGCTTTTTGTAAGCCAGCAGGATGCCGCGGCTGGAGTTGACCACGCCGCCGTTGCCCTTGGTCAGATACTGAGCGATATCCTCGGCCTTGCCGCCCTGTGCGCCGTAGCCGGGGATCAGGAAGAAGCTGTCCTGATACTTTGCACGGATCTCGGTGGCTTCCTCGATATGGGTGCCGCCGATGACCAGACCGATGGAGGAGTAGCCGTGCTCGCCCATGTAGTCCTTGCCCAGCGCGTTCAGCTTGTCGCCCACCAGATCGTAGACGTGGCGGCCATCGGCCAGCTTCTCGTACTCAAAGTCCTTGGCACCGCCGTTGGAGGTGCGGCAGAGCACGAACATACCCTTGCCCTGCTTTTCGGCGTAGGACAGGTAGGGGCTGATGGAGTCCAGACCCATGTAGGGTGCCAGCGTGACGAAATCGCTCTCAAAATCGCCGGTGAAGTGACCCATGGCGTACATCTCGGCGGTCTTGGCAATGTCGCCGCGCTTGATGTCCGCGATCACCGGCACACCGGCCTCGCGCACAGCCTTCAGGGTGTCGGCGTAGGCCTTCATGCCCTCCAGACCCAGAGACTCATAATAAGCGATCTGCACCTTGTAGCAGCCGGCCACAGCCTTGGTGGCATCAATGAGCTTTTTGTTGAAGCGCACGATATTCTCACCCTTGGTCAGGGTGCTGTCCACAAAATCGGCAGGCAGGTAGCTGAAATCGGTGTCCAGACCCACGCACACCGGGCCGCGGGCTTCCACAGCTTCGTACAGTTTGTCCATGTTCGTCATTTGGGTGTCCTCCTGTTTGTTCTCTGTTATATTAGGTATCGTTATATCGCATCTTGCAAGCGTCCTCGCCCTCTCAGCCTCACTTCGTTCGGCAGCTCTCCCAAAGGGAGAGCCAAGCCCCTTACCGTCAGGCTTTGTCTGAGAGGGTTTCGTTCTTTTTACTCCTCGGTCTGATAGGTGATCTTACCGGCCTTGATGGTAGCAAACACCTTGCCGTAAAGCTGTGCACCGTCAAAGGGGGTGTTGTGGCTCTTGGAGTGCAGCTTTTCCTTTTCCACCGTGTAGGGGGTGTCCAGATCCACCAGCACAAAATCGGCATCGAATCCCGGCTCCAGCTGACCCTTGGCAAGACCCAGGATCTCGGCGGGGCGGGTGCTCATCAGGTGCACCAGCAGTTCCAGCGGCAGACCCTCCTGCTTGCAGAGCTTAGTGTAGCACACACCGAAGGCAGTCTCGCTGCCCACCATACCGGCCATGCCCTTCAGCTTATCTTCCTCAGAGTGAGGTGCATGGTCGGTGGCAATGGCGTCCACGATGCCGGTACGGATGCCCTCCACCAGCGCCTCCACGTCATCGGCGGTGCGGATGGGCGGGTTGACACGGTAGTCGCAGGTATCGTCGGTGAACCACAGGTGGTGGGGGGTCACCTCACAGGTGACCGGTGCGCCCCGCAGCTTTGCCATGCGGATGGCGTCCAGCGCGCCCCGGGTGGACACATGGCACATGTGCAGCCGGGTCTGGTAGTACTCGCTCAGCCAGCAGTTGCGCACTGTCTCGATGTCCTCGGCCAGACGGTAGTCCCACGGGCTGATCTCCATATCCTCGGCGTGGCTCATGACCGTGATGTCCTTCTGGGTGCAGATGGCAAAAGCCCGTGCCATGGTGGCGTTGTCCTGCACGCCGTGGCCGTCCTCGGTGATGAACTTCACGCTGGCGGGCAGGGTCTTGAGGTGGTCGATGCTCACGCCGTCAAAGTTCTCGGTGATGGAGACGGTCTGGTTTGCATCGCACAGCCCCACCTCGGCGGCTTTCTGCTCCACCATCATGGCCTGTGCGGCAGAGGAGCAGACGGGCTTGGTGTTGGGCATCAGGTTTACAAAGGTGTAGCCGCCGGCAGCAGCGGCACGGCTGCCGGTCTCGATGTCCTCCTTGTACTCAAAGCCCGGGGTGCGCCAGTGGCAGTGCAGATCCACAAATGCGGGCAGCACAGTCAGCCCACCGGCATCCACCACCGTCTCGTTCTCGGCGGCAAGGGCGGAAAGATCCTGCCCTACGGCAGCGATTTTGCCATCCTTTACATAGATCTCGAGCGGCCGTCCCTCGGTGTTTACAGCGTTTGTCAGCAGCATCGCGGTTTCCTCCTGTAATGATATTTTTGTGTGTCAGGCGCCCGAAAACGGGCAAAAAAAAACTTTTCCCCGCAAAGGGAAAAGCTCATTGCGCAAAAAAAGGAAACAACGAAGCCACGGCAAAACCGGACGCGAACTGCTTGTTCAATTTCGGGTTCTGGGCGCTGCACAGCATGGTGTTTCTCCTTTTCTTGATGGTTGCGTTTTCATTCGTATTATTTTATCATAGAACCGCAAAATGTGTCAATGGCTGTGCGCAAAATCAGGTGCTAAAAGGTTTCTGGCATCTCTCGCCGAATTTTGGACACTCTACCCAAAACCCGGGCCACGCGGCAAAACAAATGCCATTTTGTTCCACAATCCCTAGTACAGCACTGTACTTTCGTCTCCTGCTGTGCTATTATAATACGGTAAAAGGGAGAGCCCCGCCGTGTGGGCGGGTGTTTATGGGAAAGAGAGGTTTTCCGCATGGGTTTACTTGAGGACGCGCGGAACATCCAGCGCAAGGACCCCGCCGCACGCAGCGTGCTGGAGGTAATGCTGCTGTACCCGGGATTCCACATTCTGGTGTACCACCGCATTGCGCACTGGCTGTACGAGCACAAGCACTTTTTTCTGGCACGGTGGGTCAGCCAGCATGGCCGCCACCGCACCGGCATCGAGATCCACCCGGGTGCCACCATCGGCAAGTGTCTGTTTATCGACCACGGCATGGGCATCGTGTTCGGTGAGACCTGCGAAATCGGCGATAACTGCACCATCTACCACGGAGTAACGCTGGGCGGTACCGGCAAGGATACCGGCAAACGCCACCCCACCTTGGGCAACAACGTGCTTATCGGCGCAGGCACCAAGGTGCTGGGCCCGGTGTTCATCGGGGATAACGCCCGCATCGGTGCGGGCAGCGTGGTGCTGCGCAACCTGCCCGCTAACTGCACCGCCGTGGGCGTACCCGCCGAGGTAGTGCGCATCAACAACAAGGCGGTGAACCCCGCCGACGATCTGGATCAGCAGGATCTGCCGGACATCGTCTCGCAGCGGCTCACCGATCTGGACCGCCGCCTGAGCCAGCTGGAAAAAGCGGCGCAGGGCGATATCCCACCCACTGCCGCGCAGATCGCCGCCCGGCAGCGGAAATAAAAGATTTCTTTGAAAAAAAGAGGAGACAGGCTTCCCGGAAAGGTCGCCTGTCTCTTTTTTTGTTGTCAGCTGCGGTTATAACACCGGCTCACCGTTTTCTTTATTGCAATACATCCGGGCATCGGCCTGCCGGATGGCCTCGGTCAAGGGCTGCACATTGCACACGCCGCCAATGCTTACCGAAAGCCGGAGCTCCGGGTGGCTGGGCACCCGCGCTGCCTGCACAGCGTTCTGCACCCGTCGGATGACGCTTTCTACGCCGTCAGGGCAGTTCTGGGGCATCAGCAGCAGAAATTCATCGCCGCCGTAGCGGATCAGGATATCGGTCTGGCGCAGGCAGCTCTGCATGGCTGCGGCCACGGTTTGCAATGCTTCGTCTCCCACCAGATGTCCAAAGCTGTCGTTAACCGACTTGAACTGGTTCACATCGATCATCGCCACACCGCCGTGCATCTCGCCCCCGGCAAGGAACTTATCAAAATAGCGGCGGGTGTAGGCTCCGGTCAGGGGGTCTACGAAGGCGCTGCGCTCCATGCCGTTGCAGCGGTCCAGCAGCAGCCGGTGGCCGCCCATATCCAGCCAGCGGCCATCCGTCAGCCGGGTGACCATTTCCAGCATACAACCCCTGCCGCCTACCTCGATATACTTGGAAATGACAAAATAGGCTTCCTCGTCCTTGAACTCGATCTTATTCAGGATGGTCTTGCGGGCGTAGGCTTTGGCGGAGATGCAGTTTTCGCACCGGGTATCCTTGTTCCATACCATGTGGCAGTTGCCGGGCTTTTCGGTCAGGATGCCGTCACTGTCCAGCGCAAGCACCTTGCGGTGCTCCGGGTCTACCAGACGCACCACATCAAAGATGCCCTGCAGCCGCCGTAGGAACCGGGCGGGATCTTCCTCCGGGTCGATGGCGGTCAGCAGCTCTGCCTGATGCTCCACGCGGTGCTGTTCATCGGTGAGGTGCCCCAGCACGTTCACGCAGCGGCGCACCCCGGCACCGCTCCAGATGGTATGCAGCGCCATCCGGTGCAGGTGCGGCTTCCCATCTCGCTGCACCATGACCAGCAGCACCACGTCCGGCGCTTCCGGCGTGGCGCGGCTGATGGCCTTGGAAAGCTTGCGCCGATCCTGCTCGTTCAAAAAGCCAAGTCCCTTGCCCTGCGCAAAATCGGTCACCGTTTTTTGCTGCAAGGGCTCGGCATGGTAGTCATACACGGTCACGCTGCCGGCCAGCAGGTCGTAGTCGAACCGGATGCCGCCGCACTGGGCGGCGTAGAAATCCGTGCGCTCCTTTTCCTGCTCCAGCAGCAGCTGGGAGTGGTTTTCCCGGGGCAGCGCCTCCCGGTGCAAAATCTCCTCGGAAAGGCGGTGGGTCTCCTGCCGGAAGCCCCGGTCCCACTCCGATCGGGCCAGCTCGGTGCGCAGCTGCTCCGAGGACTCTCGCAGGCAGTCCAGCAGCAGCGGGTTGAACGCGCCGCACTCGCCGTTCAGGATCATGCGCAGCGCGGTGTCGTGGTCGTAGGCGTGCTTATAGCAGCGCTCGCTGGTTAAAGCGTCGTATACGTCCGCCAGTGCCACCACCTGCGCCGCAATGGGAATCTCATCCCCTTTCAGCCGGTCGGGGTAGCCATTGCCGTCCCAGCGCTCGTGGTGCCAGCGACAGATGGCGTGCGCCACCTGCAAAAGCGGCTCGTCCCGCGCAATCGCCTGTCCCAGATCCTGCAACATCTGTGCGTCCGCCACAGTATGGTTCTTGATAATGGCAAACTCCTCGGCAGTCAGGCGGCCGGGCTTGTTCAGGATCTCCTCCGGGATGACGATCTTGCCGATATCATGCAGCGCCGAAGCGGTGCTGATGAGGGCGATATCGCTTTCGTCCAGCTGATAACGGTCGGTCTTTTGCACCAGCTGATGCAAAAGCAGGTCGGTCAGGGTGCGGATGTGCAGGACATGCAGCCCGCTTTCGCTGTTGCGGAACTCCACCACATAGCTCAGGATGCTGATCATCAGCACGCTGTTGTGCTCTTTTTCGTACACCTGATCGGTAACAAGGCGGGTGAGCCGCTTTTGCTTGGCGTACAGCATGAGGATATTCTTCACCCTGCGTATAATCATGATCCGCTCGAAGGGGCGGCGGATATAGTCTGCCACACCCAGATCATAGGCACGCTCAATGTTGGCGGTATCCTCTGCCGCCGAAATGACGATGACCGGGATCTCGTCCAGCCATGCGTGATACTTCATCACCCGCAGCACGTCAAAGCCATCCATGCCCGGCATCATCAGGTCCAGCAGCAGCAGGGAGATATCCGTGCGCTGCCGCATCAGTTCCACTGCCGCTGCGCCATCCTCCGCCTCCAGATAGTCATAGCCATCGCCCAGTATCTCCTTGAGCAGGGCACGGTTGATCTCGGAATCATCCGCGATCAGAATCTTCGGTTTCTCGTTCATGGCCATGTTTCTCCTTTTGCGGCGCATCCTTCTGCCCCAGCTTTGTTCCGGGTACGCTGCTTGCACTGACCGGATACAGCGGGCTTTCCCCGGCATCCGCTTTTTTTACATTCATTTATACTTTACTGGATTTTACAGCAAAATGCAAGGCTGCGTGCAACATTTCTGCCATTTTCCGGTATTTTCCGCAAACGTTTTCATTCCCGGTTGTATAAATGCAATCCAATTTTTACAGTACCCTTTGCAACCGTTGTTCGAAAGCAAGCCGTTTGTCGTTACAGCCCTTTCTGTGAAAATGCGGTTGCCGCGCTCCGCAGAGCGCGGCAACCGCGAAATATAAACCTTATTTCCGCTGATGATGCGCAGAGCAAAGCGGAGCGCATTTTAAATCGTTGCACGCAGAAAGAAAAAGGACTGCTGCGCAAAACACGCAGCAGTCCTTTTAAGATTCATTCTTGGGGCATCATGGCATCGAACCAGCCCATCAGCTCCGCAGCCATCTGTTCCAGCCGGGTCTCCGGCTGCCATGCAGGCTGTACCGGCTCCGGAGGCAGTGCCTGTTCCGGGGCGCAGAGGCTTTCTTCCGTTTCCGGTGCAGGCTGTTCCGGTGCAGCCTCGCACTGCGGCACAGCCTCGGGGGCTGTATCCGGCTGCGCAGGTGTTTCCGGGGCGGTCTGCTGCATGGCGGCAAGAGCAGCCTCGGCTCTGCGGCAGGCGGCTTCGGCCTTTTCTGCCCGGGTGTTGGCCTGTTCCAGCTGCTCCCGCGCCTGCTCACAGGCGGCTTCCAGCTCTGCATTATCATGCTTGAGGGCAAGCAGCGTGCGCTCAAAGGCGAACATCCGGGTCTGATACCGGCGCACCTCGGCGCGTGCCGCAGCCAGCTTGCGGCTCAGCTGCTCTGCCTGTGCCCGGGCGCTTTCCGCCTGTGCTGCGGCAGATGCCTGTACAGCGGCCTGCCGGGCAAATTGTCCGCGCAGGGCACCGGTCTCCCGCTCTGTCTGCACCATGATGCCCTCCCATGCACACCTTGCACGGGGCTTTCGCTGACCGCATGGGCGCAGCTGCCAGCCCCATTGTAGCCTGTAATTACTTCCGCTTGTTCAGAATAGCCAGCAGCTCGTCGTAGTAACGATTGTCGCTGCTTTCCTCTTCCACGGCCTTCTTTTCAGCCGGAGCAGCAGCCGGGGCGGCATTGGATGCCGGGGCTGCGCTTGCGCCGGTATCGCTGCTGAACACCGCAGACGGCACAGACTGTGCACCGCCCATGGCGTTGTTGATGCTGTTGCGCAGGTCGCTGGCGCTCTTGTTGTCAAAGCCGGTGGCCACAACGGTCACGCGCATCTCGTCGGACAGGTTCTCATCAAAGGCAGTACCCCAGATGATGTTTGCATCGGGATGTGCGCTCTGGGTGATGAGGCCTGCGGCGGTCTCCACGTCCTCCAGACCGATGTCCGGGCTGGAAGTGATGTTGATGATAACGCCGTGCGCACCGGCGATGCTGGTCTCCAGCAGCGGGCTGGAGATAGCAGCCTTGGCGGCGTTCTCGGCCTTGCCTGCACCCTTGGCGCTGCCCACGCCCATGTGGGCGTAGCCGGCATCCTTCATGATGGAGCGCACGTCGGCGAAGTCCAGGTTGATGAAGGCGGGCACGTTGATCAGGGCAGAGATGGACTCAACGCCCTGACGCAGCACGTTATCGGCGGCCTGGAAGGCGTTCATCAGGGTGATCTTTTCCTGACTGATCATCTTCAGGCGCTCGTTGGGGATGACGATCAGGCTGTCAACGTGCATCAGCAGGTTGGCAATGCCCTGCTCGGCCAGACCCATCTTGCGCTTGCCCTCAAAGGAGAAGGGCTTGGTAACGATGCCAACGGTCAGGATGCCCAGATCGTGTGCCACCTCGGCCACAACGGGTGCCGCACCGGTGCCGGTGCCGCCGCCCATACCGGCGGTGATAAAGACCATCTGGGAGCCCTTGAGGGCGTTGGCGATCTCGTCCTTGCTTTCTTCAGCGGCACGCTGGCCGATCTCCGGGTCTGCACCCGCACCGCGACCCTTGGTCAGCTTGGAACCCAGCTGCACCTTGACCGAGGCATGGTTCTTAGCCAGTGCCTGCTGGTCAGTATTCATTGCGATGAACTCCACGCCCTGCAGGCCATCGCTCACCATGCGGTTCACAGCGTTGCCGCCGCCGCCGCCCACACCGATCACCTTGATCGTCGTAACGTTTTCGTCCAGTTCTTCATCGAGCATCAATGCCATAACTTTGTCCTCCATCGGATTTTTATGTGGAACTGCGCAAATGCCGCACAGAAATTATCATACGATATTTATATAACTGTATCGTATCATTTTTTTGCTCCGATTGCAAGACAAAATTGCTTTTTCGTGGGTGTTTTTTTCACAACCCCACTCCGGGCGGGTATTTCCTGCCAAATCTGTGCGCCCAGCCCCGCCAAAAGCCGGTCAAGGTCTGCATATCCGCGCCGGACAAACTCCACCCCGCCAAGGCGGCTGCTGCCCCGGGCAGCCAGTGCCGCAAGCGCCAGCGCCGCCCCGCCCCGCAGGTCCGGTGCGGCCAGCGTTGCCCCGCGCAGCGCCCCGCCCGGCTGCACATACAACGTGCGCTCTGCCACCCGGACGTTCGCACCCAGCGCCGCAAAACCCTCGGCACAGGCAAAACGATTTTCAAACACCCTGTCCTGCAGGCAGCTTTCCCCCTGTGCGTAGAGCATCACCGCCGCCAGCAGCGGGGCGGCGTCCGTGGCAAGGCCCGGGTAGGGTGCTGTGTGCACGTTTCCCGCGCCGCGCAGTGCCCCGAACCGCGAAATGGCGGCAGCATCGCGTGCCCGCTCTACGGTGCAGCCCATTTGTTCCAGAATTTCCAGCAGCGGCGCATACAGCCCGGGCGCACAGCCTGCCAGCTCCACCCTGCCGCCCGCCGTTGCCGCCGCGCAAGCCAGCGTGGAGGCGATGATGCGGTCTGCCACCGGCATGAAGGTGCAGCCCGCAAGGCAGCGCCTTCCCTGTACCCGGATGGTGTCGGCGCCCGCGCCCTCCACGCAGCCGCCGCAGGCGTTGAGAAAGGCGGCAAGATCCGCGATCTCCGGCTCTTTTGCAGCGCCATGCAGCACGGTCTGTCCCTGCGCCGTGGCAGCAGCCAGCAGCAGCGTCTCGGTAGCGCCCACGCTAGGGAAACTAAGACAAATTTCTGCGCCCCGCAGCCCCGCCGGGGCGTACAGTGTAAGCTGTCCGGGCGCTGCGGGCAGCTGCCGCACGCCCATCTGCGCCAGCCCCTGCAAATGCAGGTCGATGGGTCTTGCCCCGATGCGGCACCCCCCGGGCAGCACGGTGCTTACCCGCCCCAGCCGCGCCAGCAGCGGCGCACAGAACAGGATGGATGCCCGCATCCGGCCTGCGGCCTCCGGTGCAAGGTCGGTGCGCATAGGCTGTCCCTGCACCACCAGTTCTGTGCCCTGCCAGCCCGCTGTGCAGCCCACGCCCTGCAGCAGGGCAAGACAGTCCTCCACATCGGTCAGGCGCGGCACATTTTGCAGCCGCACCGGCCCGCTGCATAGCAGCGCAGCTGCCAGCAGCGGCAGCACACTGTTTTTGGCCGCAGGCACTTCCACCCTGCCCTGCAAAGGCCGCCCGCCCGTAATGATCCAATCCCCAGCCATGCCAAGACCCCCGTTCTGCAAAAGATACCCCATGGTATGCAAAACGAGGGTCTTTGGTCAACAAAATGCGCCGGAAACAGCTTTCCCGCCGTCTGCGGGATTTGTCCGGTCATTTGTCCGCTTTTTTCCGGTATTTCCGCGCCGGTTTTGCCCCACTGCGGCAGGAAATACCGCCTTTTATCAGCTTTCGCCCCGGGAGACGGAAAGCACGATGCCCATCTCGCCCAGAAGCATCATCAGGCTGGTGCCGCCGGAGGAGAAAAAGGGCAGGCTGATGCCGGTGTTTGGGATGGTATTGGTGACCACCGCGATGTTCAGCACCGCCTGCAGCGCCACCTGCACCACAAAGCCCACCACCAGCAGTGCCCCGAAACGGTCCGGTGCATAGGCCGCCAGTGTGATGCCCCGCCACAGCAGCGCGCTGAACAGCAGAATGACCGCACACGCGCCCAGAAAGCCCAGTTCCTCGCAGAGGATGGAAAAGATGAAGTCGTTCTGCGGCTCAGGCACGAACAGATGCTTCTGGCGGCTGTTGCCCAACCCCAACCCCGCCGCCCCGCCGGAACCGATGGCATACAGGCTCTGGATGGTCTGGTGGCCGTCGCCCAGCGGGTCGGCAAAGGGGTCCAGCCACGAGTTAAGACGGTCGGCGGCGTAGGGCACCAGTTCCGGCATGAGCACGATAGCCGTGCCGATGGCGGCAGCGCCGCCCGCCCCTGCCAGCAAAAACCACCGCAGCCCGGTACCACCCACGAACATGAGCACCGCGCCGATGCTCAAAATCAGCACCGTGCCGGAAAGGTGGGGCTCCAGCAGCATGAGCACCGCCACCACCCCCAGCACCAGCGCAAAGGGCACCACCCCCACCGCAAAGCTGCCCATGCGGTCGTGGTTCAAAGCGATAATGTGGGCAAACACCAACACCACCGCAAATTTGGCGATCTCGCTGGGCTGTAATGTGCCCAGCCCCGGCAGCACAAGCCAGCGCTTGCAGCCGTTATATTCCGGCATGAACAGCACCGCCGTCAGCAGCACCAGCGAGAGCGCCAACAACGGCCACGCAAGCTTGTGATAGATATGGTAGTCCACCCGGCTGGCCATCCACATGGCCCCCAGCCCCATGGCGGCATACAGCAGCTGCGGCCGCACATAGGCAAAGGCGTCCTGCCGCCGGTACAGCGCCACCGCGCTGCTGGCGCTGCACAGCATCACCAGCCCAAAGGCTACCAGTGTGAGCACCAGCACCAGAAAGGGCAGGTCCATGGGCGGCAGCGGCCGCAGCATCCCTTTGCGGGCAGCAGTTCTGTGCAATCCCGGTCACCTCCGTTTCTGTTATTGTACGCGGATGCGGGGGCGGTTAGTCATACGCACCGCCCCCGGGTGCATAAACTGCCCGCAAAGGGGGTGCTGCCATGCGCGGTTCAAAACCCATGGACGCCCTGCGCACCCTGCCGGAGCGGGCGTTCCGTCTGCGGGCACGGCTCATTGCAGTGGGCCTGTGCGCCGTCTGCTTTGCAGGGCTCATCGGGCGGCTGTTCTGGCTGCAATTATGCACCGGCGGCTGGTACACCCAGCGGGCGCTGGGACAGCAGCTGCGGGACACCGTTGTGCCCGCCGATCGGGGCAAGATATACAGCGCCGACGGTGCGCTGCTGGCCGCCAACAGCAGCTGCTGGACCCTGCGCGCCAGCCCCCGGGAGATGCCGGAGGGTAAGCTTGCCCTTGCCGCCAAGGGGCTTGCGGAGATTCTGGAGCTGGACGAGGCCAAGCTGCTGGAGAAGTTCAACGACCGGCGCGCGAACGACTGCCTTTTGCGCTACCGGGTGGAGCGGGAAACTGCCGATGCCGTGCGGGATTTCTGCGCAGCGAACGGCATTACCGGCGTGCGCATCAATCAGGACTCCAAGCGCTGGTACCCGCAGGGAGAGTTTTTGGCCTCGGTGCTGGGGTTCACCAACGTAGACAACGCCGGGGTCAGCGGGCTGGAGCTCGAATACAACGATACCCTTACCGGGCAGAACGGCGTGGTACTGACCGCCGTGAATGCTTGGGGCTACACGCTGGCGCAGAGCTACGAGACCGAGCTTGTCCCTGTGGAAGGCAGCGGGCTGCGGCTGACCATCGATGCAAATATTCAACATTATCTTGAAAATGCGTTGAATTATGCGGTGCAGGAGCACCATGTAGCCGCCCGCAGCGTGGGCATCGTGCTGGAGGTGAACACCGGGGCAGTGCTGGCCATGGCCACCACCCCGGCCTACGACCCCAACCAGCCCCGGGTCATCGCCGACAAGGCCGCGCGCGCCGCCGTGGACGCCCTTTCCGGTAAAGAGCGCGCTGCCGCCTTGCAGCTGGCGCAGCAGACCCAGTGGCGCAACAAGGCAGTGAGTGACTTATACGAGCCGGGCAGCGTGTTTAAGCTCATCACCTGCGCAGCGGCGCTGGATGCCGGAGCCATTACCCGGCACTCCACCTTTTACTGCGGAGACTCTATCTCGGTGGCGGGCACGCGGTTCCACTGCGCCAACCACAAGCGCCACGGCAGCCAGACCGTGACACAGGCACTGGAAAACTCCTGCAACCAGAGCTTTATCCAGATCGGGGCGCGGCTGGGCAAGCAGGCTTTCTGCGATTATTTTGCCGCTTTCGGTCTGCGGGAGCCCACCGGCATCGACCTGCCCGCCGAGCCAAAAAAGAGCCTGTACTACACCGCCGACCGCATGGGGCCGGTAGAGCTTGCCTCCTGCGCCTTCGGGCAGAGCAGTAAGATTTCCTATCTGGAAATGGCCTCCGCCGTCTGCGCGGTGGTGAACGGCGGCAAGCTGATGCAGCCGTATCTGGTCTCGGATATTCTTGCGCCGGACGGCAGCATTTTGCAGCACAACCAACCGGTCTGCAGGCGGCAGGTCATCCAGCCCGCCACCTCTGCCACCATGCGGGAGATGATGGAGGCAGTGGTGCTGTACGGCGGCGGGCGCAACGCGCAGATCGCGGGCTACCGGGTGGGCGGCAAAAGCGGCACCAGCCAAAAGCTGGACAGCGCCGACGAGAAGGCGCGCATTGCCAGCTTTGTGGCGGTAGCACCCATCGATGACCCGCAGTTTTTGTGTCTGGTCTGTCTGGATGAGCCCCACAGCTGGACCACTGCCGGCGGCAGTCTTTCGGCACCGGTCTGTGCCGAGGTGCTGGAGCAGACGCTGGTGTACAAAGGCGTCCCCCGGGCAGCAGACACCGGCAGCGCAGACGCGCAAGCCGCTGCCCTGCCCGCCGATGGAGACAGCTTTGATGGGGCGTGATGATTTGGAATGCGCGCCGCGTTCGCTTTGCGCATAAACAGCGGAAGAATGATTTTTAATTTGCAATTCTGGAAAATCTGCGGATTTTCCAGAATTGCCTTTTCACGGGAGGGGTCGTGACGGAAAGCGGCAGCTGCTTTCCTGCTATACACCGTAAAAAGGGGCTGTTGCGCCAAATGCTGTGCAACAGCCCCTGTGGTTTTATGTTACATTTTCTCGGGCACGTTGATCTTGAACATGGTGAGCACGTTGAAGATGGCGTTCTTCACGCCGATGCACAGGGCCAGACGTGCCTGCTGCACGGCAGGGTCTGCGCCCTGAATGCGGCAGTTGCCGTAGAAGCGGTGGAAGGCGCTGGCCAGATCGATGACAAAGCGGTTGATGCGGCTGGGGTCGTACTTCTCGGCAGCCATCACGATCTCCTGCGGGAAAGCGGCCAGCATACGGATCAGATCCATCTCGGAAGGTTCGGTGAGCAGGGTGGCGTCGATGTGCTCCGCACCGGCAAACTGCACGCCCTCGCTCTCCATCTTTTTCAGGATGGAGCAGATGCGGGCATGGGCGTACTGCACATAGTACACGGGGTTGTCGTTG